>PDWI01017459.1_pt1 | contig 16945 bp, 14 predicted proteins | sample 1430891 | NCBI WGS metagenome assembly PDWI01 (sample SAMN01162508, study PRJNA174530) | Oral metagenome, whole genome shotgun sequencing project. | biome: Marine environment; feature: Marine mammal; material: Swab sample of the gingival sulcus; isolation source: swab sample of gingival sulcus...
CTGATCCTGATCACGACCGTGGTCACCACCATGATGCAGCAGCTGGACGGCGGCATCGGCCAGGCCGCGATGCGTTACTTCACGCTGTATGCGGGATCCCGTGACAAGATCGCAGCAACCCGTCTGCTGGTGAACCTGTTCGGGATCATCAGTCTCTTCGGTGGGTTGTTGTTCACCGTGGTCTTCGTGGTCAGCTCCGACCTCGTGTCGCTGCTGGCCCGCGATACTCCGGCCGAGCTGGTGCCGGAGGCCGTCTTCTTGCTGCGGGTACTGACCGCCGTGGTCGCCTTCGCCATGGTCCGGCAATTGTTCGCGGGCCTGCTGTTCGCCAACGACGTGTTCTTTCTCAACGCTGCCGCGTACGTGTTCGGGCACGTGATCTACCTGACCGGGGTGATCCTGTCCATTCACAGCGGGTGGGGGCTGTACGGGGTGGGCGTCACGTTCATCCTGCAACAGGTCATCTCCACGCTGATCATCGTGCCGCCGGCCCTCGGCCTCATGCGCTTCGGTCGCTTCAGCCGGCTCACCGGGGAAGAACTGAAGGGCTTCTTCTCCTACGCCTGGCGGGTGCAGATCGCCGGTATCTGCACCTTTATCAGCCTGGGGAAGGACACGTTGGTTCCAGGCAACATGCTGGGTCCGGCCGATGCCGGCTACTTCGGGCAAGGGGCTTCGTTCGCCCAGCAGCTGCGGATGCTGCCGTCGCAGGCAATGGCGCCCATCCAGGGCATTCTCGGCCGAGCCGTGGGCGCCAAGGGTGCCCCGAACGCCGTCGAGGACTTCGTGGCCATTCAGCGGTACTGGGTGCTGGGTGTGACCGGTTGGTGCGCGGTCGGCATCCCGGCCAGTTACTTCGGGGTGCGGGCCTGGCTGCCTCACCAGTTCACCATCTCCGGCCAGGTCAGTGGTGTGCTGTTGGTGGCACACATGTTCACGCTGTTGCCCATCCCGCTCAAGCTGTGGTCGCTCACCCTCGGCCATCCGGAAATCGAGGTGCGCTACGGGGTGATGCTCATGGTCTTCACCCTCGGCCTGACCCCGCCGTTCATTCAGGTGATGGGAGTCATCGGTACCGTGTACGCCTCGGCACTCGGCAGCCTGATCACCACGGTCATGATTCAGGTCGTCGCCAATCGGATGCTCTCGGTGGTCGTGCCCTCGTTCTGGCGCGAGATACCGTTGTTACCGGCAGTGGTTGCTTTCATGCTGACCTTGGGTATCGAGCTGATCATCGATCCGTTCGTTCTCAACGGGCCGGTGGGATTGTTGCTGTGTGGTACGGGAACCCTGCCCGGCATATTGCTGTACGCGGTGTGGACCCTGGGTCCGGCACGGACACGCCAGTTGGTGGAGAAGGTGGCATCCAAGCTGGAATGGAAGGTGGCATCCAAGCTGGAATGACAGCCAGCACGCGGGGCGCATCGTTGCCGGCCCGAGGTGTCCGCGCGGCTGTGGCTGGGCGGGGTTGCTTCGCTGCGGGTGCTCGCAGCGGCCTGGCGGATTTGGCGCTCTCGCGGTGCCTCAGGGACCATGTAAGCATGTGAACCGCACTGTATTCGCGGCACCACAACGGGGGGACCGGGGGAAACAATGTCCAGACAAGGGAGGGACATGGTCGACAACGAGGCCGGTGACGAGCAGGCCAACCAGGACGGCGAGGAACCGCGAGCCGGTGGCTGGCCCGCGGACGGGTCCGACGACTCGGGAACGGATCACTATCTCGACGGCGACGGCTACGCCGGCTACGGCGACCGTGCAGGGTACGACGACGACCATGATCACGACGTGGCGGGCGACCAGTACCCCCATGACGACCAGTACCCCCATGACGAAGAGACCGTCCAGTACGCGGACCAAGGGACCGCAACGGGTCCCCGGTCGATGCCGTGGTGGCCGTTCGCTGTGGGCGCAGTGGTGGCGATGCTCATTGGGCTGCTGGTGTGGAGCCCATGGGGCTCGCCCGAACCGGAACCTGCCGTGTTGCCGTCAACGGTGGCGCCGCCGTCGCGGACCGGAGACCGGGTCCAGCAGGTCAGCGACCGCCCGTACCTGATGTTCGACGAGGACAATGTCTATGTCGAGCAGGTGACCGACGCGCCGGCGCATGCGAACTCACAAGCCATGATCTCCACGATGATCTCCGCGGAGATCGAGCCCCACTACAACGGTGTCGTCGCCTTCAACTCCTACGATTTCTACGGCAGTTTCTGGGTCGCGGACGCCGCCACCGAGAAGATCACGCTGAAGTTCGACGACTGCCAAGGCAAGGGCGGTACGCCGGAGGGTCTGTTCGAGGGCGAACGGGTCTTCGTCGATGTGCCGATTCCCACAGAGGCGGTGCCGGCCAAGGGCAGCGACCGGCATCTGGCCGTGTGGTCACCGAGCATGGACACGCTGTGGGAGTTCTGGCAAACCACCAAGCACGACGACGGGACCTGGTCGGCCTGCTGGGGTGGGCGCATCGACTTCGTGTCCGACAACCCCGGGCTGTACGAGGGGAACTTCGGTGCTGCAGCCAGCGGACTGTCCTTTCCGGGCTACATGATCTCGGTGGAAGAGGCCCGTGCCGGCTATATCGAGCATGCCATCGGACTCAACCTGATCGAACCCGCCAGCTGGCAGGAGTTCAGCTGGCCCGCTCAGCGCAGCGACGGCTGGCACAACGGCCCCAATAAGATCGTGGAGGGTGCCCGGCTGCGGTTGGACCCCTCGGTCGATGTGGAATCGCTGGACCTGAACCCGTTGGGCAAAGCGGTGGCCAGGGCAGCCCAGACCTACGGGTTCGTTGTGGTCGACAAGGCGGGCTCGGTTGCGGTGGTGGCCGAAGGCGGTGAACGTTACGCCGCCCAGAACGGTGGCGAGGATCCCTGGGAAGAGATCCTTGACGGGCAGGACCCGCACAAGGTGCTGGACGGTTTTCCGTGGGACAAGGTGGAGGTCCTCGAGTACGACTGGGGCAAGCCGGCCGACGCCCCGTCGTGATCCGATCGGGCGCTGGTACTCGCTGGCCGGCCGCGATTCGGCGTCCCGCCCAGCGTCCGGAACAGCCCGCCCACGTGGCGAGCGTGGGGTACACCGTCCACCCGCGGGCTGGCTGCGCCTAAGTCCGCCACACGCGACGTCCTGCTGGGCTCGGCATCCAGCAGCTGCGCCCGAACCGGCTGCTCGCCGTTGGGCGTGGGACCGGCACGAGGCGCCCGGGCTGCGTGGTTGTGGGGTGGGCGTCGATCCGGGGCTGCCCCTGCAGGTGGCGGCCGCGGAGCAGTCCCGTCTCAAGATGGCGGACCCCTGGTGGATGGGCACGTTGGCCCGGCACGTCGGCACGACGTCGCTGCAGGACGGATCGCGGGCGCCAGCGAATCCGGGCTCTGCCGGGCCCGCACATGACCTGGCGGAGGTGCTGTGTCTCTGCTTCGCCAGGCGAAGCAGAGACACAGCGAGCTCTCACCACACCATCGCGACCCCTGGCATGGTCGCGGATCGGCTGCAGTCCGTCGCTCGCCGGAAGCGGCGGCCGATCCGCCTCGACCCGGGTGCGCCCCGCTCGACCCGGCCGGCTGACGAGTGCACGGTTGCTCGGCGGCTGCTCACGGTGCGCTGGTGACGCCGGCGCTGCGCTATCTGCGCTCGGGGACGGGCTGGGGATCTGGATCGGGTTCGCGCAGCAACATCCAGCCGGCCGCGATGCCGCCGATGAGCCAGAACAGGTTGTTCGGCAGCGGGTAGGGATTCGGGCTGAACATAGTCGGAACGATCCAGATGGCAACGAAACATGCCGCCATCAGCCGGAAATCGGCGAGGTCGCCACTCTGCCGTCGGATGATGGCCCGGACCGGGCCGAGCAACACGATGGCAACCCAGAGCGCGGTTGCCGGAATGCCCAGTTCGGCGGCCCGCGCCAGGATCACGTTGTGGATCTCGATGTTCACCGTGGTGATGGCGTAGGTGTCGGCCTGCCGAACCCAGTCGGTGCCTTCCTCCAGGAATCGAGCCCAGCCGATGCCGTCCAGCGGTTGCTCGGCCATGATCCGCAAGGCCGCAGCGTTGGTGTTGGCCCGGTCGTCCAAGGAGCGTTGCGTGGTCAGCCGGTCGATCAGGGCTTCTCGTGCCGGTGCGATCACCGTCATGACCAGTAGGAAGACCGCCATGACCCACACGCCCGACTTGATCAGTGGCTTGCGTACGCCGGGAACCATGACCGCGAAGATCAGGATAGCCAGCGCGGCTCCCAGCCATATCGACCGGGTCATACTCAGAACGGCGCCGGTCAGGCCGAGCGCCAGCGAGGCCGTGCAGATGAGCCGCCAGATGCCCTGGCTGCGCGCGTACAGGACTCCCGCAGCCACCGCGCACATGGCCAGCACCATGCCGTCGGCTTCGGCTGCCACGAACGGCCCGCGGGCGCGGCCGAACAGGATGCCGACCGTCGGATCCATGATGTAGCGAGGAAACACCAGCGAGGTCGGGCCTGCGATCTCCAGTATGCCGGTGATTCCCAGGTAGATTCCGATGACGGTCAGGGCCCGCAACAGGAGTTCTCGGCGCGAGGGCCGGTCGAAGATGAGCGGGCCGAGGCAGAACAGCGCGAAGGGCACGATCACCCGGTCGATCAGCGCGTAGAAGCCGAGCGCGTCGATCAGGGTGTCGTGTACCGCCGCGGACCAGGTGGCCCAGCCCGCGAACGCGAGCATCATCCAGTGCAGTGGTAGCCACCTCAGGCGTTGCCGGGCGTGCACGTCGGGATCGAGGGCCATCAGCGCCAGCCCAGCGGCCAGCAGCAGACGGTCCAGTGGCGCGGGAATGCCCATCAGGTGCCAGTACCCGCTGAACATGTTCAGCACCAGGGCACCGACGACGAACAGCACGTATGTCGGCTGGTTGTACCAGGCAGTGCCGTCCTCGTCCTCGAAGGTATGCCTGGTGAGGGTGCTGCGCGGCCCCCGAACCGGTGTCATGGTGTGCCGGGCCCACGTTGTGGCTTGCGGCGCGGCAGCTCGGAGGCGGCCTCACTGATCGCCCGCTCTGGGTCCTCGCGCCGGTTCAAAGGCTCGCCGGCCCACTGATGTGCGTTCCGCCGGGGAGCCGGACGCCCCACAGCCTGCCCGGCCGGGCGAGCCGGCTGGACCCGCTCGCCGTCGCCGGGCCGCCCGGGGGGCTGCGCATCCCCACGTTGCTGCTGGGACCGCGCAGCCGCTGCGGTGGGGCGTTGCCGCTGCGGTGGGCGTTGGCCCTGCGACGGGCGTTGGCCCTGCGACGGGCGTTGGCCCTGCGGTGGGCGCTGGCCCTGCGACGGGCGTTGGCCTTGCGGTGGGTGCTGGCCCTGGGGCCGCCGTGCCGGTGGTCGTTGCCCGTCCGGGCGTCGGCCGGGTTCGGGGCGTCGCTGACCAGTGGCACCAGCCCGTGCCGGCGCGGCTGCCGGCTTGCGCTGTTCCATGAACGTGGCCATCACCAAGGCCAAGAGGCCCCCCATGACGAAGCCGAGCAGACCGAACCGCTGCAACCGTGCGGAGGCGTCGTTACCGGTGATGTGGGGTTCCTGGACCACCTGAAGGTCGGCCGCGGCCGTATCTTCCGAGACGATGTCGCGGTAGCGCTGCCCGAGCGAGTCCCGCTGGATCTCCAGGAGCGCTTGTTGGGTCTTGGCGTCCTCGAGGGACTTCTGCGCGGTGTCGTAGCCGGTTCCGCCACCCGCCCGCAGTGACCCCACGCTCGCGTAGGCCGCATCTACCTGAGCCTTCATGGCAGCGACCTGGCGGGCTGCTGCCTCGTACTCCTTGACTACCTGCTCCGGATCGTTGCCTGGTTTGGCCGCGTTGACCCGTGCGAGTAGATCCTCTCCTTTGGCCTTGGCGGACTCCAGCGCCGTCTGTTGGGAATTGGTGACGGCCTCGATCCGCACGACGGAGGATTGTGGGATCGGGGAGGAGGTGATCTCCACGTTGGCGTTGTCCTCCACCGCTGAGGTGTTGTTCACCCATCGTGCGTAGGACTCGGCCAGTTCCTGGGAGGCCAGCGCCATTCCCGGCACAGCAGCAGTGGGTAGCGCGCCGTCGCCGACGGCCAGCCGCACCTCGGCGGTGTAGTGGGTCGTTCCCAGCGAAGCCAGTCCTGCCCCTGCGGCCGCCCCCAGCGGGCACAGGATCAGGGCCAGCCACCAACGCTTTCGCAACGCGGCCAAAGGTGATGCCGCCATCGACTGGGCCTGATTGGCGATACGGGAAACTGCCTGTTGAGACACATTGCTCCTAGCGTGCTGTTCATTCATCGCAACGAGCGGCGTAGACGGGCTGGTGGGCGCTGTGCTGCGTGTTCGTACGGCGGTCTGCGGCGAGTGTCACGGTGCTCTCCTCGGGCCGAGGCGCGGCCGCGCCGGTACTTGATCCGTGCGAGCCGCACCATCGGTGGTCTGGGGTCGCTGCGCGGGCGCGCGAGCCGCGCGTTGCGGCACACCCCAGCGCTGCTCGTCCGGTTGGCCGCCTGCCCCGGTGCCCGGTCGTTGTTTGTCGGCCGGTCGTTGCTGGTCGGCCGGTCGTTGCTGGTCGGCCGGTCGTTGCTGAGTGGCCGGGCGTTGTGGTCGCGGCTGTCTCGGTTGTCCGGCCGACCGCTGGGGGGCAGTCCGGGGACCACCCCGCTGCGGCCTGGTCGGCCGGGCCGCAGCGCTCGGTCTTGCGGGTGCCGCGGCACGCTCCTGCCGACTGGCCAGCACGAGGGCAAGCAAGCCGCCGAGGACGAAACCGAGGGCACCGTAGCGCTGCAACCGGGCAGCCGCATCGTTGCCGGTGACGGCTGCTTCACGGACCACCGACAGGTCGACGGCTGCGGTGTCGTCCTTCAGGACCCGGTTGTAGCGGTCGCGTAGCGAGTCAGCCTTGATCGTGACGACGTCGAGTTGGGTCCGCGCGTCCTGTAGTTGTGCCACCGCGTTCTCGTATGCGGTACCGCCGCGGTTTCGTAGCGTGTCGGTCTGCGTGGTCAGTGCTTCGACGCGGTTGTCGGCCGCCGCGACCTGGCGCGCCGCATCCTCGTACTCCTTCAGGATCTGCGCCGGGTCGCTGCCCGGTTTGGCCTCCTGCACCTTCTTGGTCAGGGCATCGGCTTTCGACTTCGCTGCCTGGACGGCCGCTTGTTCGGAGTCTGCGACTGCGACGATGCGAAGGATCGAGGACTGATCGATGGAACTCGCGGTGATCTTGATGCCGGGATCCTCGGTCGCGGTGCTGTTGTTGATCCAGCGCGCGTACGTGGTGGCCAGCTCCTGGGCCGCCAGCGCCAAGCCCGGTACCTGTTCGGCGGGGACGCTGCCGTCGTTGACCGCCAGCCGGGTCTCGGCGGTGTAGTGGGTGCCGCCGAGCGTGGCCAGGCCGGCTCCCAGCGCCGCACCCAGGGGGCATAGGATCAATGCCAGCCACCAGCGCTTGCGCAGCGCGGCCAACGGCGATCGGGCTGATGCTGCCATCCGTGAAACTGCTGGCTGAGTCACAACGCTCCTACCACATTCGCTTCAGCTGTGTTGCCCGTGGGCGCGCCAACGCCGCACGGTCTCCCCTCCATCATGGCGCCCTGTTGCCCTTCGTGGCGACTTCTGTGCCGGTTCGTCGTTGACGGCTGGCACCTGAATGGCCGCTTGCACTTACAGTAACCTCGTTTCGCTGGTGGTTACGAACGCCGCCGGTGAGAACATCGCTATAGGTAGCGGAGCGGTCAGCTTTGCGCCGCATGCCACCGAAGCGGCACAGTTGGCTGTGGCAGATCTGGTCGGCCCGGGGGATGGGCCAACGTAGTGAGCCGATACGACAACCACATCGAAGAAAGGACGCCTTATGGCGGACACCGCGGGCGTTGTGCCTGCCGACGTGCCCGTGGTCATCCTGTGCGGCGGCATGGGCACCCGGTTGCGGGAAGCCAGCGAAAAACTACCCAAGCCGCTGGTCGAGATCGGTGGTATGCCGATCGTCTGGCACATCATGAAAACGTACCGGCACTACGGTCATCGCAGGTTCGTCCTCGCCTTGGGCTACAAGTCGGAGATGATCAAGGAGTATTTTCTCAACTATCGGATCCGGCGCAGTGACTTCACGTTGCAGATGAGCCCTCGGTTCGATGCCGAGGCGGCTCATGTGGGCAACCAGCTCATGTACGGGATGGAATTCTTGAGCGTTCCTGAGGATGAGGACTGGGAGATCACCTTCGCCGAGACCGGGCTGAAGACGGCCACTGCCACTCGGCTCAGGAAGGTCGACGAGTACCTCGGCGACGCCGAGCATTTTGCGATCACCTACGGCGACGGGGTAGGGGCCGTGGACATTTCCGCCGTGCTGGCACATCACGTGAAAAGCGGTGCCGTAGGCACCGTCACGGGGGTGCACCCGTCTTCCCGGTACGGTGAGATGAACGTCAACGGAAACATGGTGGCGGAATTCAACGAGAAGCCGACGCTGGCCGAAGGCTGGGTCAACGGTGGCTATTTTGTGTTCAAGCGTGAATTCATCGATTCCTACACCTCAGGAGATCCGGATGAGATGCTGGAGCACGCTCCTTTGCAGCAGCTGGCGCGTGATGGTGGGCTGACGGTATACGAGCACACGGGGTTCTGGATGGGTATGGACACCTTCCGGGACTGGACCGAACTGAATCAACTCTGGGACTCGGGTGAGGCCGAGTGGAAGGTGTGGAACGACTGATGCGAGTACTGGTAACCGGGACCGAAGGATATCTGGGCTGCCTCCTGGGCCCGCTGCTCATGCAGGACGGACATGACGTCGTCGGCTTGGACACGGGCTACTACCTGAACGGCTGGCTGTACAACGGGTTGACTGCGGTCCCCAAGACGCTGCTCAAGGACATCCGGCACGTCACCGAGGCCGACCTGGAAGGTGTCGACGCCGTGGTGACGATGGCCGAGCTGTCCAACGATCCCATCGGCGACCTGATCGGCGACGTCACCTTCAACGTCAACCACAAGGGTTCGGTCCATCTGGCCGAACTGGCCAAGAAGCTAGGAGTCGGCCGGTTCGTCTACATGTCCAGCTGCTCGGTCTACGGAGTTGCCGACGGCACCGTGGACGAGACCAGTCCGGTGAACCCGCAGACCGCCTACGCCAAGTGCAAGAAGCTGGTGGAGGACGATCTGCACGCGATGGCCGACGACAACTTCTCGCCCACCTACCTGCGCAACTCCACCGCCTTCGGCGCCAGCCCGAGGCAGCGCTTCGACATCGTGTTGAACAACCTGGCCGGCCTGGCTTGGACCGAGAAGAAGATCGCGATGACCTCCGACGGCACGCCGTGGCGGCCGCTGGTTCACGCGCTCGACATCGCCAAGGCCATTCGCATGGTGCTGACCGCCCCGCGCGAGGCCGTGCACGACCAGGTGCTCAACGTGGGTTCGAACGAGAACAACTACACGGTCAAGCAGATCGCCGAAACGGTGGCCGAGACCTTCCCCGGCTGCGACCTGTCATTCGGTGACCCGAGCGCGGACAATCGTTCTTACAAGGTGAATTTCGACAAGATCAGCTCGGTGTTACCCGGGTACAGCGCGGACTGGAGCGCCCAAGACGGCGCCGAGCAGCTGAAAGCCGTGTTCGAGTCCATCGATATGGACGCCGAGACGTTCACCGGGCGTGGGCACACCCGGCTCAAGCAGATCCAGTACCTGATGGAGACCGGTCAGGTGGATCAGGATCTGTTCTGGGTGGCGAAATGAAATTCACCGCTACCGACATCCACGACGTGTTCATCGTCGACTTGGAGCCACGCGGGGACGACCGGGGCTTCTTCTCCCGGGTCTGGTGCCGCAACGAGTTCGCCGAGCAAGGGTTGAGCACCGAAGTCGCGCAGATGAACGTGTCCTACCATCGTCGATGTGGTGGTCGACGTGCGGCCGGACTCGCCCACCTACCTCAAGCACGTCATGGTCGAGTTGACCCCGGCCAACCGTACGGCGCTGGCCATGCCCGCCTACGTCGCCCACGCTTACCAGACGCTGGTGGACGACAGCGAGGTCATGTACCAGGTCGACGGGTTCTACGCGCCGAACTCCGAGCAGGGGTTCCGCCACGACGACCCGGCATTCGGGCTCACCTGGCCGGTACCGGTCACCGAGATGAGCGACAAGGACCGCAACTGGCCGGACTTCGACCCCAAGCTGGTTGCGCCCGTGGCCGAGGAGAAGTGACGATGCTGATCGTTGACAATGCGCTGGCTGAGCGCGTGGAAAAGGGCAACGAGATCCGGGTCGGGCTGGCCGGTGCCGGATTCATGGCCCGCGGCCTGGCGATGCAGATCGCCGACAGCACACCGGGAATGCGAATCGTGGCCGTGTTGAACCGCACGATTTCCCGTGCCGAGGAGATTCTCTGCAACGCCGATCCGGACGTGACCGTCACCACTGTGCAGACCGCCGCCGAGTTGGACCAGGCGGTGGCCGCCGGCGCGGTGGCGGTGACCGGCGAGATCGACGCCCTGGCTCGCTGTGACAGCGTGGACGCGGTGATCGACGCCACCGGTGCCGTCGAGTGGGGGGCGCATCTGGCGACGGCGTGCATCGAGGCCGGCAAGCACCTGATCCTGATGAACGCCGAGGTCGATGCCACCGTCGGGCCGTTGCTGGCCGCCAAAGCTGACAAAGCCGGCATCGTCTACACCGGTTGCGACGGCGACCAGCCGGGCGTGCAGATGAACCTGGTCCGGTTCGTGCGCGGCATCGGGCTGACCCCGCTGGTCTGCGGCAACATCAAGGGTCTGCAGGATCCGTACCGAAACCCCACGACGCAAGAGGGTTTCGCGAAGAAGTGGGGCCAAGACCCGCACATGGTGACCAGTTTCGCCGACGGCACCAAGATCTCCGCCGAGCAGGCCATCGTGGCCAACGCCACCGGGATGAGCGTGCACCGGCGCGGCATGCTGGGGCGGGATCACGCCGGGCATGTGGACGAGCTCACTAGTCAGTACGACGTCGCGGAACTCAAGCAGCTCGGCGGTGCGGTGGACTATGTCGTCGGCTCGAAGCCGGGCCCGGGCGTGTATGTGCTGGCGACTCACGACGACCCGCGCCAGCAGCACTACCTGAACCTGTACAAGCTGGGGGAGGGGCCGCTGTACTCGTTCTATACGCCCTACCACTTGTGCCATTTCGAGGTGCCCACCACGGTGGCCCGGGCCGTGTTGCACGGCGATGCCGCGCTACGCCCCATCGGCAAGCCGTACGTGGACGTCATCACCGTGGCCAAGACGGACCTGGCCGCCGGAACCGAGCTGGACCGCCTCGGCGGGTATCACTACTACGGGGAAGCGGAGAAGGCCGAGGTGGCGCACCGTGCGGGGCTGCTGCCCGCCGGGCTGGCCGAGGGGTGCGTCCTGAAACACGACGTGGCAAAGGACACCGCCATCACCTACGCCGACGTCACGATGCCGTCGGGGCGGCTGGCGGACCGGCTGCGCCGCGAGCAGGACGAGATGTTCTTCGGATCGTCGCCGATGAGCTGACCGGCCGACGAACTGAGGTCCGTGGGGTCACAAGCTCGTGGTAGGGGGCGGCCAGGCCCTAGTGGGCGTTCACCCGGGTGGGGTCCACGTAGCGCGCCTTGCGGGCCGCCAGCACCCGGTGCCGCGGACCGTTCGGCAGGTAGGACAACCCGAGCAACACCCCGGACTGGCGTTCCCGGCGTAGCGACCACGCCTTGCGCAGCGCGATACGAGCCTGGTCGGCCTGCCCGTCGCGCAGGAACTCACGGCCGCGGCGCAACTGGTGCTCCCACAGGGCCGCCTCGATCGCCGCGGTGTCCTCGTACCGGCCGCTGTCCAACGCGTGCTGCAGAGTGAACGCACCGCCGGTGAGTTGGGCAGCCAGCTTGTTGGCGCTGTCGCTGCCCGGGTGCATCCGATAGCTCACCAGCTGCTGCGGGGTGTACCAGGCAGCCGCCTCGTCTCGGGCGGCCTGCAGGCTGATGTGCAGGTCGTAGGCGGTCGCGGTCTGCTCCGGAAAGACGTCCCAGTCCACGGCGGAGCGTTTGACCAGCGCCGCGCACAACTGGATGGAGCCGCGGGCGGCCAGCGTGGTGAACGGCTTGACGTACCCCTGGCCGAGGCCCGCCACACCGGTGGTTTCGGCCCATGCCTGGGTCTGGGGAACTAGCACGTCGCCGTGCAGATCGATCAGGCGGGTGCCGCTGAACGTCAAGGTCACGTCTTGGCGCTCGGTGAACGGCTGTCGCAGCGTCTCGAAGCACGTGGGATCGAGGATGTCGTCGTCGTCCAACTTAAACACCAGGTCGCCGTCGGCGCGGCGGAAACCGTCGATCGCGTTGCGATGCATGCCCAGGTTGGTTTCGCGCGCCAGATAGGTGAACCGGTCGTCGGCCAGATCGGCGACCACCTTTTCGGTGGCGGCTTGGGCCGCGTTGTCGCAGATCAAGGCCTGGAAATTGGTGTGCGTCTGTGCCTTCAAGCTGGCCAGAGTCAGCGCCAGCAGTTCCGGGCGCCGGAAAGTCGGTACCACGACCGACACCGTGAGATCGTGTCCCGGGGTTGCGTCCCGCGCAGCCATGATGCCCCCTGATTTCGTCACTGTTCCGCCGGCGCGTATGTCTCCCCCATGCCGGGTTGATCTACTTCAGTGTAGTTGATCTACTCAGTGTAGAGGCAGCTGGGTTCACGGGCCACCGGCCATCGGACAGGATTACTGAGCCGGGGGTGTTTCGCGCTCCATGTCGGCCTGCGATCTACACAGCACGTGACGGGTACAGCGCGCGGCGTGCTTCGATGTGCCGGGCGCATCGCGCACACGCGTGGCGTCCTTCTCGCGCGCATACGTCGCGGTTCGCGGCGGCATGAGCACGCGGTCGGTTGCGGGCCCGCCGGTGCCGGTCATCGCCGCCGCCGGCCCGTGGACCTGTGACGATCGGTGGGCGTGGTGCGGGACATCGAATGATTGGGCCACTGTCACCCGTCGCCTGCGGGCACTAGGCTGGGGCACGGTAGACGCCCGAACACCGCATCCTGCGCGAAAGAAACGGAGACAGTTGTGGCCACGATCGAGGCAATTGGCGCTCGCGAGATTCTGGACTCCCGGGGCAACCCGACCGTTGAAGTTGAAGTAGCCCTGGATGACGGTGTCATCGCCCGGGCCGCAGTGCCCTCCGGTGCGTCCACCGGCGCGTTCGAAGCCGTCGAGCGCCGCGACGGCGACAAGGGCCGTTACCTGGGTAAAGGTGTGCAAGACGCCGTAGAGGCCGTACTGGAGACTCTGGCACCCGAACTCGTCGGTAACGACGCCGCCGATCAGCGCATCATCGACCAGGCCATGCTCGACCTGGACGGCACCGACAACAAGGGCAACATCGGTGCGAACGCCATCCTGGGTGTGTCGCTGGCGGTGGCCAAGGCGGCGGCCGACTCCGCCGAGCTTCCGCTGTTCCGCTACGTCGGCGGCCCGAACGCGCACGTGCTGCCGGTGCCGATGATGAACATCCTCAACGGTGGCTCACATGCCGACTCCAACGTCGACATCCAGGAATTCATGATCGCGCCCACCGGTGCCCCCACATTCAAGGAGTCGCTGCGCTGGGGTGCGGAGGTCTACCACGCGCTGAAGGCCGTGCTCAAGGACCGCGGCCTGGGCACCGGGCTCGGCGACGAAGGCGGGTTCGCGCCCAACCTGGAAAGCAACCGGGCCGCGCTCGACCTGATCGTCGAGGCCATCGGCAAGGCGGGGCTGAAGCCTGGCGAGGACGTCACGTTGGCGCTGGACGTCGCCGCCAGCGAGTTCTTCAAGGACGGCACCTATGCGTTCGAGGGCCAGCAGAAGTCCGCGGCGGACATGTCCGCGTACTACGCCGAGCTGGTGGCCGCCTACCCACTGGTCTCCATCGAGGACCCGCTGAACGAGGACGATTGGAAGGGCTGGACCCACATCACCAAGGAGTTGGGCGACAAGGTTCAGCTGGTGGGCGACGACCTGTTCGTCACCAACCCGCAGCGGCTGCAGCGCGGCATCACCGAAGGCGTGGCCAACTCGCTGCTGGTCAAGGTGAACCAGATCGGATCGCTGACCGAGACACTGGATGCGGTCGCGCTGGCGCACCGCAGCGGCTACACCTGCATGATGAGCCACCGCTCCGGTGAGACCGAGGACACCACCATCGCCGACCTGGCCGTGGCCACCAACTGTGGCCAGATCAAGACCGGCGCTCCGGCCCGTTCGGAGCGGGTGGCCAAGTACAACCAGCTGCTGCGCATCGAAGAGGAACTGGACGACGCGGCGATGTACGCCGGCCGCAGCGCCTTTCCGCGGTTCGCTCGCACCTGAGGCGGGGCATTGATCCCGGTTACTGCGCCGCCTTGTCGATGAAACGCGCCATGTCGGCGCCGAACCAGACCTCGTCGTTGTGCCCCACGCCGGGCAACACGACGTTGTCTCGCAAGTTCGGCGCCGCGTTGGCGATTTGTACGGACTGTTGCGGTGGTACGACATCGTCGGCGGACCCGATGAGCACGGTCACCGGGGCGGTCACCTGCGGTATGCGGGCGAGCGCGTCGTAGCGGTCCTTGACCAGCTCGGCCGGCAACCCGAACAGATGGGCGCTGGCGATGTCGACCATGTTGGTGTACGGGGAGCGCAGCACCAGCGCCGCCGGTTCGTGGGTGGTGGCCAGCCGGGTCACCACCCCGGTGCCGAGCGACTCTCCGACGTAGACCGTGTGATCCGCGTCGAAACCTTGCTCGCGGAGATAGTTGAGGGCGGCTTCGGCGTCCTGGGCCAGTCCGTCCTCGGTCGGTTCGCCCGGATTCCCGCCGTAGCCCCGGTACTCCAGCAGCAGTACCGTGTAGCCGCGCTGAGCCAGTGCCATCGCGATCCCGGCCCTGCCCAGCCGGTTCCCGCCGTTGCCCGGGGCGTACAACACCGCCTTTGCCTTCGGCGGGGCACCCGGTGGCTGGGCGACCGGGTCGGCCCGCCAGGTGCGCAGCGTGAGCCCGTCGGCCGTGCGGAAGCTGACTTCCCGTAGTCCAGTGTCCGGTTTCGGTGCGGCTGGTGAGGACGTGTCCGGAAAGTACATGAGACTCCTCTGCCCGGCGTACAGGCCGATGAACGCGACGAGGAACAGGACCACCACGATCCCGACCCCGATGACCAGCTTGCGAAGCACGCAATCCATCGTCTCACCGTGGTGCGTCCGGTGGGACCCGGGAGGGGGGTGTGGTTGTGGGTGGAGGAGGCGCTCGACCTCACCCGCCACCGGAGTGCCTGCCGATCGTTGACCCGTCTTTGGGTGAGACTGGGTGAATGGTGCGTCGACTGCAATGGAGGCGATGGGTGGTGTCCCAGCCCCGGTGGAGCCGTTCCGGTCGCGCCCTGTGCGGCTGTGCACGTCATGGTGCTGTTCGGTCCAGGAGTACCCCGGCTGGGCTGGGTACGGGAAGCTGCCGGCACGGGTCGGGAAGGGGGGACGGGGAACCTGGCCGGCAACGGTCCCACGCCCCTCGCATCCGATGAGCAGCCGCCGGCCGGCCAACGTCCGCAGGGCCACGCGGGGCGGTCCCGCGACGCAGGACCCCGCGGCAGGCACGACTCGTGCTCGTGCATTGGCGCCTGCCAAGACCGCCCGCCCGGCCACCGCATCGGCCAAGACTGCCCGCCGCCGCGTGGCGCGATCGTGGACACCACCGGAGGGGGCCGTGCCCTCCCACCGGCCACCGGTTTCGGTGAAGACACTGGTGCTGGTAGCCCTCGTCGCGCTCACCGTGCTGACGGTCTTCCCCTTCGCGCAGGCCTACGTGCGCCAACAGCATCAGTTGTCCCAGTTGAACGACGACGTCGCGGCGCGGCAAGCCCGGGTGGATGATCTGGCCAATGAGGCTGAGCGCTGGCAGGACGATGCGTTCATCATCACCCAGGCCAGGCAGCGCTTCACCTTTGTCATGCCGGGTGAGATCGGCTACGTGGTGCTGGACGAACCCCGGTTCGAGCTGGATCGCCGCGATCCGTCGCGGGCGGCCGCTCGCACGGCCGCCGCCTCCGATTCGCCGTGGTACGCGACCGTGTGGGAATCCGTGCGCACCGCCGACCAGGGACCGGGCTCCTGAGCCGTGCCGGTATCCCACCAGGACATCGCCGACGTCGCCCAGCAGCTGGGACGCCCGCCGCGCGGCATCGTCGATGTGGCGTACCGGTGCGAGCACGACATCCCGGCGGTGGTCGTGACCGCACCGCGGCTGCCGGACGGCACACCGTTCCCGACCACCTTCTACCTGACCTGCGCGCGGCTGGTCGCCGACACCGGCACGTTGGAATCGAGCGGGCTGATGTCAGCGATGACGCGGCGGCTGCGCACCGACGTCGAGCTGGCCGCCGCGTACCGGGCTGCGCACGAGGACTACTTGCGTCGCCGGGCGCAGATCGCTTCCAGGGTGGGTACCGGTGAGGTGGGTGAGATCGCGGGTATCTCCGCGGGTGGCATGCCGACGAGGGTCAAATGCCTGCACGTGCTGGTCGCGCATGCCTTGGCAGCGGGGCCGGGGGTAAACCCGTTGGGGGACGAAACTGTCCGGCTGCTCGGCCCGTGCCCGGGGCCGATGCCCGACCAAGACGCCGAGGAGGACAGATGAGAGTCGCTGCCGTGGACTGCGGTACGAATTCGTTACGGCTGCTGATTGCCGATGTGACCGGTCAGGTCCTGACCGAGGTCGACCGGCGGATGGAGGTTGTGCGGCTGGGGGAAGGCGTGGACCGCACTGGGCGGATCGCTGACAAGGCGCTGGCCAGAGCGGGTGAGGCGGCCGGTGAGTACGCCGGCGTGATGCGGGATCACGGCGTGGAAAACGCACGCATGGTGGCCACATCGGCTACCCGGGACGCGTCCAACGCAGAGGTTTTCGTCGAGCAGATGCAGGACATCCTGGGGCTCACTCCGCAGGTGATCAGTGGCGAGGAAGAAGCGGAGCT
>PDWI01005190.1_pt1 | contig 16943 bp, 13 predicted proteins | sample 1430891 | NCBI WGS metagenome assembly PDWI01 (sample SAMN01162508, study PRJNA174530) | Oral metagenome, whole genome shotgun sequencing project. | biome: Marine environment; feature: Marine mammal; material: Swab sample of the gingival sulcus; isolation source: swab sample of gingival sulcus...
AATATTATATTAATAAATTTATCTAAATTTGTCAAACTTATTATTTCCATTTTTATAAGTTTTTTGAAAAAAAACTTCTTCTGGGGACAGTCCCTCGGCTCCGGTCACTGAGCCTATCGAAGTGCAGGAACCGTCCTTCGACTAAGCTCGGGAACCTTACTTCAACTCGGTCATTGCCCTTTTTGTGCGTTAGTGGGCGACGCGATATCCTTTGTTTTTCTTTATTTTACAAAAGTTGTGGCGATAGCCACAACTCCCTTTTATAGAAGAGAAAAACAAAGATTTAGCATAGCACACGACTGCTTTAGCAGGAACGCCCAAAATAAAAAATATCTACTTCTTCCTTCTTTTATTTGAAGTAAATAGCACAACTTTCTCGCTGCCTTTGAGAAGATTAAAGCCTTTCGGGGTTACACTTAAAACTGGATAATCGCCAGAGCTAGATAAGAAATTCATTGAAAGAAGTTGCTTAATCCAATCTATAATTTGAGATTTATTGTAATCTTTTAGGATTCCATAGGTAGAAAGTTCATTATATCCTTTGTCAATTATATAATCTTCCAGAGAGCCAACTAAAATATCAGCGTTTTTGTGAACACCTAGTTTATTATTTAATCTATAAATGCTAGACACTATTTTTTGGGCTATTATTTGTGAATTATCATCAAAATTATGCTCTTTTAGACATATATCACAACTGTTACATTTCCATTCAGGTAAAACATGCTCTCCAAAATATTTTAAAAGTGTTCTATTTCTACACTCAAAACTCTTTGCAAAGTTATAAATGTCATTAAGTTTTTTTAGCTCACGATCTTCATTGGAACTCTTTTTTAGCATATACTTTATAGCATTATAATCACTTCCATTGTAAAACATAATACATTCTGCGGGCTTTCTGTCTCTTCCAGCTCTGCCAGTCTCTTGCTGATAATGTTCTAAACTTTTTGGCATATCTGAATGTATTACAAAACGAATATTTGACTTATCTATACCCATTCCAAAAGCTATTGTTGCTACAATAATGTCTATTTTGTCTTCCTGGAACTCTTCTTGTATTTTAGCTCTTACAGAATTGCTCATTCCTCCATGATATGCCTTGGCTGAATGCCCATTTTTTTTTAAATGTTTTGCTAACTCTTCTGTTCCTTTTTTTGATCTACAATATATTATTCCAGAATTGCCTCTATGTCTTTCTAATATTTCTTCTATTTGTGTTAATAAATTTTGATTATTTTTCTCTCTTACTCTATAAGTAAGATTTTCTCTGTAAAATGAATTTTTAAAGAGTTTTGGATTTTTTAATTTTAATATCTCTTTTACATCTTTTATTACAGAAGCAGTTGCTGTAGCTGTAAATGCTCCAATAGGAACATTAGGAAAAACTTCTCTTACTTTGTGTAAATTTCTATAATCTGTTCTAAAATTATGCCCCCAAGAACTTACACAGTGAACTTCATCAATGGCTATAAGTGAAATATCAATATTAGAAATTAGCTCTAAAAAATCATCACTAAGTAATTTTTCTGGAGACACATATATTAATTTTATACTACCTTCTCTAATTCTATCCAATGCAGAAAAATATTCAGAACTTTCTAATGTGCTATCAACTCTAACAGATGGTATTCCTTGCTCAACTAACTTATCAACTTGATTTTTCATTAAAGCTATAAGGGGTGATACAACTAAAGTTGTCCCTTCTAACATTAAAGCAGACATTTGGTAACATAGCGATTTACCTCCACCTGTTGGCATAATTACAAAAGTGTCTTTTTTAGAAACTAAATTTTGTATTATCTCTTTTTGAGACTCTCTAAATTCTGTGTAGCCCCAATATTTCTCTAATAACTCTTCCATAGTTTATTATAATTTATATTTAAAATATTTTATATGTTTAATAAAAAAAAATTAATAATTCTTACTAAAAAGACATAAATTTACTTGATTGCTATTACTTTTTATGGTAACTTCAATCAACAAAAAAATATCTATATTTAAGGAGAAATATATGAAAAAAAATTTCTTGACTGTATTATATACAGTAATTGCTTTGGCTGTTTTAAGTTTTTTCACTTATCTAGCAGCTGTTTTCCCTGTTTGGGCTAATATCCCATTATGTGTTATTATTCCAATTTTCCTAATCATTTTTGTTTCAATGACAAGATTTGAAAAAATAAAGATATCTACTCTTATTATTGGTAGATCTTTAATCTTGTTAGTTGTTTTTGCAGTTATGCCACAAAAGGTATTTATTTACATCGTAGTAGCATTGATGTTTGTAAACTGTATGGAAGCTGCATTGACAGACTGGAAGAAAGGTCATCACTTAAATGCTGTTGCTGGTATAGTTGTAGCAATGACTTCTTTTGTTCTTTTGACAGCTCATTTTAGTGGTTTCAATGGAGAAATTGGAACTCTTTTTAATGGTAAAATGATGAATACTGGTTGGTACACTACTGGAACATTGGCAAGTGGAAGTTTTGTAATTTTCTGGGCTATTGCATATACAATTTGGAACTGGAACTTTGTTAATTATGAATTTTCTCCAGCTATTGCTACTTGGCACATTGCTGTTTTAACAACTCCATTCTTATTGTTACTTATTTTTAAAGATGCTGGTATGTGGTTCTTAACTAGAGCTTTAAGTATCACTCTTTGTGGTGTATTCCAAATATCTTTTAAACAAAAATTTGAAAATGCTTTTAAGAATGAGAACTTTGCAAAAGGATTGGCTAAAGTTAAAAATCAAAATGTTCAAGTTGTATTGTTAGTTTTAGTTGTTATATTTGCAATGCTAGCTGTTATGTTTGGTGTTCAACAATCTGGTGGAATTGCTGAATTGTTTAGAGAACCATTATCATTAGCTGATAAGTTATTCTAATTAATTTATTTTAGATAAAAAAAGAGGTTCGATCGAACCTCTTTTTTTTGTATTAATACAACATTAAACATTATTAAAATTTAAATCGATAAAAAATATTTTTCTTATAATTCTTAAACAACTAACTAAATATTTTATCCACAATAGATTTATTTTTAACTTTAGTAAAAAGTGACACAAAAAATGTAAATAAAAAAGACACCGGAAGAGCAAATACTAAAGGATCAATAAATTGCCAAACTCCAGATAACAAAGCATCTTTTCCAAAAAATATTTTTGAAATACCAATTACAGAAGACTCTTTAATATGAAGAAAAACAAAACAAAAAACAACTACAACAAGTCCAGAAAAAATACCACACAACATTCCAGTTTTAGTTAATCTTTTCCAATAAAGCGATAACATAAATGGAGCTAAAAACCCAGATGCCATAACACCAAAAAATATAGCAGTTGCCCTTGCAATAATATTCGGTGGCAACTTCATAGCTAAAACTACAGTTACACAAATTGCTATAATTATTCCAACTCTTGAAATTAAAGTTGTAATATTTGAACTCCTATTTCTTTTTATTGCTGTTTCATAAATATCTCTACCTATAGCAATTCCAATTGCATGAAATTGACTAGAAAGAGTACTAATTGACGCAGATAAAATAACTAACATAAAAAGATAACTAAACCAAACAGGCATAGCCTCTTTTATATAAATTGGAATTATAGAATCTACATTTCCATCTGCAATAGTAATTGCAAGCTTACCACTCTTCTCAAAAAAATAAACATTAGAAAGAGAGCCTACAATATAAGGAGTTCCAACAGTTATTAAAATAAATATAGAACCAATTAAAACAGCCCTGTTTAACTCTTTATTACTTTTAACAGTCATAGCCCTAACAGCTAAATGAGGTTGAGCTAAAACACCAATACCAACTCCAAAAACTAAAGAAGAAAATATAATCCACCAAAGAGGAGAATTAAATTTAGGGCTATTTGTCCAACCTCTATGCCCCATTAATTTTAAACTATCTGGAACCATATCTGACATACTTGATAATTTAGAAAAAGCTGAAACTACTCCTCCTAAATTCTTAAAAGTTACAAACAGTAAAATAACCATTCCTAATATCATCAAAGAGCCTTGAAGGGCATCTGTATACATTACTCCTCTAAGACCTCCAACTAAAACATAAACCGCAACCAATAGAGAAAAAGCAGCAACAGCATACTCATAATGAATACCTAAAAGACTCTCAATTATTCTAGCTGCTCCAATAAGAACAGCTGCGGCATAAAGAGGCATAGATAAAAACATTATAATACCAGTAAAAATCTGAACAAAACTAGAATTAACTCTTCTACCCAAAAGCTCACCAAAAGTATGAGCATCCAATTTCAAACCAATTTTTCTAGTCTGCTTACCAAAAAGAGCAAAAGCAAAAAATATTCCAAATAAAATATTTGCAGCAACTAACCAAATAAGGCTTAAACCTAAATTAGCGGCAACTCCAGCAAAACCAACAATTGCAGAAGTAGAAATAAAAGCTGCTCCATAACTTAAAGCCATTACAAATGGAGATATATTTCTTCCACCTGTAATAAAATCTGAAGAAGACTTACTCTTCTTTAAACCAAAATAACTAAGTAAAGCTATTATTCCAAGATAAACTATAATGATTAAAATCAAAGCTACAATATTTACATTCATAATGGTATTCACTATTTTACTCCACTAGAAATTTCATCATCAATATCTTTCTCTTCTTCATTCCATAATTTTTCAAGCTTAACCTCTTCTTTTGTTATAAAACCATCTCTATTCCACATTCTAATACCATAAATAACAGAGATAAACACAGAAATAAAAAGAAAAATAAAAGCAAAAATTATACTAAGACCAAACATAAAAATACCTAAGAATTAAAAGCTCTCTCAAAACCAGATATAGAATTTTCTATAGTAGATTCTGGAACACAGTAAGATATTCTAAAATATCCTGGAAATGAAAATCCAGCACCAGGAACAACTAAAATATTCTCTTTTAAAAGTTTTTCAATAAACTCATCATCACTATTACCATTTGGAACCTTAACAAAAAGATAAAAAGTTCCTTTAGGTACTTCAAATTCGTATCCTATCTTTTTTAAACCATCAACTAAAATATCTCTTTTATTTTGATAAACAGAAATATCAACTTCAACTCCATAAAGCTCTGCAATAACTCTCTGCATAATACTTGGAGCATTTACAAAACCTAAAATTCTATTACAAAGAGATAAAGCTCCCATTAAATTATCATAGTCATCTGCCTTTTTATTAACAGCAATATAACCTATCCTCTCTCCAGGAATTGATAACTCTTTAGAATAAGAAGTTACTATAATAGAACTATCATACTTATCAAAAATTGAAGGAACAACATTATTATCAAAAACAATCTTTCTATAAGGCTCATCACTAATTAAATATATAGCTCGACCAATCTCTAAAGATTTTTTTCTTAACATAACAGAAAGATCTCTAATCATACTTCCGCTATAAATATGACCAGATGGATTGTTAGGAGAATTTATAATAACAGCTGCAGTTTTTTCATTAATTTCAGCTTCCATTTTTTCTAAATCTATATCAAAATTAGACAATCCATCAATAGTTTTAAAAACTCCTCCATGATTATCTACATAAAATTTATACTCCATAAAACAAGGAGTAGAAGCTAAAACTTCATCTCCAGGATTTAGAATAGATTTTAAAACAACATTTAAGGCACCACCAGCTCCACAAGTCATTACAATATCTTCTTTAGTTACATCAACAACTTGATCTTCTGCTACTCTTTTAGCAACAACCTCTCTTGTAGAATCAAACCCAACATTAGCCATATAACTATGTTTCTTAGGAATATCCATTTCTGCAATTTCAAGCAACACATCATTAAAATCCTGAGGTGGTTTTAAATCTGGATTACCCAAACTAAAATCAAATACATTATCCTCACCAAATTTTTCTTTTAACTCTGTCCCCTTTGTAAACATTTTTCTAATAAAAGAAGCTCCCTCTTGAGCCTTCAAAATTTTCTGTGCTATAGCCATAATAACTCCTAAATAGTATTATATAAATTTATATTAAAAATTCAATTAAAATACAAATCAAACCTTTATTTAATAATTGACAACGAATATTATAAAATATATAATTTAAAACAGGAGTTATTAATGTACGAATGGACAGAGGAATATTCATGTAAAAATGAAATTGTAGATAAGGATCATAAAAAACTTTTTGATCTATTAAATGAACTTTTAGACGCAATGAAAAATAGAAAAAGTAAAGATGTACTTGAAAAAATTCTTTTAGAACTTTCTCACTATGCTGCAGAGCATTTTACTAGAGAAGAGAAACTCTTTATGAACACAGATTATCCAAATAAAGAAGAACACTTAAAACAACATAAAGATTTTACTAATAAAGTATATAATCTTTATTTAGATTACAAAATGGGTAGAATAGCACTATCTATCGATATAGCTATATTCGTAAAAGATTGGCTAGTAAACCACATAATGAAAACAGATAAAGAATATGTAGATTATATCTAATAAAAACTACTTTTCTAATATGGCCTTAATTCGCCTTACACCAGCAGAAGATGACTGCTCTTTCAAGATTTTAAACTTACCCATATCGGCTGTATTAGAAACATGTGGACCTCCACAAACCTCTTTTGAGTAATCTCCCACAGAATATACCTTAACATTTTCATCATATTTATTGTCAAAGAAAGCTATTGCTCCAGACTTCTTTGCATCTTCTAAAGACATAACTTCCATAGTTACATTTAACTTCCTAGAAATAACATCATTAACAGTATCTTCTATTATTTTAAGTTGTTCAGCACTTACTTTCTCTGGATGAGAAAAATCAAATCTCAATCTTTCAGCAGTAATATTACTACCCTTTTGTTGAACATGATCACCCAAAAGATCTCGAAGAGCCTTATGTAAAAGATGTGTAGCAGTATGCAAAGCTGTGGTCATCTCACTATTATCAGCTAAACCACCCTTAAAAGTTTTTTCTGCCCCACTCTTTGACAACTCTTGATGTTTTTTAAAAGCCTTATCAAACCCTTCAATATCTACAGTAAAACCCTCTTCTTCTGCCAACTCTTTAGTAATCTCAATAGGAAAACCAAAAGTGTCATAAAGACGAAAAGCAACTCTTCCTGGAATAATCATCTTAGGATTTTTTCTCAAATTAGGCAAAAGCTTTTCAAACTCCAAAAGACCCTTTTTTAAAGTTTTCTTAAATTTAGACTCTTCTGCCTCAATCTCAGATAAAATAAAATCCTTATTAGCTAACAATTCAGGATACGCCTCTTCAAACATAGATATAACCAAAGAAGCTGGCCTAGACAAGAAATTATCTGTAATACCCAATTTTCTACCATGCCTAACAGCCCTTCTAATTAAACGCCTTAAAATATAACCCTGTCCAACATTAGAAGGCTTAACAGCTCTAGCATCTCCCAAAATAAAAGTAGAAGTTCTAATATGGTCAGCAATAATCCGAATAGAAATATCATCTTCAGAATTATCTCCATACTTTTTACCAGAAATATCCTCAATAACTCTGATAATAGGTTGAAAAATCTCTGTATCATAAACAGATTTAAAACCCTGCATCATAGTTATAGTTCTCTCAATACCCATACCAGTATCAACACACTTTCTACCAATAGGCTTAAAAGTCCCATCAGCCTGCTTATCATACTGCATAAAAACATCATTCCAAATCTCAAAATATTTTCCACAACTACAACCAGGACGACAATCATCACAACAAGCCTCTTTACCAGTATCAATAAACATCTCAGTATCAGGCCCACAAGGTCCAGTAGTGCCTGCAGGTCCCCACCAATTATCCTCTTTAGGCAAAAAGAAAATCCTCTCATCAGGAATACCCAAAGACCTCCAAATATCAGCAGACTCATTATCACAAGGAGCATCATCATCTCCAGCAAAAACAGTAACAGAAAGAGAATCAGGAGAAAAACCCAACCACTTATCGTCAGTCAAAAATTCAAAACTCATACGAATTGCTTCATCTTTAAAATAATCACCCAAAGACCAGTTACCCAACATCTCAAAAAAAGTCAAATGAGAAGGGTCCCCAACAGAATCAATATCTCCAGTTCTAATACACTTCTGAAAATTAGTAAGCCTAGAACCTCCAGGATGATTTTCTCCCAAAATATAAGGAACCAAAGGGTGCATTCCCGCAGTAGTAAAAAGCACCGTAGGGTCATTTTCCGGAATCAAAGACCCCCCAGAAATCTGCTTATGCCCTTTCGAAACAAAAAATTCAATATACCTTTTTCTCAATTCATTTTCAGTCATATAACGATAATATTATTTTTCCCCATTTCTGTCAATTCTCGCAAAATATTTTTCTGGGGGAATCAAAAAAGCTATGCTTTTTTGACCGGGCTTTCCCTCCAACTCCTCGCTTCCCAATCAAAAAACAAAGAAAAAGCTACCGCTTTTTCAAATCAACAAAACAGGAAGCTGTGGGGTTTCCGTCCAATCCCTTTCCCGTAAGAAAACTCAAAACTAATTTCTAATATTTTCAATATACCTTCTAGCAACATAAACTTTATTAGTCGTAATAGAGTGCACACCTGCTCTATGAAGACGATGCATTTGACAATAATCATCAACTGTATATATATGATACTCAAAACCTTTGAATGAAAACTTCTTTATCCAATCTCCATTAACAAATACTTTTACATCAGTATTAATTCCATCAGCACCTATATCTTCTAATACTTTAATTAAACTTTCTGCATCTCTATTTTTTAGATGAACTAGAAAAACTGCTTTAATATCTGGCATAGACTTTTTACACTCTCTAATAACCTCTTTATCAAAACTTATTATTCTAATTTGAGAATTTTCTAAACCAGACTTTTCTATCTCCTCTTTCAAAAAAGGAACAATCTTTTTATCACTTTTTATTTCTATAACTATTTTTTTACCAGAAGGAACAGTATCAAAAACTTCTGAAATCAATGGAATTTTTTGAAAACCAAATTTTCTTTTTTTGTTATAAGAAAAATCAAAATATTTTAGATAGTCATAACTCTCTTCGCCAACAACAACATCAACATTAGAAGTTCTTTTTGTTGTTTTATCATGAATACATACAATCTTATTATCATTAGTTAAATAAAAATCTCCCTCGACTGCATCTGCTCCATAGAGCCAAGCTAATTTAAAACTTGCCAAAGTATTCTCTGGTGCATCAAAACTAGCTCCTCTATGTGCAACAATCTCAAAAGAGAACACTGAAAAAGTAATTACAAAAAATAAAACAAAAAATAAAAATCTCTTATTCATATAAAACTCCTAACTCTATAATAAACTAATTGCAGCCTCCAATCTATATAAAGTTTTCTCTTTTCCAATTATTTTTATAGAGTCAAAAATCGGTGGAGACATTCTAGAACAAGTTACAGCAACTCTTAAAGGCATAAACATATCTCCTACCTTAAACCCAAGCTCTTCACATTTAGACATCAAAAGCTCTTCCAATTCAACAACTGGTTTATCATAGTTTTCAGAAATAAACTCCTTTAAAATAAGCAAAATCTCTTTTGTTTTAGCCTCATCTAATTTTTTAGGAATTAAAGAATCTTTACTTTCAACCTCAACATCCTTAAAAATAAATCTAGTCATTTCAACAATATCTGATAGTTTTTTAACTCTCTCTTTCACCAAAGGAATAATCATATCAACAACCTTACTCTCCTCTTCTGTTATTGGTGTTGAAACAACGCCTGCATCTTGCAAAAATGACAAACTTCTATTTTTAAACTCTTCATCACTTAGTTTTCTTATATACTGACCATTAAACCAATCTAATTTTTTATAATCAAAAACACCAGGAGCTTTATTTATTTTTTCTAATGAAAAAAGTTTTTCTAAATCCTCTTTTGAAAAAAACTCTTGATGATCATCATAAGACCATCCTATTAAAGTTACATAGTTAATTATAGCTTCTGGTAGATAACCCTCTTTCCTAAAATCTATAACACTTGTTGCTCCATGCCTTTTTGACAACTTCTGACCATCTTTTCCCATAACCATAGGCAAGTGACAATAAATAGGAGGCTCCCAACCAAAAGCTCTATACAATAGAATATGAAGAGGCCCAGAAGGAATCCACTCTTGAGCTCTTAAAATATGTGTAATATTCATAAAATGGTCATCTATAACATTAGCCAAGTGATATGTTGGAAATCCATCACTCTTTAAAATTACAGGATCTGGAGAAATATCAATATTATCTCTTTTAACCTTGTTAAAAAGCATATCCTTAACAACTGTTTTACCCTCCAAAGGTATTTTAAATCTTATCACAGGCTTTAAACCCTTCTCTTCAAACTCTTTTGCCAATTTTCTTTGCTCATCTGGAGAAAGATCTCTACAGTGTCTATCATAGCCTTGAACTTTAGACTTCTCTTTACTTTGAATATCTCGAAGTTGCTCTAATCTTTCTGAAGTGCAAAAACAGTAGTAAGCATCTCCACTATCAACTAACTTTTCTGCATACTCTTTATAAATAGAAAATCTTTCAGACTGAATATAAGGACCATATTCACCACCAACATCTGGACCTTCATCCCACTTTATTCCCAACCACTCAAAAGTATCATATAAATCTTGAAGAGATTCATCACTATACCTTAATCTATCAGTATCCTCTACCCTCAAAATAAATTTACCACCATTTGATTTTGCAAAAAAATAGTTAAAAAGTGCTGTTCTAACACCTCCTATATGCTGTAATCCTGTAGGTGAGGGTGCATATCTAACTCTAACTGACATAATAATACTCCTATTTTTCTAATATTTTTTTAAAAATTTCACTTCACAATAACAGTATAATTATATATAATATGTTGTTTAAGTCTATAGTTTTTTATAAAAGAGGAGTTTTATATTATGAAAACAATAAAAACGGGGATGCTAAATCCTAATAAATATTTTTCAGAGCCTGTTTTTATTTATGAAACATTCCCTTTACTATATCCAGAGTTGGAATTAACAGATAAAAAACTGTCCATTTTAAAAAAATGGCAAATAAAAAGTGTTACAACTGATGGATTTGAAACAGAAAATGTTCCAGGAAAATCAAATATAAAAGAAAATAAAGAAGTAGAAGAGAACGCTCAAGATAATGAAATAACTAAATTTTATAAACAAACTTTAGAAATAATGAATAACATATTTCTTCAATACAAAAATAAAAAATTTTTAAATGTAAAAGCTGTTTTATTAATAGCAAAACAATTAAAAACAAAAGTGCTAGAAAATCCAGATGCTTTTTTACAGATAAAAATAATAAAATTTGAAGATTATTTAATCAGACAGTCTGTTAAAACAGCAATTCTAGCTATATTGATAGGAAAAAAATATAAATTACCAGATCATAAATTACTAGATTTAACAATATGTGCCCTTCTTCATAAAATTGGAATGACTAGGATTCCTAAAGAGATATATTTGAGCAATAAAAAACTTTCAGAATCTGAAAAAAAATTAATTATGCAATACCCTATAATAAGTGGAAATATTCTAAAAGAGTTTGGTTTTTCTTCAGAAATAATCCAAGGAGTTTTAGAGCATCAAGAATTATACAATGGAAAAGGATACCCTCAACACCTACAAAAAGATATAATATCTTTCTTTGGTAGAGTTGTATGCATTTGCTCTGCATACTGTGCAGCAACATCATTTAGACCATTTAAAGATGGCAAAAAAAGAGGCCACGCAGCTGTCCTAGACATACTTAAAAACTCTTCTACTATGTTTGATCCCAATATATGCAAAATATTAATACTAATTTTATCAATATATCCACTAGGATCTTTTGTTGAACTTGAAAACAAAAAAAGAGGTATTGTTATAAAAACAACCCCAAATAATCCTAAATACCCTTTTGTTAAACTTTTAGTCGATGAGAACCTAAAACCACTTACTCTAAATGAAATTGTAAATACAAAGGATGAAGGAAAAAATATAACAAAAACTCTTAGCGAAGAAGAGATAAAACAAATAAAAAATATTTACAAACAAAACCCTTCTCTTTTAAATTTTGACATACAAGATAAATAGATGAAAGTAAAAATAGTACCTAAAAATAAAATACTGGTAGTAGATACTCCACAAAAAATAAAAACAATAATAAAAGATTTTGATAATAAAAAAAATATTCTAGCCTGCAAAATAAATAATAAACTTTTTTCATTAGACACAGAATTAAAAACTGATGCAGAAATAGAATTAATAAAAAAAGATAGCGAAAATGGAAAAAATATTTACCTAAAAACAGTAGGCTACCTATTAACAAAAGCAGTAGAAGAGATATCACCAGAAACAAATTGTGTTATAGGACACTCATTAGAAGATGGATTTTACTACTATTTTGAAAACAAAAAACCTACAGATGAAACACTAAATGAAATCTCAAAAAAAATTCACCAATATATAGAAAAGAAACTAGAAATAAATAGAATACATCTACCATACAAAAATGCAATAAAAGTATTTAAAGAAAAAAAACAAACAAGCACACTAAATTTTTTAAAATTTAATAACTGGTCTATGGTAGAACTATATCAATGTGAAAACTTTATAGACTACTCATACACACCTCTAGTTGATAACTGTGAAAAACTAGAAAACTTTGAAATAATAAAACACAAATTGGGCTTCGTTATAAAACTAAAAAATAACTTTGATACCGGAGAACATCTGGAATTCAAAGATAGACCACTACTATACAATGTTTACAAAGAATACAAAAATTACACAGAAATTCTACAAGCAAAAAATGTAGGAGATATAAACAACATAATAGAAAGTAAAAAAATTGAAGACTTTATTAGAGTAGATGAGACCCTACAAGAAAACAAAATATCATCAATAGCTCTTGATATTTACAAAAAAATAGACAACATAAAAGCTGTAACTCTAGCAGGTCCATCATCATCAGGGAAAACAACCACAACAAAAAGATTAGCGACTCAACTAAATGTGCTAGGAATAAAAACAAAACTAATCTCAACAGATGATTACTTTATACCAAGAAGATTACTCAAATTAGAACCAGATGGGTCCTACGATTTTGAGACAATAGATGCTATAGATATAAAACAACTAAATGAAGACCTAATAAGACTATTTAAAGGCGAAGAAGTTGAAATCCCAATATACGACTTTGTAACAGGAGATAAAAAAGCAAAAGGTAATAAAATAAAACTAGAAAAAAATGAGTTAATACTCCTTGAAGGAATTCATGGCTTAAATCCAAAATTAACACAACAAATAGCAGAAAAAGAAAAATATAAAATATATCTATCAGCCTTAACACAAATAAAAATTGATGACCACAACAGAATATCAACAACAGATAATAGACTATTAAGGCGAATGGTGAGAGATTACAACTTCAGAGGAAATGACGCTCAATCAACATACGAAATGTGGGGTAAAGTAAAAGCTGGTGAACAAAAATACATCTTCCCATACCAATACAATGCAGATGCCGTCCTAAACACCGCCCTCAACTACGAAATTCCAGTCCTAAAAACATTTGCCGAACCACTACTTAGAACAATCACACCAGAAAACCCATTCTACATACACTCTGTCCGCCTACAAAAAATCCTCTCATTTTTCTTACCAATCCCACCTACAAATGTTCCAGCACACTCACTACTTCGAGAATTTATTGGAGGAAGTGGATTTAAGTATTAAGGGTAAATTGTAAAATGCTTTGCATTTTACAAACGGGCTATCCGCTCCAACTCCTCGACTACTATTGAAGAATAAAAGCAAAGAGCTATCGCTTTTGCTAATCAATAAAAAAGTAGTCTGCGGGGTTTCCACTACTATCCCTTTTACATCTAACAACTTTAAAAAACAAGACAAAGCAAATTCTATATTGTTTCCTCAAAAATTTTTTTAAGCTAAAAAATAAATTTTATGCCAAACTGCAAAAGTAGCCGTAGCGTTATCCTTTTGCTTGCTTTTTTCTCATTAGTTGTGGCGATAGCCACAACTTTAAAATGGATTTGCAAGCAAAAGATTTAAGCGGAGGGGACGGTTTAAAAAATAAAATTGAAAATTTTATTTTTTAAATTTGCCCAAAAGAATTTCTAAAATATGCTATATAATATTCTACATAAAAAAGAAAACTTTATCACCTACAGAAATTTTATGTTTTTGAAACTCGCCTTGATTTAACTCCAGGGCATACTTCACATCACAACTTGAACGGTGAGAGCTTTCATCAAATGGTTGCATATCCAAAATGTCGGTGATAAAACCTTGCTCATCAATAAAAGCAATTGAAAGAGGGATTTGTGTATTTTTCATCCAAAAATTAAGTGTCTGTTTTTTATCGTAAACAAAAAGCATTCCATTTTTTTCTGGAAGAGATTCTCGAAACATAAGACCCCTTGCCCTAGTTTCTTGAGTGTCTGCAATTTCAATTTCAAACTTTACACCACTAATAATTACAAAAGGAGACTCACTACTAAAACTATTTGATTTTTTTTTACAAGAAAAAAGAGATAAGAATAAAAATAAAATTAATAATGTTTTTTTTAGATACTTCATATGCTACTCAAAGTTTTCTAAAAATTCATTTTTTCTCTGCTTAATCTTGCTATCTTGAACAGAGGACTCTTGAAGAAGCTGATTATGAACTGTTAAATCCAAAAACTTAACAACAACAGGTTTTTCTAAAGTTATCATCTGCTTTTTTATCTTCCATTCAATAATTCTTGGATTTAAAAAAGTGTGCTTTCCATAACTCTCTGTAAGCTTAATAAACATTGTAAAAAAATCTATATTTCTTCTGTCCATAAATATTGTAATTGAATATAGTTTATCTTCATAAAATTGAAAAACTGCATTGTCAATAAATTTTGCCCCATCACAAGATATTATTGGAAATTCTGAAAATGGCAGAAAGCTAACACTCTCTTCAAAATATACAAACTCTTTACTAGCTCGAAGCTCCTCTTTTACATTCTCTATATTCATTCCCAATTTTATAGAGCCAAAACCTATTGGGGAAAATTTCTCTTCTTTCTCTTCGCCACTTTCTTCTGCTCCCTTATCCAAAGAATTTTCAACTTCTCTAGAATTAGCCTCTGTAGAACCATCAAAAGCTATTGTATAAACCTCATCTGCAAAAGAAAAACCAGCTAACATAAATATAAATAAAAAAAACGATACTAATTTTTTCATATAGCCCCTCCAAGTAAATTTAAAAACTCTTTTTCAGATACAATTTTTACACCAAGTTTTTTTGCTTTCTCTAATTTGCTTCCAGCAGACTCTCCAGCTAATAGATGTGTAGTTTTTGAAGATACTGAAGAGACACATACTCCTCCCCTCTTTTCAACCTCTTCTCCAGCAAGTGATCTAGGTTTAAAATTTTCAAAGCTACCAGTTATACACCATTTTTGCCCTTTAAATTCTTCTGAGACCAAATTATCTTCTGGACTCTCTTCTAAATTAAATCCCAAATCTCTAAAATTTTTAAAAAGATTGACAACTCTCTCTTGGCCTATCTCTGAAATAATTTGTCTTGCTGTAACCTCTCCAATTCCATCAATACTTTCAAAAATTTTAGGCTCATTTTTATTAACAGCCTCTAAAAGTTTTTCAAAACTATTATATCCATTTTTAACTAGTAAAGAGGCAACTTTATTTCCTATTTCATTTAATCCTAATGACGCTAAAAGTTTTGAAAAACTATTTTTTTTAGATTGATTTATACCTTCAACTATTGAATCAATCTTTTTCTCTCCAAAACCTGTATGGCTCATTAAACTCTTATAATCAAATGTAAAAATATCTGAAACATCTTTTAATGCTCCTATATCAATTAAGTAATCAATAGTTTCAGATCCCAAATTTTCCATATTCATCTGTCCTTTTGATGTAAAAAATTTAAGTCTTCCCTTTACTTGATCTAAACAGTCAAAGTTTTTACAAAAATAGTGAGCTCCTATCTTTTCCAATTTTGAGCTACAACAAGGACAGACATCTGGCATCTTTATTTTTTCATTACCAACTTTTTTTAAAACCTCTTCTATTGCAGGAATAACATCTCCTCTTTTGGAAACTAAAACTGTAGAGCCAATTGTTAAATCCAAGAAATCTATATAATCTTCATTATGCAGTGTAACATTTGAAATAACAGAGCCCCCAATTTTTACTGGCTTAATTCTAGCAACAGGAGTAATTCTCCCAGTTCTACCAACTTGAAAATCTATACTCTCTAAAATTGTCTCTCCAGTTGGAGATTCAAATTTATAAGCAATAGCCCATCTTGGATGATGATTAGTATAACCAATATCTTCTCTAACAGAGATTTCATTTACCTTTATTACTAAACCATCAATCTCATAATCTAAATTATCTCTATTCTCAACTTCATCTTTAATATAGTTTTCTAATTTCTTTACATCATTTTTAAAAAAAGCAACTCTTTTATTAACCCTAAATCCTAACCTTGATAACTCTTCTAAAATTTCCTTATGTGTAGAAAAACTATTTTTAAAAAATCCCTCATATACAAAAATTTGAAGAGGCACTTGTGCAGTTTCTAAACTCATTTTTCTTCTAATTGCGCCCGCTGCCAAATTTCTTGGATTAGCATAAATACTTCCTAATTTTTTATTTAAAATTTCAAACTCTTTTTTAGGAAGATAGACTTCTCCTCTAACAACTAAATCATCTTTATTGTCAATTATCAATGGAATAGAGCCAATAGTTTTTATATTAGATGTTACAATATTACCAACTGCTCCATCTCCTCTAGTTACAGCCTTATCTAGGACACCATTTTTATAATACAAAACTATTGAAACACCATCTATTTTCTCTTCTGCAACAAATGAACAATCAACCCAAGACTTTGATGCTCTTGATAAAACCTCTTCAATAGAGTATGCCTTATCCAAACTTAAAACAGG
>PDWI01005191.1_pt1 | contig 16942 bp, 12 predicted proteins | sample 1430891 | NCBI WGS metagenome assembly PDWI01 (sample SAMN01162508, study PRJNA174530) | Oral metagenome, whole genome shotgun sequencing project. | biome: Marine environment; feature: Marine mammal; material: Swab sample of the gingival sulcus; isolation source: swab sample of gingival sulcus...
AGTCCAGCGGATAGCAAATTTTATAGGTTCTACGAATGAAGAAACATTTTTGACAGACCCAACTGGTTCTGTACGTTGGTTAATTTTTCACGTTTCAAAAATTAATTGGGAATATTCAAAAGCAATAGATATTAATGATATTTGGTCACAGGCTTATGCTTTAGCAAAAGATGTGAATTTTGATGAAACATTTAACGGAGCAGATGTAAAAGAAAACGAAAAAAGAAACAAATCGTACCAAGTAAGAACACCAGCAGAGGAACTACTTAATATTTGCTTTGAAAAACCAACAGAAGATGACGGAAAAGAAATGTTTTTGACAACAACTGAAATATTAGACTATTTAAATAGTCAAACTTCTATAAGGGGATTAAACTCGAAAAATGTAGGACAAGCGTTAATGTCTGAAAAATATGAGCGTATAAAACGAAATGGGGTTTATGGTTATTTAGTGAAAAAGACAGGTAAAAGTCCTTTGTCTGATTTATACAATCCACTTAATTGATTTTTAAAACATATAAAAGAAAAAAAGCACTGTAAAAAATACAGTGTTTTTTTTATTTTTAACAAAAAAAATTTCAAGATTTACAAAATATAGATACAGAAAAAAATAAAACTATTAAAAAAATCTTACCTATCTTACCCAAATACCTGTAAAGTCAATAAATATAAGGCTTTGAAGTGGGTAGGATTTTAAAAAAAATCTTACCCTAATCTTACCCATCTTACCCATTTAGGCAATATTTGGGTAAGATGGGTAAGATTGGGTAAGTACCTTTTTTATCTTACCGCCCTTGATTTTACTGGACTGGGTAAGAAGGTAAGATTTTTTCACTTTTTTTAGAAAAAAAATTTTTTAAGTTTTTTATAGGTGCAAATATTTATTTTTTTTCTGTATTATTTTCAATCTATAAAAACTGATAAAGTTAGTTACGAAGTAGTCAGAAAGAAAAAAACCATATCTCAAAAAGGGCTTTCACCTTCAGACGGAGAGATATGGTCTTGTTTTGTACAAAGGTACAAAAAAAGCACTAAAAACGCCTTCAACTCCAACTCCTACGAAAAAAATCGTTTAGCAGACCAGCGTAATAATGCTTTTGTGGATGCAAAAGTACAACAAAATGCAATAATGCAATAAAAAAACGCAAAATTATACAGATGTATGTAGCCTTTGTAGATAGAGGATTTATTTATGTTTTATAATTACACACAACAATGCAACTCAAAAAAACGCAACGCAACGCAAATACAAAATAAGATAACTTACAAAAAACATAGGCTTGTATTTTTGTGGTACATTTTAGGGTACAAAAATAATATTTTTTTAAATAAAAAAACCCTAAAAAATTGATTTACAACTAATTAAGGTTTTTAAATGTGGAGACGCCGGGAATCGAACCCGGGTCCAAACAAGCAACCAAAGTACTTTCTACACGCTTAGTTTTTGTTTGATTTTCGATGTAAAGCTGACCAAAAACCGCCCACTTTACACTTAGTTTCTAAATTTTCGAAATAATACCGAAACTATATTATTTCTAGATTGACTTTTACGATGCCTCTTTACTGAACGCCATCAATCAAGGCTTTCAAGAGGCATTTAGCTTGTACACCTTGTGTACCGAGGCTTAATCCTACTATGATTCAGATTAGGCAGCTAAAGCGTAATTATCTTCGCCGTTTATAGGTTTGAAATCGAGATTAACGAGTTCCATTTCACAACTCGACGTGCTTATAGTTTAATTGACCTTGCTGTCAAAACCAGTCGTCCCCAATAATTCAATGATCAAAAAGTGTGCAAATATACATTATAATTTTATTTTTTGTATAAATACACGTAAAAACACTACGAAATCTGTCAACTTTCCTTATAAGTATAATTCCTTATGACAAGTTGACATCATTTTATTTTTTTCTATAGCTCAAATTATAACTCAAAAATCATCTGATTACTTAATTGTTCTCAATCATTCTCCATCTAAAACAAAAAAAGAGAGGTAAAACCTCTCTTCTTTATAAATTTTATGGTCTCAATTTTACAAACCAAGAACAACTCCTAAACCTAAAGCATTCATAGAAACTCCGTCTTTACTAAAACCAGAATAACTCAACTGAGCTGTCATGTTATGTGAAAAACGATATCCTACAACAGGTCTGTAATGCAATGAGTTTGAAGAATTTGAAATAGACAATGCATATCCTAAATCAACTCCTAAAGATAATTGTGGAGTAGCATTAAATCTTACTGCTCCTCCGATAGGAAGTAACGATGCATTTGGTACTTCAACTGAAGGTACTGATACAGTAACACCTCCCATGCTTGCACTTCCTCCTCCTATTTCTTTACCAAAGAAGTGGTAAAAAGAAACCGTAGGACCAACTAACACCTTATCTGAAACTTGAAATAAATAATTTGCTTCAGGTGCTAATACAAAAGAGTACGCATCCGAAGCATCCCCCATTGGCAACCCTAAATTTAAACCTACATTTAATTTTCCTTCTTGAGCGTTAACTGCAAGACCTAATGCCATTAAGGCAACTACTAACATTTTTTTCATTTTGTGAAATATTTTTATAATTAATATGTGGCAAATGTAACACCTTTATTATAACTAACAAAAAATATTATAAAAAACCCTCCTCATTCCTTTGTGTATAATAAGGAATATAAGTACTTTTGTAAAAACATTTTTTTTATGGAACACCTTATTGAACCTTATAAGAAACCCTTTTTAAAGTATTTATCTGATAGAAAAATACTCAAAGAACCACAAAACTTATACGCTCCTATAGAGTATATTCTTAATCTCGGAGGAAAAAGATTGCGTCCTATATTGGCTCTAATGATTTGTGATTTATACGGACAAAATCCTGAGAAAGCCTATGATGCAGCCTTGGCAATTGAGATTTTTCACAATTTCACTTTGATTCACGATGATATTATGGACGAGGCGTCTATCCGACGAGGAAAAGAAACTGTCCACGAAAAATGGGGATTGAATACAGGTGTTTTATCTGGTGATGCAATGATGATTACCGCTTATAGATGTTTAGAAAGTTATGAGCCTGAAATGTTCAAAAGGCTGATGATTATTTTTAGTAAAACAGCACTTGAGGTATGTGAAGGACAACAATTAGATCTTGATTTTGAGGAAAGAAATGACGTAACTATTGAGGAATACATCAAAATGATTACTCTTAAAACCTCAGTTTTGTTGGGTGCATCAATGAAAATCGGTGGAATTATTGCCAATACACCTTTCGAAGAGAACAAGCTCCTCTATAATTTTGGACTACAGTTAGGAATTGCTTTTCAGTTGCAAGACGATTATCTCGATACCTTTGGTAATCCTGATTCATTTGGAAAAAAGATAGGTGGCGATATTTGGGAAAACAAGAAAACATACCTATATATTACAGCTCTTAAAGATGCTTCTGATGAAGACAGGAAAAAGCTGTTAGATTTATACAGCACCACCGAAAAAACACAGGATAAAATTGATAAAGTCATCGCCATTTTCAATAAATACGATATTCCTACAAAAATTCAAGAAAGAATATCGTATTATACAGACCAAGCCTTTGACTTATTAGAAAAAATCCATTTGGAGGAATCGAAAAAAGACATCTTAAGAGAATTTGGCGAAAAACTAATGGCACGTGACATTTAAATAACGACCAAAATGGACGATAAAAAACAATTAAAATACGACAAAGCATATATGCGAATGGCAAACGAATGGGGACAACTTTCTTATTGCAAACGCAAAAAAGTAGGTGCTCTTATTGTTAAAGATCGTATGATTATTTCTGATGGATTTAATGGTACTCCTTCTGGATTTGAAAACACTTGTGAAACGGAAGATGGAGCGACCAAATGGTATGTATTACACGCTGAGGCAAATGCGATTCTGAAAGTCGCCTCATCAACACAATCTTGTAAAGGTGCAACGCTTTATATTACGCTATCACCTTGTACAGAATGCTCTAAACTCATTTATCAATCAGGGATTAAAAGAGTGGTTTACAGCGAAAAATATAGAGATACTACGGGGCTTGAATTTTTAGAAAAAGCAGGAGTAGAAATCACACAACTCATTTTGTAAATGAAATTTTTAAGAAAATCATCATACTATCTAATAAACATTGCATTGCTTTTGTTTATTGTGCTTTTGTTAGGAAAAATATTCCGACAAAGTCGTTATTTTTCGTCCAAAAATTCTGTTTCTGGAAAGGTAGAACGCCTTTTGAACTATATAGATAATGACTATGTAGACGCCGTAGATAGTGAAGATTTACTAGACGATGCGATTAGAGATATGCTAGAAAAATTAGATCCTCACTCGGTGTATCTTTCGAAGGATGAAGTGGCAAAAGAGCAAGAAAAAATGTCAGGACATTTCTTTGGAATCGGAGTACAATTTTTAATCATCAAAGATACCATCGTCGTTACAAAAGTATTTAAAAATGCTCCTGCAGAAAAAGCAGGGGTTCTAGCAGGTGATAGGATTTTCAAAGCCGACACGCATTTACTAACCACACAAGGAATTTTAGATGCTGAAAACGTATCTGAAAAAAGTGAAAAATCTGTCAAACAACAGATTATAAATGACTTTATTCTACATACTCTGAGAGGGCAAAAAGGCGAAAAAGTTACTCTTTCTGTATATCGAAAATCTGCTCATAAAACACTTGAAATTCCTGTCATACGAGGAGATATTCCGATTAAAAGTGTGGAAGGAATTTATATGATAACACCTACTCTTGGCTATATCGAGATTAGACGTTTTGCAGAGCATACCTACGACGAATTTAAAGAGGCTCTTACCCAACTCACTAAACAAGGAATGAAATCTTTAGTTTTAGATTTACGTAGTAATCCAGGCGGATATTTAAAAACAGCCTTTCAGATTGCAGACGAATTTTTAGAGAATGGTAAATTGGTAGTCTTTACGAAAAATAAGGATGAGAAAATTAAGCAATTAATCGCCACGAGCAAAGGGGATTTTGAACAACAAAATATTTATGTGCTTATCGATCAAAATTCAGCATCTGCAAGTGAAATTGTTGCTGGTGCATTGCAAGACAATGACCGAGGAACTATCGTAGGAAGGCGTTCGTTTGGAAAAGGCTTGGTACAACGACAAATGGATTTAGGCGATGGCTCTGCTGTAAGATTAACAACTTCCAGATACTACACTCCGACAGGTCGTTCTATCCAAAAACCATACGAACACGACCACCTCAAAGAGTACCAACAAGATGTTATCAAACGCTTTAACAATGGCGAAATGTATTCTAGAGACAGTATAAAAGTCAATGATAGTCTTGTCTATAAAACGCCTAAAGGAAAGTTGGTATATGGTGGCGGTGGAATTATTCCTGATATTTTTGTTCCGATTGACTCTACTGGGAATTTTAATTTTAAATGGTATAAAAATCTCATCCATTTTTCACAGAATTATTTAGACGAACACCGAAAGGAACTACTCTCGTGGACGAGTAAAAACAAACCTATTGATATTGATAAGAACGGACAAATTTTACAAAAATACCTTAAAGAATATAATTTAGATATCAAGAGTAAAAAAGAGATTCAGAAATTACACAATTACTTAAAAGCACTATTGCTTAGAGATTTAGAATATGAAACAGCCTATTATAAAATGTTTCACAAAGATGATGATATGATTCAAAAAGTAATTGAATTAGAATCTCAATATTCTTCTGCTCAATAAACTAAAAAAAATGTACTTTTGTACCTAAAACAAGACCTTTTGAAAAAATCAAAAAAAATATATTTTGCCTCCGACCAACATTTTGGAGCACCTAATCTTCGAGAAAGCCAATCTAGAGAAAAAGTATTTTTACAATGGATAGAAAGCATAGAAGACGATATGGACACGCTCTTTTTATTAGGAGATTTATTTGATTTTTGGTTTGAGTACGACAAAGTTATTCCCAAAGGGTTTGTTCGAATTTTAGGAAAATTAGCCTCGCTAAAAGATAAGGGAGTAACCGTTCACTTTTTTATAGGTAATCACGATTTATGGATGAAAGATTATTTTGAAAAAGAACTACAAATTCCTGTATATCACACCCCACAAGAGTTTACACTGAACGGAAAAACCTTTTTGATAGGACACGGCGACGGTTTAGGTCCTGGCGACAATGGTTACAAAAGACTCAAAAAAATATTTACCAATCCTATAGCAAAATGGCTTTTTAAATGGCTACACCCTGATATAGGAATGCGATTAGGAGAATATTTTTCTTTGAAAAACAAACTTATTTCTGGAGAGGATAACTTCAATTTCCTCGGAGAGGAAAAAGAATGGTTGGTACAGTATTGTAAGGAACAACTCACCAAAAAACACTATGATTTTTTTGTGTTCGGACATCGGCATTTACCAATTAACTTCCCTTTAAATTCAACATCCACCTACATCAATACAGGTGATTGGTTACATCATTTTACTTATGCTGTTTTTGACGGAAATACTATGGAAGTAAAAACTTATCCAAATCACTTAAAGGATAAAAAGTAATAATATATTACCCAAACTTTTGTTGTACCTCATCAAGAACATCATAAACATCTTCCAATTTATCGGAGGTTACCATTTTTAAACGGTATTCTTTAAAATGTGGAATGCCTTTGAAATAATTGGTATAATGACGTCTCATCTCCATTACTCCAACAATCTCAGAGTCTTTCCAAGCAATACTCATATCCAAGTGCTTACGAGCCATTTCCACCCTATCGACAATACTTATTGGAGGCAAATGTTCTCCTGTTTTAAAAAAATGTTTTACTTGTTTGAAAAACCAAGGATTCCCAATACTCGCTCTACCTATCATCGCACCATCTAGACCATAAACATCACGCATTTCTTGTGCTTTTTCTGGTGAATTAACATCACCATTACCAAAAACAGGAATAAACATTCTCGGATTATTCTTAACCTCTGCGATTGGTCTCCAGTCTGCACTTCCTCTGTACATTTGCTTTCTAGTACGACCGTGTATAGCTATCGCTTGAATACCAACATCTTGCAATCGCTCTGCAACTTCTACAATACGGATAGATGAAGAGTCCCAACCTAATCGTGTTTTTACAGTAATCGGTAAATCTGTACGCTTTACCATTGCCTCTGTCAAAGCTACCATTTTATCTATATCTTGTAAAATCCCTGCTCCTGCTCCTTTAGAAACAACTTTTTTCACAGGACAACCATAATTAATATCTATAAAATCAGGTTTTGCCTCTGCGACAATATCAATCGTTTGCAACATTGAATCCATATTTGCACCAAAAATCTGAATTCCGACAGGACGTTCCTCCTTAAAAATATCTAATTTCTTGACACTCTTCACAGCATCTCGTATCAATCCTTCCGAAGAAATAAATTCGGTATAAACCATATCTGCCCCTTGCTGCTTACACAAAGCTCGAAACGGCGGATCACTAACATCCTCCATTGGAGCTAACAACAATGGAAAATCCTCTAATTCTATATTTCCTATTTTTACCATAACATTTTACTAAAATAAAGAAACCACCCATTTTAGGTGGTTTCTTTTATAAATCTTTGTAACATTCTTAACCTTTTCTTTTTATTAAAATTAAACGAAAAGATTAATAAAATTATCCTTCTACCTTAAATACAATCGGTAATTGGTACTTCACCCCTACTGGCTTACCTCTTTGTCTTCCTGGTTTCATTTTAGGTAAACTCTGAATTACTCGAACAGCTTCTTTCTTCAAACGCTTATGAGGAGCACGAACCTGAATATCTGCAATCTTTCCTGTCTTATCAATTCTAAATAAAACAAAAATACGCTTAATACCAGGAGATAATCCCAACTCACTCGCTAAGTCTGTATTAAACTTTCGGTTAATATGTCTTTGAATTTTCTTTTCTAAACATTTTTTTAGTTGAGCCTTACTACCCTTACACCCTGGAAATACTGGCACATCTTCAATAACTGCAAAAGGTACATCCTCTTCTATTGCTTCTTCCTCTTCTGGTTCTTCTATATCGTCTACTTCAACAGCTTCATCTTCTGTAACCTCTGTAGATTCGATAACAGTTTCCTCGACCTCTTTTTCATCTTCTACAACTTCTATCTTATCTACTTTTGGTGCTGGTTCTGGTTTAGGTTGCTGTGGTTTAATTTTTTCAATTTCTACCGTTTGTTCTTCATCTTCAATATTATATGTACCTGCCCCTAAATCAGCAATCACCCTATCGTAAGTTTTCTTTTCGATAGCAACGTATACGATTAAAAGAGCTAACACTAAACCAAGCATGAAAAACAACTTACTGTATTTTTCTAAATTTGCTTTTGGATTTTTTTTGATTTGCATATGATATAAATTTTATTGTTTCCTATAGACTATTATTCTGTTGCTAAATAACAAAATAAAAATAACTTTTACAAATTATTTCTTCATTTTGTGTATTATTTTTTCAAAAGATAGCGTAAATATCAGATATCCAACGATAACACCAACACTATTTGCTACAACATCCAATAGCTCTGGATGTCTATTATCTGTAAGTGTTCCTTGTAGTATTTCGATAATTACTCCCAAAAAGAATACTCCGAACAATACCGTTCTGTTCTTTTGAGATGCAAAAAACACAGACTTGGTAAGTAACCAACAAAAAACTACCACTGCATACGCACTCGAATGCATCAGTTTATCACTAACAGATATAGTGGTCGAAATTGGAATATCTTGAGGGGGTATTAAACTCCCTACAATTACTGCTAAAGTAAGAAATACCGTTGCGATAGATACAATGTACTTACGCACCTATCAACTCTTTGTACTGCTCTACCGACAATAAATCATCTATTTCTGAACTATCAGAAATCGCTACTTTAATCATCCAACCATCACCGTAAGGATCTTCATTTACTTTTTCAGGTGCATCTTCTAATTCTTCATTGAACTCAATCACTTCTCCTGAGATAGGTAAAAACAAATCAGATACTGTCTTTACAGCCTCTACTGAACCAAAAACTTCTTCTTTATCTAAAGTTTCATCTACTGTATCAACATCTACATATACAATCTCCCCCAACTCTTTTTGAGCAAATTCAGTAATACCAACTGTAGCTGTATCTCCTTCAATTTTAACCCATTCGTGGTCTTTTGTGTACTTTAATTCGTTTGGAACATTCATTTTATTTATGTTTTAAATTAGTTATTTCCTATTAAATATCTCAACCTAAGCCCTGTATTCACAGATTGCCTTGGAAATGTGGTCGAAATAGCATATCTCGACGCATTTTGATTAAAGTAAAAAGAGACAATAAAATTCCTACTTACAGCATAATCTGCTAAGAATTTTACGGATATAATTCGTTGTCCCCCTGTTACTTGATCATTATCCTTATCAATCGCTCTCACCATCATATTGCTATTTCTAAGCATCAAATCGGCTTTTAAATTCAAATCACCTTTCAACTTAAATAATCGTCCTCCTGCACTGAATTTCATCGCTAAATCTTTAAATCGGTATCCTACACCCAACACGTATTCCGTTCCAACTTCTTGCGTAATCGTGTTATTCCCTAAACCGAGTAGCAATGACCTATCTCTATTAATTCTTGCGTTCAAAGATACGGAATTTTTCATTTTTATGTCCATTTTTATTAAAGGAGAAAATTCTTCTATTAAACTGACATTACCGTATTGTTTTTCAGCAAAATAATTACCAGAAATATCTTTATCGGCATACGGATTCTTTTGATTGTATTCCAAATTATTTTGATAATTTCCGATAGAATACGACGATTTGTAGCTATGAGACAATGAAAAATTCGTAAAGTTTTTCTTAAACCATTTATTTTTCATCAACCCCTTATAAGTAATGTTCCAACCTGGTATCGGAATACTTCGAAGTGCTTTCAAACTAACACCAGAGGCGCTTTTACCCGTATAAGCTGCTAAAAACGCTGGTAAAATAACCTGTTGGCTTGATTCTCCAAAACCATCAATTGACTGCCCTGTTTTAGACGCTAAACGTTTAGCTATAACTCCCCTATACGACTTAAAGTTATCAAATAAAGAATTCATACTGCTAAATGTTGCTCCTAACATATTAGTACTGATACTAAAACTTCCCATTTGAGAAATAGGGTTCTCCTCTACTAAAGCATTGTTTACCACATCTAATTGTTGTGATGTACTGTACGTATGCGTTCTCGCTCCTTTAAACTCAATAATCATATTTTGAAATGGCTTTACCTCAAAAGAAACGTCTAACTTATTAAATCCTGTACTTGAATACATTTGATTGTAATATGGATCGTTTTCACCTCTTGAAATCAACCAACCATTTTCAATTGCCTTTTGACGTATATCTACCTGACTACCAAACACAAACCCAAAAGTAGGAGCAAACGAATTATGATAACTATCTCGTCCTAAAAAGCCCATTTCTGGCTTAAATCCAGACATCATCGTTCCATCATTAGAGGTATAACTAAGACGCATATCCTTAAAGGCCGTTAAGACTCCCATAAGTGTACTTTTTTTCTTTCGCCATTTTTTAGGCAAAATAGTCTTGTACAATCTCTTAAAGTCTAAACGAGTGCTTAATGTCTTCGTATTCGCGTTTTGTATAGTATTACCGACTTTTTCTGCTAGTTGCAACGGTGCTCCTTGCCAATTATAACTTGCTGTGTAATTAAAATCAGCACGAACAAAGTCTAAAAATGGTAGTTTATCAATCGGAATACGATAACTTGCGGTTAAATTTTGATTGTACGTTTGAGGTCGTCCAATATGGAAAAATCGGTCGTACAACATTACATTATCATCTTTTCCAAAATCGTCATAAAGATATCTATTCGATGCATCAAAATCAAGCTTCAACGACCTTGTTAAATTATACGAAATTTTATATCCCCAATCAAATCGGTAATCTCTACGTACCAACGCAGGTAAATCAGGTAATCCCTCTATAAGTGTTCTTGATAAATGTTCGTTATAACTCCTCGAAATCGATGAATTAACAGAAATTGTAGAAGGTAATAAATTGAAATTAAAATCTCGTATCAACTTCAAATACTTACTCTTAACTGCTCCCCAATTTTTAAAAGGCTCAACACTCTTTGGCTTAAAACTATAATTATAATTTGCTGAGGCTTTCACATTTTGATTCAATGACTTTTTGATGTTATAATCCTTATGATATAGCTCTGAAAAATTATACGATAACGATAAATTTTCAACATCATAAAAACGACGTTTTCGCTCCGATTCTGGATTGTACTCTTTTCGAACATTCATCAAACTGATACTTCTGCTACGTGTATAGTCCTGTGCATTTTTACTATTCGGATTAATAGATGCTGCATCTTCAAAAAGAACATCTTGGTATTGCGGATCGTATTTAGGATCTTTAAATTCTTCCGAATGACTGTACGTTACAGGCAATTTTATTCCCCAAGTCTTTGGTAATAATTGACCAGCATTTACACTTGTGGTAACGTTGTATAGAGTAATATCTTCTTGTGACCTTTCATTAACCGTTTGCTCCACATTACCAAATCCTTTTGTTTGCTTTCTTCCAGTAGCAGAAACATTTGCAAAATCGGCTAAATTGGCATCTGCACTAACAATCGCTGCCCAACCTCCTTCATTATCAAAGCCTGAAGCTCGTAATTCATTGAACCATACCTCAATATTTTGATTAGAAGAAGATGCATTCTTTAACCCTAACATCATTGTTCGGATATTCGCTAAATTCGGATTTCCTTTTACTCTAATTTCATAACCTTTTAAAGCATCAGGCATCGCCATTCCTTCTGCTGGATACAACTCATTTGGAGCAATACCTTTTTTTAGACGGTGTAATTTCAATTTACCTAAATGCTCCAATACGATACTCAAATTATTTTCTTCTGGCCATATATCCTCCGCTGTACGTGCATTGTAGTCGGAAATCATCAGTGGCTTTTCTATCTGGTAATAATTCTCCGTCAAATCACTTCCTAATCGGAAAATAATCTTCACATCATTATTTTGAACCTGTGCTGTTCCCTTGATTCCCTCTGCGTGTAAGAACATTTTTAATTTCTTATACATTCGTAAATCTACTCTAGTATTCTTGAATACTGCACGAGATTCATTCGGCTTTAAATCCCTAACTTTCAACGATATTGATTGCTCATTTTGCTTTTGAACAGTCGTATTTCCTCGTAATACTTCTCGTCTTACACCTGGAGGTAAAACATAAGGTATCGGTGTTCTTCGCTCGTTTTCTTGAATATTTACTACTCCTGATTCAAAATTCTGCAATTCTTGAGGTGTCAACTTTTTAGGTTCAACATTGGTAGTCGTAATCTCTTTTGTGTAACGACGCCAATCACCACGCACCAATTCTAACTCTCCAAAACGTAATACAACTGGCATTTTGAACTTTGTTAAAAAGATACGCATAAATCGGATAGAATGAAAACCTGTCATATCATTAATGACTTCATCAGGATTACTTACTTGTACTCTGAACTGCAACCATCTTACTTTTTTCGTAGAACCGTTAGGAAGGGTTACATTGACCATTTTTTCATCTACAATATGGTTCTTACCTACTTCCAAATCTTCTCTATTCAAAGAAACTCGGTATTGATAATAACTCTCTACCGTATTCATCGTTTGGTCTTTATTGATGTCTTCTACATCTGGATATCCTGTTGATGCGGTTGGATATTTTTCGTTAGAAAGATTGTTTGTTGGAGAGTTTCCTTGTGTATTGTTATACTTTTTATATCGTGTAATAATCGACGCTCTCTCCCTATCATAATCTGAATTTTTGAAGAATTTAAAGTTATCATTCGATGGATCACTTCCGAAAGTTGTACCAAATAAGGCTCTCTCGCTATCATCATCCAATCCATCTAATCCAATATCTTGATTTTTTCGCTCCTCATCACTATCTCCAAAAGTGTATAACAATGACTGATTAGACGGTACTTTCCCCCAAATGGTTGGATTCGTATTCTTGGTATCCAATTTATTTTTTGGCAGTCCGTTTTCGTACATTTTACGCCCATCTTTCAAGACATCTTCAGATATACTTCCTAAATTGAAATAAATTTCTCCTACTTGATTATTCGGGTCATTAGGATTCACTCCCGCTGGCAATCCTTCTTTTTCTGTAATGGAATAATTTTGGAATGGATCCATTAACCAAAACTGAATATACTCTACATTTGACTGTTCGAAATTCGTTTCATATAAAGGACGTGTAATCCCTGCCCATCGTTCTTCAGGGTCCGTAAACTTACCATCTGCTCCTATATTCTGCGTATCATAGTTATAACTTCCTCGCTCGTGTGGGAAATATGCCAAATCAAAAGTTCGTACAATCGGTGACTGCGTAATATCTAACTCTTGCTCAGGGAATAATTCGCTATAACTTACCGAACGTACCTCTGCTCTTGATAATTCATTTGCATCAATGTTATCTGGTCGTAAAGAACTTCCATAAAAAATTGGGTCAATGATGTACCACGCTAATTTTGCCCTTTTATATCCGTAGGATAAGTCATTAGCAGAACCGTTAAAGTCAAATTTCTTCTGATATTGTGGTGTACTCGCTAACTGCCACTGCATTGTAGAACGGATTTCTATCGGAATTTGTGTTCCTTCAAAATCATCTATGTAAGACGCCGCCTCACCTTGTAATTCTATTTGAGATGGAGATCCTGGTCTCAGATAAGCAAAATCCCCTCTTATCGAAAATCGAGATGGTGTCTCGGTATCAATATTTGGCAATTTATTAACCAACTTAGTCAAAAACGGTACTTCTGTTCCATAACTCGCATTGACTCCGAAAATACTATTATTAATTGGTTCACTTCCAAAGGCTACCTTTTGTGTGAATGGTTTTTCTTTTAAATTTAAGAAGCTCGCTCCTGCGATAAAATTCTCCGAGAATTTATGTTCTACATCAACACCTATAAAGCGTTTATTTTGCATACTAAATAACTCGTTATTTTCCACAGAAACTTGTATAGGCACATTTTCGCCTTCCAAAGCAGGATTAATAACTTGTACTTTACCCATTTGATAGTCTACCACATAATCAACTCCTTCTACCAATGTTCTTCCATTAGAAGTTACTCGGACTGAACCCCTCGGAACATTAAATGCTCCTAACGGAATACCTCCCCCCATACTGTCTCCATCTCCTTTAAAATATCCTTTCAAAAGGTATTTATCTTTCGTCTGGAAGTTATTTTTCACTTCATATTTGGTCAAATCATATAGTTCCTCAAAGATATATTTACTATCTTCCGAATTCGTCAAAATTTGTCCTAAATTCTTTCCAAAAGGCTCTACAACAGGGAAAAACACATAACCTCTCTCAGAATTAATCGTTACTTGCTCCACATAATCAAAATAACCGTTTCCATCAGGGACATAATTATCACCTTCATCTAAACGGTCAATATGAGTCAAATTCATAATCGTTTTATCTGATACTCCTGAAGTCTTTGCATTTTGTAGTGTGTTCAATGGCACTCCTGTTTCGTCATTAGCATACATCAATTCCAATCGCAGTCCTTGCTCATCTATACGACGTACTGGAAGCGAATACACATTCTTCATCATCAAATCCCACAACGGAATATTAGTATTCAACACTTCACTACGCAAAAGTTTCACTACTAAATTCTTTGGCGGCGTTACTCCATCATTTGAAAATTCACCCACCTTATAAACCTTTGAATCACCACTAATAGTATATTCAAAAGCCACAGCCAACACATCTGAATTAGTTAGTTTTTTACTCAACGAAATATATCCTAATTGCGGATGAACTGTATATTCGTTTGGACTCAACTTTTTTGCGTTTTCTAATACCGAATAATCTCGTCCTTGTTGCATTTTATACGGAGACAATCCACTACTAACAGTTGCAATGTCCCTGACAGGATTATTTATGGTCAGTATTTCAGAAATATTATTATCCGAGTTATTAGGGTAAAGAGAAGTTGCTGTAATCGCCACATCAGCAGGTCCTATATTTGAAGGATTTGCCTCTCCAATATCTGCCAATGCTACAATATTTCGAACATCATCGGTCACCATACCTCTATTCGTCACCCATATTTCTACTCTTGTAATGTTAATCGGACTATTAATCAAAGGGAAATTTGCCAAAGCCTTGTCATAATTATCTCTAAAATAGTGAGATAAAAAGAAATGTCGATCATTATCATAATCTGATGCTTGCATTTCAAACTGCTCTACAGTAGAACCTCCTTGGGTCGCTAAATTCTTCATTTGCGAACGCTGTTGAGCGAACACACTACGAATAGTTGTAGGACCAAATTGCATTTCAGCCCCTACCCCAAACAAACTCTGAGCACCAACTATTAAAGAATTCTTAACAGGCATACTCACATTTCCAAACTCTACCTTTCTCAGAATATCATCTTCGTCTGGCTCAAAACCTAAATTGATTTTATTTTGAAAGTCAAAAGTAGATTTCGTATCATACTGAACACCCAATTCTAAACGAGTTCCAATTTTTGCCATTACACTCGCCCCTATTTGTTGGTCAAAATCAAAAACCATATTACTCCTGTTCCGTTCTGACAATTGCGGATTATCTACATTCTGATAGAGCATCCCCATACTCACTTGCAACGACCCATTAGCTGCAACTTCAATAGTATTACTTCCGAAAATGCTCTTAAAAAACTTTGAATTAACATAATAACTCGGTAATAAATCTTTTTGAGTTTCGTCTTGTTGCTCACGATAAGGACTTGAACCAGCTATTTTTTTCTTAAAATATTCCAACATATCTCTCTGCTGTCGGAATTTTTTATACGCCTCTTTATCCATTACCGCTGGATACTTTAGGTAATAATCTCCTACCTTCTCAATGAAAAAATACTTTTTCTGCTGTGCATCAAATATGATTTTCTGCTCTGATGCTCCATTTAGATATAAAGGAGCCTTATCCCCTCTCTTAAAAGGGTATTTTAATAAGAGTGTATCTTTTTTAACCGTATTTTTTTTAGTGCTTTTTTCTTTGTCTTGTGCATACAAAGAAGTAAATCCTACAAAAAAAAGTAGGACAAATAGCCTTTGAAAAATTGTTTTTACAAAATTATTTCTCAAAACTTATAATTTTTTTAATGCTTGCTTTATTAGTCCCTCCACACTTAAATCAGCATCTGTTTTCAAAATCTGCTCAATCACTCGCTCACATTGCTTACTTGAGAAACCTAATACCTCTAATGCTTTTAACGCCTCATTTTTGTTTCTATTGTTTGAATTAACCAAAATTTCGTCAGATGCAAAGGCTGAATCAATTTTATCACGTAAATCTATCAAAATTCTTTGAGCCGTTTTTGCTCCAATTCCCTTAACGGATTGTATCATTTTCACATCGCCTGATGCAATGGCTCTTTGTACCTCGTCCGTCGTCATTGAAGATAACATCGTACGTGCCGTACTCGTCCCTACTCCTGACACCGACAATAACAACTTAAAAATCTCTCGTTCTATCGGTTTTGTAAATCCAAAAAGTGTATGAGCATCCTCTTTAATATGTAAATAAGTGTACAAAAATACTTCTTCCGACGCTGGTAATTCTGAAAAAGTATTTAACGAAATGTGTATTTTATAACCTACTCCATTAACATCCAAAACGATGTTAGTAGGATTTTTATCTATTAGTCTCCCTTTTAAATGAGTAATCATATCTGTATATTATATCTTGCAAAGATAGTTCTTTTTTTAAAATTGGCTATTCACTTTTGCCTATTGGCTTTTGGCTATTCGCTATTCCGCTACCAAATAAAAAAAATCGCCTAAAAATTACTTTTTAGACGACTTTTGTTTGGTTGAAGTTTTATGTTACCTAAATAACAGGTAAAACAATTCCTACTATTTCCTCTG
>PDWI01009517.1_pt1 | contig 16940 bp, 19 predicted proteins | sample 1430891 | NCBI WGS metagenome assembly PDWI01 (sample SAMN01162508, study PRJNA174530) | Oral metagenome, whole genome shotgun sequencing project. | biome: Marine environment; feature: Marine mammal; material: Swab sample of the gingival sulcus; isolation source: swab sample of gingival sulcus...
ACACCGCAGTTTTAAGCGTGCTGGTGCGGCGCATCAACCTGCGACATCATAGCGCGCACGCGATCCATCGTGGCGATTACGCGGCAATACTTCTTTTCCAGCGAGATAAAGTCGGAGATATTGTCACGCGCATATAGCCGATCCAGCTTGCGCGCCAGATCACGGCGCAGGCGCTCTAACTTGTTCAGTTTTGTTCGGTAATAATGAATGCTGTGAATCACGTGGTTCTCCTTTCGTTGTCTTTAGGTTGTGTGTTTTGTCTAGTTTCGACGATATTCGATCCTAGCTATATGTATGATACGTAATCACCGCGCGGCATAACTATGCCGCGCCTCACCATAAAAGTGTTAACCAGCCTACAAAATAGGCGGTCTCTATCTGGTATATTGGGGACGTGATACGCCTAAAACCACACAAATATGTCCAGCGCATCCAAAAGCGGCTAGACGGTATAGCCAGCGTGGTGGTTGTGTCTTTGGTGCTGGTTATTCTGGGCATCGCGACAACGGGCGTCTTGACCAATGTAGCGGCATCGCAGCGCAAGCAAAGTTCTCAAGAAAACCAACAGCGGCAGTCTGACAGAATCGCCAACTACATAGACGACCGCATGACGTCGTACGACCAAATACTAGTAGCGGCGTCTGGTATTGTGAACGTTCAGGGTGCCGCAAGTCTGACCAGTCAGGATTGGACGCGCTTTACGAGCAGCCTACGTCTAGACGAAACCTATCCAGAAATACTAGGCGTCGGCTACGCCGATTACGTGACGCCCGCGCAACGAGCAGCGTACGTAGCGGCACGCCAGAAAAGCGGCCAAGAGCGTTTCGCAATCACACCGAGCGGTGTGCGCAGTGCCTATACGCCAATCCGCTATATCCAGCCAAGCACCACCACCAACCAAGGGGTTATTGGCTATGATATGTACTCCGAAGATCGCCGCAGAAGCGCAATGCAAACAGCACGCGATAGCGGCAGGCCGGCCATTACCGAACCGCTGGCGCTACTGCAGGATCAAGACGACGGCAACGCCGCCGACACACCTGCAAGCGTACTGATTTACTACCCCATCTACAGTACCGGCGATGCCCCAGCAGCACAGACCGAAAAGCGCGAGGCGCTGGCTGGCTACGTGTATATCGCCCTACGTATTGACGACATGATGCGAGGCGTCAGCCTGACCTCTGACGGGTACTACACAATTACCGACATTACCGGCGACGCGGAGCTGCCCATTTTTTCACTCGTCCAAGGGCCCGAGAACGCTACCGATGGCGCGGCAAGCATGGCGCAAATCAACGCCTTCAACCGCACGTGGCAGTCCAAAATCTCGCTCGTCAATCCGCTAGTCAACACCATCGTCAGCCCCGCGCTACTGTTTGCGTTCGGTCTCATTTGCAGTGCAATGCTAGGCGGCACTGCGTTCGGGCTACTGTCGCAACGCATGTGGCGTGTCCAGACTGCCCACCAACAAGAGCTGCAGCGCACCAAGGACGAAATCCTTGCACTAACATCGCATCAGCTACGCACGCCCGCTAGCGGGGTCAAGCAATATATCGGCATGCTGCTGCAGGGCTACTTCGGCAACCTAACCGCCGAACAGCAAACAATTGCCCAAAAAGCCTATAACGCCAACGACCGCCAACTGGAAGTTATTGATCAAATCTTATACGTAGCCAAGGCCGACGCCGGCCAGCTACTACTCAGCACCGAATCATTCGATGTCGTTGCGCTCATGCGCGAAGTCAAAGAGGGCCTACAGCAAACTGCCGCAGCCAAATCAATAACCATAGATCTCAGCGCACCGGGCAGACTGGCAATCAACGGGGATGCGCGCTACGTGCGCATGGTTTTTGAGAATCTGATCAGTAATGCCATCAAATACTCGTACCGCGATTCGCGCGTGCATATATCTATCCGCAAAAAGAAGCGCGTTGTTCATATCGCCGTCACCGATCACGGCGTGGGTATAAGCGCAGCTGACCAAGCTCGACTATTTCATAAGTTTGAACGTATCGACAACCCGCTGTCGCGAAGCGAGGGCGGAAGCGGCCTTGGTCTGTTCTTGGCCGAGCGGCTGGCCAAGGCTCACAAAGGCAGCATTCGTGTCGACAGCAAAGAAGGCAAGGGGTCGACGTTCACCGTTACGCTGGCTATCAAAACTGTCGGCACAAAAAATGTTGCCCAGCTAACAGACGCCTACTAGCGAACGGGCTACGCTACGTTCTATATCACAGTACAAGGCGCCACGAGCGCAACCGCTAGTACGGAGGCATATGACAACTCACATTCTACTCATAGAGGATGACACAACGCTCAATGACGCGTTCCACATACTGCTCACCAAAGAAGGCTACCAGGTAGACACGGCCTTCAATGGCCAAGAAGCGCTAGACATCCTCAAGACCAAGACGCCAGATCTTATACTGCTAGACCTATTAATGCCCGTGATGGACGGCAAAGAGTTTTTACGGCGATTCGATAACCAGCACGATATTCCCATAATTGTCTTTAGCAATCTGGATGCCAAATCCGACGTCAAAGAAGCAATCGAGCTCGGCGCAACGCGTTACATGCTAAAATCATGGGCCACCACAAAAGAGCTGATAAAAATTATCAATGACACGCTCGGCGCCTAGAGCGTATCGATGCCGCCAAGCCCGTCGTCGCCGATGCGCTTGTTTAGTAGCGGTATATTGACGGTATACATCTTGGATTTCTGTACGATAATGTTGTCCTTGCGTAGCTTAGCAAGCTCTATGCTGGCCGTCTCGCGGGACACGTTACACAATCGTGCGATGTCGTGTTGCGTTAACTTAACATCAATACGCACAAAACGTTTATTTGGGAGCGTCACGCCGAAACGCGTCGTCAGATAGCGTAAGGTATGCATGATACGCTCCGACGCGGTCGGCTGACCAAGAGCATTGACATGCAGTAGGGCGCCGATGTAGCGTCGAGCGTTTTTTGCTTGTTCATGCTCGCTTCGCACCAGACCACCCGCAGCAGTCTGCGGATCCAGAAACTCAAGCGTGCAGTCAGTCATCGTCTCATAATAAAACAAAGCAACTGGCGTGGTATCAAACAGCGAACCGGCAGGGAAGTAGTCGCCCTTACCAAACAGCGCCACCAGCACCTCGTTGCCCGTGCTCAATATACTGTAAGCGCGCACCATCCCATCTACCACGCGGCACACCGAGCTTACGGCTTCGCCCTGGTACACGACGATCTGATTGCGTTTTACGGCACGGACTCGACTCATCTATCTAAAACTATAGCACAAGTTTTACCCAATTATCGCAAGCGCCAACGCATACTGCCTGTTACCGCCAACACGCGATAATTAGCTTATACAGATAGGCATAGTACGCTATACTGAGTGCATACTGTGCGAGCTGGAGGTACCGCTTGTGGCGATAACCGCAGTGTACGGTACATAACTATAACCAAAGGAGGCGGCTACATGAGCAAACTAGACGACATCGTTGCCAAATACCAAGAAGAAAACACCAAGCTAGGGCTAGGTATCAAGGCGGATTTGCTGGAAGCGGTCACTCGCGCACTCGGCCCCTCTGTATACGACGCTGATGCCAGCCGCGTATCAGGCAACGACCCGGATGAGCTAGCAACCGTCAAACAAAACTACCTTATCAAAAAGCTAGGCCTGGCTGATAGCCCCGATCTAGATAAGGCTATCGAGACTGTCATGGCTCGCTTTGACAGCTCCAGCCCCAACAAGTACCGCGCTCTGGTCTACGCCTTGCTGTGTGAACACTTCGACAAGCAGTCGGTCTACGACCTATAAGACCACACCACAGAAACACCCGAAAATATGAGTCGGCCGCCATCATACGGCCGACTCTTTTTAGTGCACCGCATGTCGTCAACCAAACCCCAGTGGAGGTCATTCGCGGGCGCTTACAAAAAACATGGATATTCACAGTAAACTCTGCGAGCTGTCAAAGGCGCATATACTGCACCCCCTACGCGTCCTCTAGGAGAAGGCGGCGAGTAGGCTATGCTTGCTTTTTACGCGTTTTGGTGTTATCGTGTGTAAATACTAGACGGGAGATGAATTAAATGGCGCCTGAAACAACATCAAACAATCAGCCCGAGCTTCATGCTCATATGCCCGCAAAGGAAGGGGCAGGATCACTAGATGCTCTTGTACCCGACTTAGCAGGAATCGAAGGAACTCCTGAGCAAAAAGCTCCTGGCGGCACTTTGGGTGCTGTGGCGCTCGAACTCGTCACACGCCGCATTGGCTTAGCCGCCCAACAACTTATTAACGACGCCCACAGAGAGCCACTAGGGGGCACGGGATTATACGCCGCCAGTCGCTCGGAGGATTTTAGAAGCGGAGAAAGCGGAGTTGTCCTCTCTAGGTTTGAGTCTCAGGACACGGACGGCAAAGTGATCGCATTCGGTAGCCTAGCAATTACTGCGCACGACGGCGACCGAAGACCACACGTGATACCCACCATACCAGAGACGGGTGAAGTCGATGATTCGGAACTACGCAAGCTAGGAAGAAACGAACGACTACTCATCAACTCAATGATGGACAGGCTGATTACTCAGAACCCGCCCACAGCTCAGCCGCAAGCATAGCACCGCTGGCGACAACTGCCGCGACTTGCCAAACGCACCGTAATAAAGCACCGTTTTTCGTGTCTTTTGGGTGTTATCATATACCAATCGAGCAGGAGAAAACTGTATGATTTTTGGTATACGACCAACAGGATTGCTAACTGGCGCCCCGGCATGATAGTCATAATTGAGAACTCAGGGGGGTTAGTCATCGGCGGCCTCAACTCTCTCAACAAAATAAACGATCGTATTATCGGAACGACCTGATTTATACTTTTTCATTCAAATTACTCCGTATCTAGAGCCATCCAACCGGCCGCCGCCGAAGCAGCGACAGATAGTTCATTATTAATCAGCATACATCGCAGCTCGTCTGACGATACTTGAATCATCTCTATGTCCTCGTTCTCGTCTAGATGCTGTTCGCCCACTATCTCGACCCCTTTTGCAAAAACGACAGACATTTCAACACGACTGTTTGTAGGATCCTCGAAGAATGTTGGGCCTTCTTTTAGCGATTTCGCTTTCGCGCCAGTCTCCTCATTCAGCTCTCTTGCTGCCGCAGACAAGACTGATTCGCCTTCATCTATCTTTCCGGCAGGAAACTCCATAACACGCTGCCTAGCTCCGTGTTTGTACTGTTTAACTAAAATGTACTTTTCATCTACAGTACGGGGAACGATCAAAACAGCATTTGCGCCCTCTCTAATGAAATAATCATCTAATACCTTTCCTGATGGAAGCTTTACTGTCTCTATCTTTAGCTGATACCATGGCGAATCAACCAAGCTCTTTTGCTTAATAATGTCCCAGCCTATTTTCATAGAAAATAGTATCTTACATCTTCTTTGGTACTTCAATATTGCCGGCTCAAACCAAGCATTGCACGCCCCAGAGGCGCTGCATCTTCCTCCATGAATACAAGGTTCATGTTGCCACACGTGCCCATTTTCAGATTCTTTGCAAAACTTAAATTCATACCCCCTCCGTAGACAACTACTATTTTTTTGGAGCAAGGCTCTTGGGCACGTTTCGTAGCGCCTCCCGTAGGCCACGTACGACGGCGACCGAAGACCATATACAATACCCACCATACCAGAGACGGGCAATGTAGATGCTGTAGGCGTGTGCCTTTTGCCAGACGAGACCCGGCAAGCGCTAGCCGATCTAGTCGCTGATATCAACCTACACGGACGCTATCCACCAGTCGAACAACCCAGAAAAGCAGGGCACGAGCGGTAATCAATCGCCAAGAAAAAACGACGACTCGCGTGGTCGTCGTTTTTTCTTGGCAGGGGCACGTGGAATCGAACCACGATCTAAGGTTTTGGAGACCTTCATACTAGCATTCGCGCGAGTAGTGCAGCCGATGCCGACCTACTAGATTTTAGCTGACGCTCCCTCTGTTTGGCAAGATCAGACGAGATGTACGCCTCATAATAGAGCAGGTGTAGCGGGCGATAATGCCTGGTAGACCGAACAGTTCCAGCTACGTGTTCATCGATGCGACGCTTCAAATCAGATGTACACCCATAGTAGTGCCACCTGCGGTAGCGCTTCGAGACCAAGACGTACACATAGTGCATATTGTCCTTGCTGGAATCGCCCGTGCCCCGCGGGGTACGGGTTGGAGACCTTCATACTAGCCGTTGTACTATGCCCCTACGGCAATCGTCTACTGCACGATGATACAACACTTTGGGCGGGATGTCACCCTTGGCGCCCAGCCCTTACGGCAACCACAGCGCCGCCAATCCAGCCAAGCCAATGCTGAAGACTAGCGCAAAGGCCGCAAATATAGGCGTAGGCGATTTGAATATCACCCTAAATCTGGTATACAATAAGGACGCATGAATAAACTGCAATTAACGCACCCCACGCTGATACTGCTGTACGGCTACCCTGGCTCTGGCAAAACGTTTTTTGCTCGGCAAGTATGCCAAGACATTCAAGCGGCTCACGTGCAGGGTGATCGCATTCGCGCCGAACTATTTGAACAACCGCGTTTTGACAGGCAAGAGAATGAGATAGTCGCCAACCTAATGAACTACATGGCTGGCGAATTTTTGGCTTCTGGCATAAGCGTCGTATACGACATGAACGCTATGCGCATTAGCCAACGTCGTGCGCTGCGCGATATGGCGCGGCGGCACCAAGCCAAAACACTGCTTGTCTGGCTTCAGATTGACTTCGAAAGTGCATTTGGCCGCAATTCGCGGCGCGACCACCGCAAAGCAGACGACCGCTACGCCGCCCAAGTAGACCAAGCTACCTTTAACAGCATCCTCGGCGGCATGCAAAACCCCGAACCAACCGAAGACTACGTTGTTATCAGCGGCAAGCATACCTATCAAACTCAGCGTGGCGGCATGATGCGAAAGCTGTACGAGGTAAAACTGCTGTCATCGCAAGACGTCAATGAGCGCATGGTTCGCCCCGAACTCGTCAACTTAGTGCCTAAGGCAACTGGCGGCCGTGTCGACCAAAGCCGGCGCAATATTTTTATACGCTAAAACTTCTGACAACAACTACGGTGACCAAAACCAAACGTATTACGATAGAAGGTATCGGAGACGTTACGCTACGCAAACGCTCTGGGATGCGCTCGATTCGGCTCTCACTTGGACAAAATGGCACCGTATCAGCTTCCTTGCCGTCATTTGTGCCATTTGCGGCCGGCGCAGCGTTTGTAGAGACTAAGCGCGACTGGATAGCCGAACATCAGCCACCCCAACGACTACTCTGCAATGAGCAGCGTATCGGCAAGCAACACGTATTGCGTTTTATGAGATCTACAGGGTCAACTACTAGAACACGCCTAACAGCCGAACAGGCAATAGTAGCACTGCCATCGGACGTAACGCCAGAGTCGCCACAGGCGCAAAAAGCCGCCCGAAATGTTCGCGTAAAAGCTCTACGCCGTGAGGCTCAGGCCTACCTACCTCAGCGACTACAAGCACTGGCAAATCAACATGATTTTACCTACCGGAACGTCAGCATAAAACATATGCGCAGCCGCTGGGGCAGTTGCAACCAAGACAAGGACATCGCCCTAAACTGCCTGTTAATGGATCTCGACTACGCTCAAATGGACTATGTGATACTGCACGAGCTCGTCCACACTCGAATTATGGCTCATGGCTCGGCATTTTGGGACGAACTAAGCCGCTACGTACCGCACTTGCAAGCCATGCGCAAACGCATGCGAGCAACTCGAGCCGACCACTAACAATCGGGCCGCGCAGCGTCTAGCGTTAAGCACTAGATAGCAGACACGACTACTTACCCTTGCAGGACGCAAAAGCATCCGCACCATACGTATATATCTCTGCCCAGTACTGCGCTGCTATTGCAACAATACGGCACCTGGGTTGGTCAAGCACAAACGATATGCCATAATACGCTTATGTCTGAAGATGATTTTAAGGCCGCGTTACAGTCAGCTGAGGTCGAGCGAGAGCGGTTAACAAGCTTAATAAACAGTATGGCCGACGGCGTAATAGCTATCGACACCAACGCCAAGGTTGTGCTTTATAACGGCGCAGCCCTGAACATCCTCGACCTGAACGAGATTCAGCCGGGCATCAGGCTGACCGACGTCATGCAGCTCGTGGACAGCAACCTGCAAGCAGTAGACCTGCGCGAAGTTATCTCTAATACCAAGACGGCAACTGTTTCTCGGGACTGGCGAATTCGTTACGGCGACGGCAGCCTGGCAAACCTCTATGTAAGCATCACCCCCGTGCAGCTAGGCTACGGCCGCGACGGCATGCAGGGCTATGTTATGCTACTGCGCGATATCACGCGCGAGAAATCACTAGAAGAAGAGCGCAACGAGTTTATCAGCGTTGTTAGCCACGAGCTACGCACCCCCATCGCAATCGCGGAGGGCAACATAGGCAACGCAGAGTTTATACTTAACAAAACTGGCGATCTAGAGCAGGCCAAGCAGGCTCTTGACCTCGCCCACAAGCAAACAGTGTTTTTGGCGGAGCTGATAAACGACCTATCCACTCTATCGCGCGCTGAACAAGAAACACTGTCTGTAGAGCTAACGGACATAAACATGTACGAGCTTATCAATGAGCTCGTGACCACGCATCGCCCAGAGGCGGCGCGTAAAGACTTGATGCTAGTAGCAGAACAAAACACACACCTAGAGCTGCTGCACTCCAGCAGACTATACGTCCGTGAGATACTACAGAACTTCATTACCAATGCAATTAAGTACACCGACTCGGGCACCATAGCCATCAGCGCCCAGCAACACAAATCGGCAATCAGCGTAACTGTCACCGACACCGGCAATGGTATTAGCAAGACCGACCAAGAGAAACTTTTTGACAAGTTCTTCCGCAGCGAAGACTATCACACCCGCAAAAACAGCGGCACTGGGCTGGGCTTATATGTTGCCATGAAGCTAGCTCGGCTACTCCACGCCGAAATCGAGGTACAGAGCAAGCTCGGTAGCGGCTCTGCTTTTACCGTCACCATTCCTAACCTTGGCGATGCTTCGGGGCCATATCGGGCAGAGCAGGAATAACGCGCATAACCGGCACGCATACGTTGCGATCTTTCCAGGTTACGACCGAAAACTCATAGGCCAGCATCGACCACAATCCCAGCACGAGTTCGCTCGCTGCAACTACCGGGAACGTTGCAAGCGCGTAGATAGTATGCGTAGGGTTTGTGGCTCTCGTTATGAGCGCATGCGTCGCTAGCAACATGACAACCGCAGTCAACGACAGGCCAAAGACGGCCGCCCAGCCCTGGGCAACAGCCACAAATACCAGCAAAGGAGCACCAACCAATACTGCCGCCTCCAATAGTAGCAACGCTAGCGACAGCTCCATGCGCTGGTGCAACTGCGGATAGCGAACACGAATGGCAGTCGCGCGCTGTTCGGTAATTGGCTTACGCGTAGCTACCTGCAGCCGATCATTGGTGTGCAAGAATGCGTACGCCTTGCGCCGACTAAAACGCCGAGCCAACAACGCCTCTGGCAATACGGCACGCGTCATTGACGCAAAACTGCCAGCGTCTTGCAGCTGGTTGCGATTGATCATCCAACACGTACTTAACACTGGCGGACGACCAACGAGTGACCGCGGGATAGCCAACTCCCACCAATACCTGAGCGGCTGCACAACAGAAGCCCGTGCGGCAGCCTGCGTGCGTACCGGCAAAACACTGGCCATCTGCAATTGAGCAGCATGCATTTGATTGACGAGCTCGCGTATCGCGCCCTTACCCAACCGCACGTCAACGCCGCAGAACAAGATGTAGCGGCCGGTGGCTTCTTCGCTCAGACGCTGATAGGCCCAGTTTTTGGCCAGCCAAGTCTCCGCTGGCTCGTCTCCCTGTACAAAACGTACGCCGTCATGAGCAAAACTCTTAATAACTGCCGGCGTGGCGTCTTGTGAACAGTCGTCCAAAACAATAACCTCCAGCTTGGGATAGTCGCTGGCCAGTATCGACTCTAGGCACTCGGCCAAGTCCTGCGACTCGTTGCGCGCAGGAACAACTACCGAGACGCTCGGCAACTGGTGGTCGGTTAAATAGGTTTTGATGTCTCGCGGACGAGCACGCTGCAAGGCATAAACCGCACTGACTAAGGCAATAAACGCTACCACAAATTGCATAACCGCCAACACGAGCCAGCCGTGGGGTAATGTCGGTGGCGCATAGTAAACTGCCGCAAGGCCGGGTAGCGTCAGAACAGCGCCCGCCCAACTAACATTACGCGACATTCGCCTCAAAAACGCCTGATTGCGCTGACCGTGCACAATGCGCATCAGGCTCAGTACGCGAACCGCTGCCGCCACAGATACCAGCCACACCCACCCGCCGTGCAGAATTGCCAAGGCTAGGCTGGCGCCCGGAAGGCCACCAATCAACATCAGCGCTATAAATCGGCGCATAGACCAGAGTGGCGCTGCATATAGTAGCAGCTCCAAGACAGTCAGTATTAGGATAAGCTTAACCAGCATAGACTACTTGATATTGTACACGAATCTAGCTGCTTTTTACCCCCTACGACAGTACAACTGAGCGTGGCAACATTAGCCCTGCCGATTTCTTTGGCTGGCAAGCTGGCATACATACCTCTTGCCAAAACCCCAGTAAAGGTGGTATACTTGACACGTGTAGAGATTACCGTTTGGTAGTCTTTTTAATTTGGGAGTACAACTAACGTGTCTACAGAAAAGCCTGCCAAGCGGACTGCAAAACGAACCGAAACGTTGCGCCAACGCGCTGAGCGCACAGCAGACAGCACCCCGCGCACTCGCCGACTGCGTTCAACAGCCGGAGCAGCCGGCAGACCATTCAAAGCTGCGCGCCGTGTCGGCCGCAAAGAATACCACCTACCGCTGCCAGACAACCGCCTAGGCCGTTTTCTTAACAAGAAGTGCAGCCTTGTGCCTCGCTTTTTGCGCAATGCTTGGCAGGAAATTCGCCAAGTGGACTTGCCTCGGTTCCCGATGGTCGTACGCCTAACCATTGCTGTTTTTGTATTTTCGACCGTATTTGGATTAGTCATCGCAATCGTAGACTTCGGTTTGGATAAAGTATTTAGAAAGGTCTTCTTATAATGAGCAAACGGTACGACGCCAGCAAACAATGGTACGCCATCCACACCTACAGTGGTTACGAGGAAAAGGTGGCCGAAAGTATTCGCCAGCGCGCCGAGAGCCTTGACATGAAAGACAAGATTTTCCAGGTCATAGTGCCCAAGGAAAAGATGATCGAAGTCAAAAACGGCAAGCGCAAGGTAGTAGAGAAGCGCATTTTCCAAGGCTACGTCATGGTACAGATGAAGATGGGCGAAGACGTCTGGTACATAGTGCGCAACACTCCATCGGTAACAGGATTTGTCGGAAGCGGGTCAGAGCCGACCCCGATATCTAACGACGAGATTGAAAAGATCATGAAGCGCATGGGTCGTGAAGAGCCTAAGCACAAGATTGATTTCAATATCGGCGAAGTAGTCAATATTACTGACGGTCCATTCAAGGGCTTTGATGGTACTATCAACGAAATAGACGCCGCCAAGGGCAAGCTAAAAGTACTAGTCAATATGTTTGGCCGCGAAACGCCAGTAGAGCTAGACAGCCTGCAGGTCAAGCGCGTCTAAAACCTATCCTACTAGGCCGCCCACACATCAAGCCAAGCAAACCAGCCCGGCAGCAGATAATGGTGCTATAATTGACACTATGTTGAGCACCCATTTTGTCTATAAAGACACTGACCAAGATCATTCCATGACATCACTGCGTGCAGCTGAAATGTTTCGCGCCCAACCAACACGAGAGGCCCGTACATGATCGAGCTTAATGCAGTCACAAAAATTTACGGTAAGCGCGAGCACGAGTTTCGCGCCCTAGACGGTGTTAGCATTGAAATCTCGCCGGGTAGCAGCGTCGCCATCGTTGGCAAATCTGGATCAGGCAAAAGCACGCTAATGCACGTCATGAGCGGGCTCGACAGGGCAACCACCGGAAACGTAATCGTTGACGGTCAGGCCATTGCCAGCATGAAGCAGAAGACACTCGACACCTTTCGCGCCAATACCGTCGGCTTTATATTCCAGTCCTTTTTCGTGCAAGCAAATGAAACGTGCACCCAAAACGTTGCGCTGCCGCTTGAGATTACCAAAGCCAAACCCAGCGAGCGCAAAAAACGTGTCAAAGAGGCGCTCGACATGGTTGGGTTGGCCGAGAAAGCCGACCAGAAGGCCAAGAACCTATCTGGCGGCCAGAAACAGCGCCTGGCGATTGCTCGAGCGATCGTCGGAAAACCGAAGATTATCTTTGCAGACGAACCAACTGGCAACCTAGACTCAACGACCGGCGCGCAGGTCGAGGATCTGCTATTTGAGCTAAACAAGAAAACTGGCTCGACGCTTATCATGGTCACACACGACGAAGACCTGGCTAAGCGCTGCGACCGACAGATTACGATTCGCGATGGGCAGGTTATAGCCGATACCGCGGGCCAGTCAAATCCCGCCCAGACAGACCAACCACAACTAAAAACCGAGGACGCAGCATGAAATACACTGACAGTATTCGCCGGGCAGGGCGCAGCCTGCGCAACGCAAAAATACGCACCATACTCACCGCGCTAGCCATTGCGGTCGGAGCGTTTACGCTGACTATGGCAATCGCCGCCGGAACGGGCGCACGTCAATACGCCGACAGGCTGATCGAAAGCAATATAGACCCGCAGTCAGTATTTGCCGCCAAAGATGAAGCGCTATTTGGAACTGGCGGCGGCCGGCCTAACAGCCTGCGCGAATACAGCCCCGACTCAACCCAATACGAGGGCATGACATTCAAGAGCCTCAACCAGGACGATATTCGTACTATCGAATCAGTCGAACATGTCGAATCAGTCGAACCAACCTATATCGTTCCTGTGCAATATTACGTCTTCGAGGACTCCAATACGCGCTACGCCAGCGACGTGACTGTCTATGACAGTAATGTCCTTGCCGAGACTGCGGCGGGAGATTTACCCCCGCTTGGCCAGCAAATCAAAAAACAAGAGGTTGTACTGCCCGAATCATTTGTTAAGCAACTGAATAAGCAGCCGGCTGACATGATCGGCACAGCGATAACGCTACACGTCGTTAAATCAACGGCAATCCCAAGCGAGTCAGAAATACAAGCCGCCCTCGCTAGCGGAGGGCCAGAAGCAGTCAAACAACTGCTAGCCACTGAGTCTCGCGATATCGAGCTGAAAGTCAGCGCCGTGAGCGCTCAGTCCAGCACATCGTTCTCGGCAAGCTCCGCACTGTTTGTATCTCAGGACATGGCAAAGGAGCTGTCGGAATACGCCACCGAGGGCACGAGCCAATACCAAAAGTACCTTGGTGCAGTCGTCCATGTCGCGGACGGTATCGAGCCCGAGTCGGTCAAAGAGGCACTCGCCCAAAAAGGCATCGAAGCGCGCACCCCCAAAGACCTACAAGAGCTGCTATTTACCATCGTCAGTGTTATTCAGAACATCGTATTTGTGTTTGGTTTCTTGGCGCTAATCGCCAGCGTATTCGGCATCATCAACACGCAGTACATATCCGTCCTAGAGCGTACGCGTGAAATTGGTCTCATGAAGGCACTCGGCATGCGCGGCAGACACGTGCGGCGACTATTCCAGCTAGAAGCTGCTTGGATTGGACTTCTCGGCGGCGTCCTTGGCGCACTACTCGCCTGGGGTGCTGGGACACTAGTCAACCCCTGGCTCAGCAACAGGATAAATCTTGGCGATAACTATTTGCTGGTTTTTGAGCTGCCGCCAGTTATCGGTCTCATTGCCATCCTAATAGGAGTTGCGATGCTAGCTGGCTGGTTCCCGGCTCGCAAAGCCGCCAAGCTTGACCCCATCGAAGCCCTACGCACCGAATAGCCCCGCGCGCCAGCTGGGCTTAGAGGCGCAAACAGTCAAGATGAAAAGGCGCGACACGGGCTGGAAAAAAGTTAGATGTTGTTGTAAAATGATACGGTTACGCACTACTACATTAAGGTAGGAGGACTACGGCAACGATGACCGCCAGTAGTCCGAAAGGAGTTATTACCAATGGCAAAGCCAGTCAAGGCTAACCTAAAAATGAAAATCAAGGGCGGGCAAGCCTCCGCTGCGCCACCTGTAGGTTCAAGCTTGGGCCAGCACGGCGTCAACATGATGGATTTTATTAATCCATTCAACGAGCAAACCAAAGACATGATGGGGCAGGACGTTACCGTTCACATTACCATCTACGAAGATCGCACCATGAGCTGGCGCGTTGTTAGCACGCCAACCGATGTCCGTATTCTTAATGCCCTGGGCATCAAGAAGGGCTCCGGCAAACCCAATAGCGAGAAGGTCACCAAGAAGCTAACCGATGCACAGCTGACCAAGATTGCCGAAGAAAAAGCCGCCGATATGAACACCGACGACATCCCCGCCGTCAAGAAGATGGTCGCTGGCACTGCTCGTAGCATGGGCGTCGAGATAGAGGGCTAAATAAGCGCCTTCCCAAGCTCGCAAACAAGTACCCAATAGAGTCTATTCATTACTAACCACACGTGGGACCTAGGCCTAAACAACACCTAGGGCTTGCACCACTATAGGAGAACAATCATGGCAGAACCTAAAGACACGCAACCGATTGCCGAGACTGACGCAGTCGAAGCTACGGAAAACACCGCGGCAGAAGCGCCCGTCGTAGACGAGGTAGCCGCCAAGCCAACCGCTAAAGCCGGCAAGCGCAGTGCCAAGGGCCTGCAAGAAGCTGAGGCCAAGGCCGAAAAAATCGAGCATCAGAAGCACCGCGAGGAAGAGCAGGCCGCCGAAGAGGCCAAGCCTAAACAGCCTGTTAAGCCAACACGTACGCGCCTAGAGCGCCGCGCCAAAGGCTACCGCAAAGCAGCCGAGGAGATCGACCGCGCCAAGACGTACAGTTTGCAAGAAGCACTGGCTCTGGCTGCAAAAACCAGCCGCGTTAAGTTTGACGCTAGCGTAGAGCTGCACGTACGCCTAGGCGTAGACCCGCGCCAAGCCGATCAAAACCTGCGCGACACCATCGTCCTACCCGCAGGCACCGGCAAAACAACTCGCGTAGCTGTATTTGCTGACGTCGACGACGCCGCCAAAGCAAAAGAAGCTGGCGCTGACATTGCCGCCGGCGACGAGTTCTTGCAGCAGCTAGAGAAGGGCACCCTAGACTTTGATGTCCTGATCGCAACGCCAGCAATGATGCCGAAACTTGGCAAGTACGCACGTACCCTTGGACCAAAAGGCCTAATGCCCAACCCCAAGAGCGGCACCGTAACTACCGACGTAGCCAAGGCCGTAGCCGAAGCCAAAGCCGGCCGCGTCGAGTACCGCGTAGACAGCACCGGTATCGTACACATCGGCATCGGCAAGGTCAGCTTTGACACCGAAAAACTACTCGAGAATGCTCGTGCAGTGCTAAAGAGCCTCAAGGCTAACAAGCCAGCAAGCATCAAGGGCACTTACGTCAAATCGATGTTCGCCACCACCACCATGGGGCCATCGGTACGGATTGACAGCAACGAGCTATAAATCACTCGGCAACTGTAGCCAAAAAACAATACACAAAACTCGTCTTTATGACGAGTTTTGTGTTATGCTTGGCCTAGAATGAACATAGTTGGATTAACTGGCGCTATTGGCCACGGCAAGTCCGCAATTGCCAATGCCCTGCAGCATTACGACTCGCAAGCACTGCATCTAGAGACAAACATGCCCATTATGGAGCTGGCCAATGCCCTGCAAAACGACCTTATTAGCATGCAGGTCAGCAGCAGCCCAGAATTCGTAGCCAGCTGGCTATGCAACCTCCCAATACACATTGACAGATATATGCATGATACCGTCCTGCCGGAGGACGTCTGTCCAACCATTCAGGATTTGCGCGAGAACACAGATCAGCACCAAAAGCTATTCACCTACCTAGAGACTATGCAGGCCAACCCCGACTTGGTCGGCGCAACAATCGATGCAGATAACAAAGAGACCTATCGGCCACTACTGCAGTGGATTGGCGGCTACATGATACGCCGCCTAGGACTATTAGTTTGGGTAGGCGAGATCATGGAGCGAGTACGCGACTACCAAGCCAATGGTGGAACGCTCGCGATTATCGGCGGACTGCGATCCCAGCCAGAGGCAAACCTAGTACGTGACGCTGGCGGTGTCGTGGTCTACGTACGCCGCCCAGACACCCCAGAGCGCGACACCAGTGACGCTACGGAAGTGACCAGAAAAGCAATCACGCACGACGCTATGGTCATCAACAACGGCACGCTGCAACAGCTTGATGCCTGCGCGCTACAGCTGCTGCAAGACATACGCGCCGGCAAAGTACAGGCAACCTACGACGCCGCGCACGCCACAGAGCCAAGCGAATAGCCCCACAGCAGCCTTAGTATTGTTCGTCACTGTACTCGCACGTCGTTTCGGCAAACGCTGTGTGCTGATGGTACATGTCAATTGTTTGGCGCGTTGCCTGAAACAGCGGCGTCTGGCGCAGCGCCTCCTGCTCGGTCATCCACACGCTCACGCCACCCGGCCACTCACTCGGCGGCGGACAACCGTCGACCTGCGCATGCATCAACGAAAACAGCCTGTCCTCACGTACCTCGCCAGCCGGATCAGTGTCAATTACGCGCAGCACCCCTCTGTGCTCAAATGTCGCCGCCAAACCGGTCTGTTTGAGTAATTCGTCATGTGCTGCTTGAGCGATTGAAACACCGTACGGCACTGGCCCCGACCCAATACCCCAGAAGCCAAAATACGGCTCTCGCCGCCGTTGATGGAGCAAAAAGTACTCTTTGCCAGCGCAT
>PDWI01005192.1_pt1 | contig 16938 bp, 18 predicted proteins | sample 1430891 | NCBI WGS metagenome assembly PDWI01 (sample SAMN01162508, study PRJNA174530) | Oral metagenome, whole genome shotgun sequencing project. | biome: Marine environment; feature: Marine mammal; material: Swab sample of the gingival sulcus; isolation source: swab sample of gingival sulcus...
GTGCTAATGCTATTTAGACTAAACTCAAGATAAGACACCCCTTTGCGTATTGCAGTCTGAGGTTTAGTATTAGATTTCGTAACTTTGTTGTATGATAAAGTCAATTTTATATCATCATCATCTTTTGTAGAATTATTGTCGTTTTTACCTTTGTGCAACAACAAGAAACCATTCATTGAAGGTATTTCACCGTAGGACATATGTTTTGCCATATTAATAGGTATAGCAATATAAGAACCGGCTCTCTGTACGTCCTTTCCTTCGTCTGGCTTTATTTTATCATCGCTCTTTGCCCAATCTACAAAACTACCAGTATTATATAGGTAAACGGTCTTTTCTACATGTGGAGGAAATTTTATTTTAGATATATCGATTGAAGCCGTAAACGAATTGCCAAATACATTTTGACCTAACCCATAATGTTTATTATTAATATTATTCTTATCCTTACTCTTGCCTACCGCTTTTGCCTTTCTGGTAAGCGTTATCTCTTGGTCGCAATAGTTTAGTTTCCCTTGTATCTCATAGGTTGTAGGATTATCTTGCCTTATCACATAGGCATAAAAAGCGTATAAATCATCATAAATATTTATAGGAGTCCATTTGTTATAATAGGCATTGTCTGAATTGTTTACCTCTGAATATTTAGATATAAATGAACCATAGAATGTTGGATTAGCCGAAACTTTCTCGACTGGGACACCAAAATATTGGTTAGTATAAGAAGATGTTATGGTTTCTCCCTTTGTGGGACTACCATCAAGATTATCTACCCAAGACTCTGGGAACTCTTTTTTATTCGCTTTAGAATACATCTCTACCGTGCCGTAAACATCTGATTTGCCACACTGTCCTGATAATATCAATGTGCCATTAGATTTGTTTTGCTCAGATTTGATTCTAATCTTATACGATTTTTCCAATGACTCTGACCCTTTTGCTTCTCCTTTTACAATAAGAGAACTACCAGCAGAAATAATAATACTTTTTGTGGAATTATTAATCATATTATATATAGTTTTGCTATCCTCACTGGGAACAACAAGGTTATTGTAGGCATTTTCATCAAACTTTATACTGCTTCCAGTAGATGGTATCAACTCATCACGCCAATTGGCTTTGGTCTCCCACTCGGTAGAATTCTTGCCAACCCATACAGATACAAAAGGTAATTTGAATTCATCTACAACATTACTCTCACACAATTCTCTTGTGGTAGCCCCCCTTTGAGGTGCTTGGAGTACCATACGAACGATACGATATGATGTTTGTATCTCTGGGTATGTTATCGATGTAAACAGTAATGTATTATCATTTGCTATATCTTCTACATATTTTGTCTCTATATCTTCCCAATTGTTGGCTACATCATTCCATTTTTGTAGATGATAACTTATCATTTTCACATTTAGGTTTTTAAGTCCTTCTTTTTTTATAAAAGATATTTTGGGAATTATAGAATTATTTTGTAAGACAGGTGTATGCTGTTCTTCTAATTCAATTTTTGACAAGGTAAAAGAAAAATATGGTCCACCGTTAAGGTCGGGGACGAAGTGCAGTTTATATTTGCCAGCAGGAAATCCATTGTAGTTGTTAGCATCGTCTCTCTCTGAAGTGCATCTCGTGCTGACTGTCTAAGATGAAAGATATATCACATGGCAGACTCCCATATTGGTTGACAAATTCTTGCGGAGCTTCTACCACTCTGATACTTGTAGTATTTCGTAGAGATGTTTGACTGTAAATGATGTGCGGATATATTCTGCTTAAATCACATGTCGTATAATTTTCTACTTTTGGTTTTGGCTTAGGATTAGTTCCCTTAATGCATTTCCCTTTACATTTGCATTCTGAAAAACACTTGTGGCTTGGTTTGCACTTTTTCTTACATAGGTCTTTGCATTTACATTTTTTTTTATGGTCATCTCTGCCTTTATCTTTATAGTCGATAGTAATAACATTGTTGTTTTTTACAACATCAATGTTTTGTGTATAGGAGTAGATAAATGCACCTAATAGAATGAATAATAAGGATAAAAAGTATTTTTTCTTCATAATCAGTAAAATAAGTATTAATTATTATTTATATAAATATCATTGCAAAAGTATAACCGATTATATTATCTCACAATAATTAAAAATAGGGATTTTTATGTTGTAAAATCCCCAATAATAATGATTTTACTGTTTTTATAGTTTAATTATATGGTTGGATTGTAGTGTTTTAGTAAGACTTTGCCTACAACAATCCCAAAGATGTCTGTTTGTAGCACAAAACAGCATCAAAAATACAGAAATTATAATATACTAATAATAGGAATGAATGTAAAGCAGTCTAAATGGCATTTTAGAGGTCAATCATAGCCCTTCAAAGTCAAACTTTTTTACAGAATAGTTTGCTGACCAATTACTACTACCAACCGCCCAATGAATAAGCGGTTTGGTAGTTTATTGTGTCCTCGCAGAGGCTCGAACTCTGGACCCACTGATTAAGAGTCAGTTGCTCTACCAACTGAGCTACGAAGACAATAATAGGACGAAAAGTCTTAACAATATATTAACTTTTTGTATTGCAAAATTAATACATTTTTGTCAAACAGCAATATATTTTTTATAACACAACACTATTTGTGCAAAAAAACAGAATCTTTTTTATTAACTTTGTTGTCTTATTTGTATAAAAAATGAATACGATGTATCATATCCCAGTATTGTTAGAAGAAAGCATAGAGGCGTTGAATATTAAGCCAAATGGCATATACATTGACTGCACCTTTGGTGGAGGTGGGCATTCAAAAGCAATACTTGACAAGTTGGACGAAGAAGGCAAACTATACGGTTTCGACCAAGACATAGAGGCATACAACAATGCGTTAGACGACCCAAGATTTACATTTGTACGAGGTAATTTTAAGCATATTCGCAACTTTATACAATATTATGGACATACAAAGGTAGATGGTATTTTAGCAGATTTAGGTATCTCTTCACATCATTTTGATGAGGCTAAAAGAGGCTTCTCCTACCGTTTCGATGCTCCATTGGATATGCGAATGAATCAAAAATCTGACTTCACTGCCCAACAGTTAATCAACACATATACCCATGACCAGATTGCTGATATTTTGTATCAATACGGCGAGATTCGTAACTCAAAGAAGATTGCTAATGCTATCATTCAGAAGAGAGAAGTTGCCACTATCGACACCATTTTTCAACTGGTAGATATTCTAAAACCGCTTTGTGCCAAACATAAGGAATATAAAGAGTTAGCACCAATATTCCAAGCAATTAGAATAGAGATAAATGGAGAGTTGGAGGCACTAAAAACATTGCTTGTCTCATCGGTAGATTTATTAAACCCCACAGGGAGAATAGCCATAATATCGTACCACTCTCTGGAAGACAGGCTCGTAAAGAATTTTTTTAAAACAGGGAACTTCTCGGGGGTTGTTCAAAAAGATTTTTACGGACGAAAAATCACTCCATTGCAAAATGGCAATAGCAAGGTTATAGTAAGCACCCAACAAGAGAATGACTATAACTCGAGGGCAAGAAGTGCTAAATTACGCTTTGCTGAAAAACAATAACTAATAGAAAAAATTAAATACTATGAAATTTTGGCATTCAATCAAAAATAACATAAACAGAAGGATAGAAGCAGACAGAGTCAAAGGTAACGAACCCCTTAAAAAAGAAGAAGAGTTGTCTATAAAGACACTGATGAACGGACAATTATTGCTTGCCAGTTTAAGCAAAGTATCCTATCTTCTTATAATACTCTTTTTCATAACCGTATATTACATCAACAACGGATTTCAGTACGAGTCGTTAGTCAAGACGAACAATGAACTCAAAGACCAACAACTGGATTTACGGACTACGGAACTTGTAAATATACGCCGTTTCAAGGATGTCTCATCTCGTTCGGCAATATTAAAAAAAATATCGGAGTTGGGGATAAATTTAAAGGCTTCGGACACACCACCAATAGTAATTAGCGAATAAAACATACCAATATCACAATGGATTGCTTGGCTATAATAGAAAAGTATTACCGCAAGGGGACACCTCTGTATGAGGTCATGGTGTCTCACGGACAGTCGGTCAAAGAGAAGGCTTTGAATATTGCCACAGATTGCAAACTGGCGGTCGATTTGAAATTTGTGGGCGAGGCTGCAATGCTTCACGACATAGGCATCTTCTTGACTAATGCTCCAAACATACACTGTAGAGGCAATCACAAATATATCGAACATGGGTATCTTGGTGCCGATATTTTAAGGCACGAAGGCTATCCCTTACATGCACTTGTATGCGAACGTCATACTGGTGCAGGGCTATTGGCAAAAGAAATAAGAGATAGAAACTTGCCATTGCCCGAGCGTGATATGATGCCTATTTCACTTGAAGAGCAGTTGATTTGCTATGCCGATATGTTTTATTCCAAGACAAAATTAAATATAGAAACATCTGTACGAGACATTCGTAGAAAAGCATCGTTGTGGGGAGAAAGGTCTGCCCTCCAATTTGAAGACTGGCACTATATGTTCTCTACAAAAAGATAATAATTTTTTACACAAAAAAACAAATATACAGCATGAATATAGCGATAATAGGATATGGTAAAATGGGGCAATTAATAGAGAAAATAGCCATCGAAAGAGGACACAAGATAGTCTCTATCATAGATGCTAACAACACAGAGGAGTTTGAAAACCAACAGTTTGCCTCTGCCGATGTCGCCTTGGAGTTTTCTACGCCACAAACAGCGGTTGATAATATCCGCCGTGCTTGGCAAAAAAATGTAAAGATTGTAAGTGGCACAACTGGGTGGAATGACCAACAGCATATACTATTATCCGAATTAAAAAGGGACAATAAGACACTCTTTTGGGCTTCTAATTTTAGTCTTGGAGTCAATCTTTTTTGGGAGATAAACAGGCAAGTATCACAGCTAATGAGCCGATTCCCCCAATATCAAATATCCATTGAGGAGACTCATCATATTCACAAAAAAGATGCTCCTTCTGGCACGGCTGTAACTTTGGCGGAAAATCTTTTGTATGGATTGACCAATAAAGAGGGCTGGACGCTGATGCCAGACACACAAAACAACAAAATAACTATAACATCTATTAGAGAGGGAGAAGTATTTGGCAAACATACCACTATTTGTGATAGTTCCGAAGATATAATCTCTATCACACACAATGCAAAATCACGCAAAGGCTTTGCGTTAGGAGCAGTCGTAGCTGCAGAGTTTTTGAAAGATAAAAATGGGTATTTTACAATGAAAGATTTGTTGCAACTATGACAAAAAAGTATTATAAAATATCAGAAGTAGCCGACTTGCTAAAAGTATCACAACCTACTTTACGGTTTTGGGAGAAAGAGTTTTACAAGTTTTTAGACATAAAAAGGTCTAACAATACTCGCAGATATACAAGTGATGATATTGAAATATTGAAATGTATCAAGTTTTTGCTTAAAGACAGCAAATATTCTATCGATGGAGCAAAAGTAAAACTCAAAAACGAAAAGCAAAAAGTTACCGCACAATCAAAAATAGTAGAAAAACTCAAAAATATAAAAGCCGAACTAATCTCTATTCGTAAAGAGTTGGATACCACGGCTTTTATAGAGTCTGTCATTGTAGATTAAATATATAATTAATTGCTGTAACGATATGGATACGCCAATAGTTGCTCTCTGGGATATATACAAACAAGCTTTTCCGCCAGACGAAAGACGTAGTTTTACACAATTGATAGATTCGCTAAATCCTCCAAACAATGCACAACTAACAACTATGATAGAGAACGACACACTTATAGGATTCATCATATCTTGGCAACTATGCGATTTTGTTTTTGTAGAACATTTGGCGATTAGTAGTTTTTTTAGGGGGCAAGGATTTGGTACTAAAATGCTTGAAGCATTCATTGGCAACACTGTACAACCAATAGTGTTAGAGGTGGAGTTGCCAATGACCGCAACATCACAAAGGCGTATTGAGTTTTATACAAAGTTAGGGTTTCGACTTCATTCAGTGCCATATCAACAGCCTCCATACACGTCATTTCAACAACCAGTCGAACTGCTTTTGATGAGTCGTGGCGATATTGATTTAGAAAAAAAATATGACACAATAGTAAAACAAATTTATGACCATGTCTATAATTTTAAGCCGTGTGTATAATATTTTTTTGACAATATAAACATTTGTATTAACTTTGAAATTCGACAAAATTTATAACATTATTATATAATTTATCTTATGGAATTTAATTTTTCAGAAAGCGTAAAGGCTTTTCGTTCTTCGGCTATCAGAGACCTTATGAAACTCGCTACAAGAAGCGACATTATTTCATTTGCCGGAGGTATGCCGGGTAACGAACTATTCCCCGTTGAGGATATGGTAGCAATGTCTAATAGTTTCTCTCGCAAAGAGTGGGAAGAGGCGATGCAATATGGTCCTACACCAGGCAATCCAGGACTCCTAAAAGAGTTAAAAGAGTTTCTACGCAAACGCAACTTCCCCGTTGATACCAATGAACTTATCATCACTACAGGCAGTTTACAAGGGTTAAATATTATATCAAAACTTTTTGTCAATCCCGGAGATACGGTCATCACAGAAAACCCTGTGTTTATCGGTGGAGTAACATCTTTTGCCTCAAATCAAGCAAATATAGAATATTGCGACATTGACGAAGATGGAATCAATATAGAACAATTGAAAGAAAAATTAAAATTAAATCCCAAATTGCTATATATCACACCAAACTTTCACAATCCTGCCGGTATGGTATATTCTCGTAAGAGACGAGAGGAGTTGATAGAGGTAATGAGGGGTACCGGAGTGCCAATTATTGAAGATGATGCCTACGGAGAACTATATTATGACCAAGAGGGCTATGAGCGTTCTCGCCCGATGAAAACATGGGTAGATGCCGAGATGGACCAACAAATATTATACACAGGCTCTTTCTCAAAGATATTTGGTCCAGGGCTACGTGTGGCGTGGGCATTGGTGCCTTCTGCTGTCTATGAAAAAATGCAGATTTGCAAACAGAGTATAGACGCTTGTACTCCTACAATTTCGCAAGTGTTTGCCGAAAACTTCATCAAATCAGGTAAGATGGATAAGTACATTGACAACATCCGTAAAATATATAATACTCGCCGTAACTATACTCTCGAAGCTATAAATAGATATTTTCCCAAAGAGGCAACATTTGTTACGCCAATAGGAGGGTTTTATTTTTGGGTGAAATTGCCAAATGGCATAGATGAGGAGATATTATTCAGACGAGTGGTGGACAGAGGGGCTGTTTTTGTGCTTGGCTCTGTTTTTCATCCTCACGCACAAAAAAATGGATACATACGAATTTCGTACTGCAACACGCCAGAAGAAGAGATAGACAAAGGCATCAAAATAATTGGCGACACTATCAACGAGATGATGGCAGAAGCAAAATGATATATCCCCCCTTTTTTCAGGGGGGTATATTATATATCTTACTGCTTATAATATAGGGTAAGAAAGTTATTTTAATGATTCTGACCCTCCAACAATATCAAGCAACTCTGAAGTAATGGCTTGTTGTCGTTGTTTATTGTATTGGATAGAGAGTTCATTGAGCAAGTCGTCAGCATTGTCTGTAGCCACCTGCATAGCGACCATTCTGGCGGCTTGTTCGGCAGCAGCGGAGTCTAACAGTGCGGAATACAAATCTATTCTCAACGACTTAGGTATGAGCGTATCAAGCAACTCCGATTTGGATGGTTCTACTAAATAATCGATATTGCATCCTTTGCCATCGGTCTCTTTGTTGAGGGATATAGGCAAAAAGATATTATCTGTTGGAATTTGAGTAGATGTAGTTTTGAAGTGGTTGTACAAGAAATGGATCTTGTCGGTTTTGCCTGTAAGGAATTGATTAATGAGACTATCAACCATCGTTTTAGCGTGTTCAAATTCGGGCTTGTCTATTATATGGTTTAATCCGTTTTTCAACTCTACTTCTGGCAAATGTCTTTTGATATGTTCGTCTATTTTTTTACCAATAGCATACACTTCAATCTCAACTCCTTGCGTCAAATATTCCTTATATATATATGTGAAAAGATTAATAATATTTGAGTTGAATGCTCCACAAAGACTTGAATTTGAGGTTACTACCAAAAGAGTAACTTTTTGCAAATCACGATTTTCGGAAAGTGGCGTAAAGTATGTTGTCTCGGCAGATAGGAAGTCGTCAAGTATTTTTGTAAGTCGTTGTTTGTATGGCAGGAAATTCTCTACCTGCTGTTGTGCCTTACGCAATTTTGCTGACGAAATCATCTTCATCGCAGATGTTATCTTCTGCGTTGATTTTACTGAGCCAATTCGTCCTTTTATCTCTTTTAATGATGCCATTTTTATTTATAAAATGATTTTGCTAAAAACATATTGTAACCTATCTGCTATCTTTGGTGAGGTTCTCTATTTCATTAGTCCCTGTACGACATCTTTTGCGGTTTGAGTAAGAATTGCTTCTGCTTCTTCGGTTAAGATGCCTGTACTTATAGTTTTTAGTATTTCGCTATGTTTTAATTGTAATCTATTGAGATACTCTGTGATGAAATCGTCTATTGTATCTACATTCAAATCGAATAGCAACCCTTTTGTACCTGCATATATCAATGCTATCTGATTCTCTACTGAATATGGTTTGTATTGAGGTTGTACAAGCAAAGCAGAGTTTTTGCGACCTTTGTCGAGAGTTCGTTTCGTTACCGGGTCCATATCGCCCCCAAATTTGGAGAATGCTTCCAACTCTCTATATTGTGCTTGGTCTGTTTTGAGCGTTCCAGCAATTTTTTTCATTGCTTTGATTTGAGCATTACCCCCCACACGAGAGACAGAAATACCTACATTGATTGCAGGACGAATACCCGCATTAAACAATCCTGTTTCGAGGAATATCTGACCGTCTGTGATAGATATTACATTTGTAGGAATATAGGCTGATACATCACCTGCTTGTGTTTCAATGATAGGTAGAGCTGTTAGCGAACCGCCTCCTTTGACTTTTCCTTTTAAGACATCTGGCAAATCATTCATTTGAGATGCCACGCTGTCGTTGTTAATAATCTTAGCTGCTCTCTCCAACAGACGAGAATGAAGATAGAATATATCGCCCGGATATGCTTCACGCCCAGAAGGACGGCGGAGTATCAACGACACCTCACGATAAGAGACCGCCTGTTTGGATAAATCATCATAAATTACCAACGCATGTCTGCCCGTATCGCGAAAATATTCGCCAATAGCAGCACCAGCAAATGGAGCGTAAAATCTCAACGCTGCCGTCTCCGATGCCGAAGCAGATATGACAGTGGTGTATTCCATAGCCCCCTTTTCTTCAAGGATATTTACTATGTTTGCTACGGTAGAACCTTTTTGTCCTATTGCAACATATATACAATATACGGGTTTGCCGGCAAGGAAATTGTCTCTTTGGTTGATGATAGCATCTATGCCAATGGCTGTCTTCCCGGTCTGTCTGTCGCCAATGATGAGTTCTCTTTGTCCTCGTCCAATCGGAATCATAGCATCTATGGCAACTATTCCCGTTTGCAACGGTTCATTTACTGGCTGACGAAATATTACCCCAGGAGCTTTTCTCTCCAATGGCATATCAAATAGTTCCCCTGATACAGCTCCTTTGCCATCTATTGGTTGCCCCAAAGGATTGATTACACGCCCAATAAGCCCTTCCCCTGTTGGGATAGATGCGATACGGCGAGTTCTTTTGGCGATGTCGCCCTCTTTGATGTTGTCGCTATTGCCAAGTAATACTGCTCCGACATTATCTTCTTCGAGGTTCATTACCACAGCCATTTCGCCATTTTCAAACTCCAACAGTTCTCCACTTTCGGCATTTGAAAGCCCAAAGATACGAGCTACTCCGTCTGACACTTGCAATACTGTGCCGACCTCTTCAAATTTCACTCTTGTGTCTATGCCTTCTAACTGCATTTTCAACACTTCCGAGACTTCACTTACTTTTATATTTGACATAATACTTTTTACGATTATGAATTATGGGGTGAATTTTACTATATACATAGTTGAATATCTTTTGTCCCACAACTATTTTATTTTTTTATTAACTCTTTCTTAATCTCTTTTAACTGATTTTGCACCGAAGCATCAAGCCTAATATCCTCTACTTCAAGTATGAACCCCCCTATAATGGAAGGGACTTTTTCTATCTGAAAATCGACTGTCTGTCTCCCATCAGATATTATATTTTTCAATTCATCTTTGGTAGAATCCGCCATATCGGTTACACTTTTTAGTTTGGCTGATATAATTCCTTTTTGGGCTTTGTATATTTTTTCATATATCAAAGCAATAGACGAAACATAATCTTCTCTATGATTATCTATTATCAGTCGTATTGCACTTCGATAAGCCTTTGAAGGTTTTTCTCCGACTATGGTTAGCAACAATGTCTCTTTTTTGTTTGAAGCAATAGTAGGATTGTCCATAACCTCTTTCAAGTGTGGCATCTCGACAAACCTTTTGACTATCTCCTGTAGTTCAATTCTCACCACAGTCTCTTCATTCACAGATAGAGCATAATTGTATATTGCCTTTGCGTATCGTGTAGAAATTTTAGAAAGTTCCATACTATTTGTCTTTTTGTGCTTCCACAACCAATTTATCTACAAAAGCTTTTTGTTCGTTGCTGTTAGCAAACTGCTGACGAATGATTTTTTCGGCTACGGCTACCGACAGTTCGGCAATAGAATTGTTGATGTCATTCATTGCTTGTTCTTTCTGCTTTTCGATAGCCTCTTTGCTCTCTTCTATCATTTTGCTAACCTGTTCTTTTGCTTGTTCTTTTGCCTCTGCTATTATTTTAGACTTCATCTCATTCGCCTCTTTGAGGATACGTACTTCCTCTTCGTGACTATGTTTGATGATAGTTTCGCTCTCTTTTAGTATTCCATTGAGTCGTTCATTCGCCTCTTTGGCAGAAGAGAGAGAGTCTTCAATAAACTTATGACGCTCTTCGACCATACGCACTATAAGAGGAAAGCCAAATTTAGCAAGTATAAAAAATACTATACCAAAGCAGAGGAGCATCCAAAACAGCAATCCAATATCAGGTGTTACTAAACTCATCTTTTTTTTGTGAATTTATTAATTAAAAATGGCTGTGTCTTACATAAGACAACAAACAAAAACTTACTTATAGACCTATTGAAGTCTATAATCAAAATGTGCTTTTTATAGGATAAATCCGCAAACGGCAATAGCAAATAATGCAGCACCCTCGATAAGAGCTGCGGCGATAATCATATTCATACGAATATCGCCAGCGGCTTCTGGCTGACGGGCAATGCCTTCCATAGCTGCTTGTCCGATTTTACCGATGCCAAGAGCTGCTCCAATCACTGCTAAACCTGCTCCAAGAGCTGCTCCTAATTTGATTAGACCCTGTCCTAATGTGATTTGTAATAAGATAGATGATAACATAATAGTGTTGTTTTTTATTTAGTTATTAATTTTTATTTGTTTATTTATGATGATGTGGCTCTACTTGCGAAAGCCCTATGAATACTGCCGATAATATAGTAAATACATATGCTTGAATATATGCTACCAACAGTTCTAAAAAGTCTATAAAGATGGTCATTATGACCGAAACAACTGTCATTCCTGAATTGACAGCAGCCCCAAGACCCACCGTAACAAATATCATACAAGTAAGCCCTATTACCACAGAGTGTCCTGCCAAGATATTTGCAAAAAGACGAATCATAAGAGCAAACGGTTTTGTAAACATACCTATTATCTCTATGGCGGGCATAATAGGTATTGGTACTTTGAGCCATATTGGCACATCGGGCCATAGTATTTCACGCCAATACTCTTTTGTACCAAAGATGTTTACGATTATGAATGTAAACATTGCCAAGGCAAAAGTAACCGCTATATTACCTGTTACATTTGCCCCGCCTGGGAAGAGAGGTATGAGCCCCATAAGATTATTGATGAATATAAAGAAAAATACAGTCAATAAATAAGGTATATATCTTTTGTAGTTCTTACCTACACAAGGTTTTATGATATTATCGACAATATCTATTATCAACATTTCCATAAAGGCGATAAATCCAGTTGGATTAGACTCTTTTGCTTCACGATGTTTGTACCATCTCGCACAAGATATGATGATTGTAATGAGCAATATGCTACTCATTATCAAAGAAAGTGCATTTTTTGTGATAGAAAAATCCCACGGTCTTGCCTCTTCGCCAATAGAGTTTATCTCAACTATTTTTCCTTTGTATTTCTCAGAGTTTGATATATGAAACCCCTTATATTCTGCGTGTCCATGTTCAAATTTTGACGACATAAAGATATGCCACCCACTATTTTTGCCTTTGACTATGACGGGAAGCGGTATAGATATGTGATGTCCATCGACAGTTGCTATATGCCAACTATAACTATCCGCCAAATGCTCTATTATTAGGGCAGGAATATCTAACTTTTGTTCTGATGGCTTATGTTCTGCAAACAAATTTAGTGCCAAACATAAAGATATTATTACAAAAATTACTCTTTTGGACATCATGCGTTTTTTTTGTTTATTTTGGTTAAGTACATTGTGCTGATTGCCAAATATATTATATATATTATTATGAAACAGAACAAAAACTCTCGTATGTTAATTTTGACCATCAAGAGATAATAAAATGCAATAGAGAGAGTAAATAACAATTTTGCAGTTTTGAAACCCATAAATATTGGTATAAATCTTTTGTCGGAGGGGTTGTCTATCAATCTTTTGTGCATAAAAAGATAAAATAGTTCGGCAAAATACAACACCAACGCCAAGGCGTATAGGTAAACCATAGGCACATTATTTGTAAATAGTCTGCCTCCAAACATCGCAATGAAAAAAATCACTATTGCTGTTGTTATCGTAACTATAATGGTATGTTTTTTATCCATACTTATTCTACACAAACGGTTATGTTGTTGTTTTTTGCTTCCACAAAGCCACTCTCTATTTCCACAATATTGCTTTCGGTCATAGAACTGTATGAAATTATCCCTTTTTGTAACGCCGTAACGATTGGGGCGTGGTTGTTGAGTATAGTAAAACTGCCTTTTACACTTGGCAGTGTTACCTTTTCGACCGTGCCTCGAAAGATTGTTTTCTCTGGGGATATTATCTCTAAATTCATACTGCTTTTAGTTGTAATAAATGCTAACTTTTTATTCTTAATGATTTGTTGAAGAGACAACTATCATTAGTTCTCCATTTTCAACTTCTCCGCTTTTGCTTTCACATCTTCGATGGTACCTACATTTAGAAATGCCTGTTCTGGCAAGTCGTCCACCTCTCCGTCCATTATCATATTGAAGCCTTTTATTGTATCCTCGATAGAGACCATCACTCCTGCAACGCCAGAGAATGCTTCTGCCATAAAGAAAGGTTGCGACAAAAATCTCTGTACTCGTCTTGCTCTGTTGACCACAAGTTTATCGTCTTCCGACAACTCTTCCATACCGAGTATGGCTATTATATCTTGCAACTCTTTGTATCTTTGTAGTAGTTGTTTTACTCTTTGTGCAGTATTGTAATGCTCTTCCCCTACTATATTTGGGTCAAGTATCCTAGAGGTAGAGCCAAGAGGGTCAACGGCTGGATATATTCCCAACTCTGATATTTTACGGTCAAGCACAGTGGTAGCATCTAGGAACGAGAATGTGGTAGCCGGAGCAGGGTCTGTCAAGTCATCGGCTGGGACATATACTGCTTGAACCGAAGTGATAGAACCATGTTTGGTAGAGGTGATGCGCTCTTGCATAATCCCCATTTCAGAGGCGAGGGTAGGCTGATAGCCCACTGCCGATGGCATTCGCCCAAGTAGAGCCGACACCTCCGACCCTGCTTGTGTGAAACGAAAAATATTATCTATAAAGAAAAGAATATCGTTTCCGCCTTCTCCTCCTTTGTCTCTGAAACTTTCTGCGATAGTAAGCCCCGAAAGTGCCACAGCACTTCTTGCCCCAGGCGGCTCGTTCATCTGCCCGAATACAAGAGTCGCTTGTGATTTAGACAGTTCGTCATAATCAACCTTCGACAAATCCCAATCGCCTTGTTCCATAGACTTTTTAAACTCATCTCCGTAACGAATAACGCCAGATTCTATCATCTCACGCAACAGGTCATTTCCTTCACGAGTTCGTTCGCCGACCCCAGCAAAGACCGAAAAACCGTTGTGTTTTTTTGCGATATTGTTAATCAACTCCATAATAAGTACAGTCTTTCCAACCCCAGCACCGCCAAAAAGCCCAATCTTACCTCCCTTCATATAGGGGGCTAGCAAATCGACAACTTTTATGCCAGTGAATAGTATCTCTTTTGATGTTGATAGTTCGTCAAATTTAGGTGCTTGACGATGAATGCCCATAGCATCGGAATAATCGACTTCGTTCATGCCGTCTATGGTTTCGCCGATGACATTTAGCAAACGCCCTTTGACTTGGTCGCCAATAGGCATAGATATTGGTCTTCCCAGTGTTTCTACCTCCATTCCCCTACTAATACCATCAGTTGAATCCATTGCAACACATCTGACAGTATCTTCTCCGATATGCTGCTGAACCTCTACTATTAGCGGTTTGCTATTAGGACGGTGTATTTTCAAGGCTTCTCGTATCTTTGGAATACTTCCTTCTGCCTTGCTATACTCTATATCGATGACAGGTCCGATTACCTGTGAAATTGTTCCTTTATTTGATGACATATTTTTAGTTTTGACTATTTCTTTACAGAAAATTTTTTACACAAAGGTATATATTTTTTTTAATTATGCAATATATAAGTTTTATTAATGGCATTTTTCTATATGCTCCACTCGAAGCCATCTTTTGTGTCTTTGACGATGAATCCGTATGAGGACAGTTCATTGCGTATTTTATCTGACATCTCCCAGTTTTTGTTGTTTTTTGCTTCCATTCTAATATTCAATAGAAGGTCTATTGCTTGTTTATATTTGTCCAAATACACAGTGTCTCCTTGTTCGGTTTGAAGTCCTAGTACTTCAAACATATATGTATTGAATAGTGATTTTAGTTCTTCCAAATCTACTTTCGATATAGTACCTTTGCCATCAGCTACTGTGTTTATTGCTTTTGAGGCGTCAAATAGAGTAGAGATGACCATTGGTGTGTTAAGGTCGTCATTCATTGCGTTTTGGCAAAGAGTACGATAATCTTTTAATTCTATCGAAGTTTCTGCGTGTGGCTTGAGTTTTGTTAAGCGTTCGTATGCTTCTGTTAGTCGAGTAAATCCTTTTTGAGAAGCTATAAGAGCTTCGTTGGAGAAATCAACAGTGCTTCTATAATGTGCCTGTAATATAAAGAACCTAATGGTCATCGGCGAATACTCTTGCTCTAACATTTGATGTGAGCCAGTGAAAAATTCGTCAAGTGTGATGAAGTTGCCAAGAGACTTGCCCATCTTTTGCCCATTGATAGTTATCATATTATTGTGCATCCAATACTTAACCGTAGGGTGTCCCATAGATGCCACAGACTGTGCTATCTCACATTCGTGGTGAGGAAAAATTAAATCCATCCCTCCTCCGTGTATGTCAAACTCATTGCCAAGATATTTTTGTCCCATAGCCGAACACTCAAGGTGCCAACCTGGAAAGCCTTCGCTCCATTGAGAGTGCCAACGCATAATATGTTCTGGCGAAGCCTTTTTCCACAATGCAAAATCTACGCTTTTGCGTTTCTCACTCTGTCCGTCAAGCGAACGAGTGTTTTCAAGCATCTCGTCCACATTTCGCCCAGAAAGTATACCGTATCGGTGTTTCTTATTGTATTTTTCAACATCGAAATATACCGACCCTTCGCTTTGATAGGCAAATCCATTGTCTATTATTTTCTGAACATATTCTATCTGCTCTAATATATGACCAGAGGCTCTTGGTTCTATCGATGGGGGCAACACGTTTAGTGCCTTCATTGCGTCATGGTAGCGAATGGTATAGTGTTGGACAACCTCCATAGGTTCAATTTGTTCGAGGCGAGCTTTTTTTGCTATCTTATCTTCTCCCTCGTCAGCATCGTGTTCTAAATGACCTACATCGGTGATATTTCTTACATAACGAACCTTATATCCTTCATTTTTTAACCATCTGAACAGAATATCGAATGTGATGGCCGGACGAGCGTGTCCTAAATGAGCATCGCCATATACGGTCGGTCCGCAGACATACAAGCCTACAAAAGGAGGTTTGATGGGTTCAAACAACTCTTTCTTCCGAGTCAGGGTATTATATACATATATATTATGTTGCATAGAAATTATGTTTTTTTTGACATTGCAAAGTTAATACAAAACACTCAAATAGCTTACAATTAAAATGGAGATGAAAGTTTTTTTTTGTATTTGGTTCGTTAGCACTACTGCGTATGTGTGTGTGTTTATTGGAAATATTATGAAGTAGCACATTTTTTGAAAAAAAATTTGGTGTATTAAAAAAAAGTATTACCTTTGCATTCCAATAAAACGATTGCCTCTTTAGCTCAGTTGGCCAGAGCACGTGATTTGTAATCTCGGGGTCGTTGGTTCGAATCCGACAAGAGGCTCAAAAAGTATATTTTTTGAATGATTGGGCAGTTACCAGAGTGGCCAAATGGGGCTGACTGTAACTCAGCTGTCTTTCGACTTCGGTGGTTCGAATCCATCACTGCCCACGAATTTTAATTGTATTGAGATTTTAATTTAAACTTGCGGAAGTAGCTCAGTTGATAGAGCATTAGCCTTCCAAGCTGAGGGTCGCGGGTTTGAGCCCCGTCTTCCGCTCTAATTGTTTTTATACTACTGCCTCTTTTAGAGGCAG
>PDWI01005193.1_pt1 | contig 16936 bp, 14 predicted proteins | sample 1430891 | NCBI WGS metagenome assembly PDWI01 (sample SAMN01162508, study PRJNA174530) | Oral metagenome, whole genome shotgun sequencing project. | biome: Marine environment; feature: Marine mammal; material: Swab sample of the gingival sulcus; isolation source: swab sample of gingival sulcus...
TAAAGCCGGTTGCGCTTATTTAAAACCCTCTCCCGGAGGCCGAGGGAGATAAAAGGCAAACAGGAGGCAGTCCCTGCAGGTGTTACCGTCGGGAGTTTTCTTGTTTCGTTCTTTTGTCGGTACAAAAGAATGAAAAACATCGTCAGATTAGTGTACTTAATATAAATATTGTACTGCTGTTAAACCTCCCCGCCGGCAAGCCGGCGCCTCTCTGAATGCCGAGAATCTCTTCGCAGTATGGAATTAAAGAAAAGGTTTTTAGCTCCCTGTTTCATTAAATCAGACTGTTATCTGTCTTTAAAACTAAGCAAAACATATATTATCCCCTAATATTACGAAGAATATATTAAAATTAATATGCCTTTAATTAAAGCAAAAAAAATTACTTCAAACATACCGGATAAATAAAAACCCGGCAACGAAAATATCGTAACCGGGTTTGAAAGATAAATTATCTTTACATTAACTTCATGTTTTTACATGAACTTATATGATACGCCTAGACCTGATGTTTGTTTAAATTGACCTTTTGTGCTGATTTCTTTGTCATATAATAATTGAGTATAGAAATTAACGTTTAAGAATGAGTTCAATTTAACGGTAACAGTATTTTGCCAATTAATGTCAACTTCTTTCCAATCATCGTTTACATCATCTTCTTCAGAATAATAAACGGCTTTGTAAAGGTTAAGAGAGCTTTTGAAATCAGCTCTTTTTTCCATCATTGAAGTTGTATAATCGGTAATCATTTCAATACCGCCGCTTGTGGTATTGTCAATAGCGTCATGGCTGTTTAACATTTCTTTAAAAGCAAAACCTAATCTTGTATCCAAGACATGATTTTCATTATTAAATATTGATCTGTAAGCGCCGAAGCTTTCAGTTAAAGTAATGGGATTCAAAGCTTTGGTTTCGCCCGGAACGGATTCGTCAATAAAAACAGATTCAAATTTTAAGCTTACAAAAGGATCTGCAAAGCTGTTTAAAGTAAATAATCCGATTGATTCAATAGAAATTTTATCGCTTGTTTTTTCCGGTCTCTTCCAATCGCCTGTTTCTTCGTCTTGCGAATGAGTTTGTCCGAATTCCAAATTCATTTTGTTTTTATTGGTAAAGACAGAATTGAATTCTTTGTCTGCGGTCATATCAACATAAGTTTTCCAACTTACGGAACCTGTTTCGGTACCTTTCCAATTATCGGAATAGTAACTTTGATTCATGTTCAATCCTGATACTCCGGTCATTTTCCAGCCGTTATCCTTATCCTGAGCTGACAATAATACAATTGACAAGCTCGCTATTAAAACCAAGATTTTTTTCATTTTTCCTCCTGTCAGGGTTACCCTGTAATTTGGTTTACATTTATTTTTGCGAGATTCCGTTTTTACAAACGACAAATACTCACGACGTATAAATCAAAATAAAGAAAAATGTTGTCAAGGTAAAATATTCCGATTCTGCCTGCAATAAAAAAAGATGTAAGAGCAATTTGATGATGATTTACCGGACATCATAAAGCCTTTTCAAAAATTAATTGTATTAAATATTTTCTTTTTTTCTTGATTTTATTTTAATTTCTTGAGTTTCTGTTCACAAATTATTGAGAGGATGCCATGAAAATAAATTTGGGAATGCGATCCGCCGTATTGGCAAGTTTTATCATTACTTTGTTTGTCTGTTTGTTTTTAATGAACAATTATTTCTCAAAAAAACAAAATGAATCGGAGACGGTTATAGATAATCTGAATATTGACAAAGAGTTAAGCGGATTACATTTCAAATCTCCCGCAGATTCTTCGGCGGCAAGAAATCTTTTATTGAATTTCAGGAAATCTGTTTCTGAAATATCGATGATTCAGCATGAAACAAAACTTTATTCCGCTGTGCTTTTGGTTGTTATTTTTATATTGGCGACGACAGCTTTTATCATTATGTTTTTTCGTTTGACTCATCCTCTGAAAGAGTTGGAAGATGCGACATTAAAAATAAAAGAAGGTTTTTGGGACATAACTTTGCCGGAAACCGGTCTGCCTGAAATAGTGAATTTGAAACAATCATTCAATCAAATGTCTCGCGAACTTTATAAAACCCAAAACCGGCTTGTTAAAGCTGAAAAAGAAATGATTTGGAAAGAGCTTTCCCGGATTTTGGCTCATGAAATCAAAAATCCTCTTACTCCCATTAAACTTTCGATCCAAAGACTGGAAGAAAAATATTATGACGACAAGAATAAATTCTACGAAATTTTTCCCGATGCGGCAAGCATAATTTACTCTGAGATTAAAAATTTATATAATTTGGTGCAGTCATTCAGCAATTTTGCCAGAATCTCGGTTCCCGAAAAATCTGAATTTGATCCGAGCAAAGAGATTGATGACATTATAACTTCTTACAGCAAAAGCTATAAATTAAAAACCGAACTTTTGGACGGAATAAAGCTGAATTTCGATAAGCAGCATTTCTATCAAATCATAACCAACATTATTCAAAATGCCATCGACGCTTCGCCCCCTGACGGAGAAATTGCTGTTACAATGGAACAATCATCTTCTTATCTTATCGTAAAAATAAAAGATGAAGGTCCGGGAATAAAATCAGAAGATATTTCAAAAATATTTGAACCTTATTTTACTCAAAAGAAAAAAGGTACCGGATTGGGGCTGGCTCTGGTCAAACGCCTTATGGAAACAAACGGCGGATTTGTACGGGTTAAAAATCACGAACAAGGCGGAGCATGTTTTGAGATGCTGTTTGAAACAGAAAAGAGGAAATGATGAAAATTCTTATAGTTGATGATGAAATAAATATTTGCTTATCCTTAAAAGCAGTGCTGGAAGACGAAAATTACGATGTTGATTATGCCGAAGGCGGAAAGGAAGCATTGATAAAATTGAAAGATTTTAATCCGGCGGTAATTTTGCTGGATGTAAAAATGAACGATATGGACGGTTTGGAAACCTTAAAAAAAATCAAAGAAAAGAGTCCGGGTACGGCAGTAATAATGATTTCCGGACACAGCGGAATAGCCGAAGCCGTATCTGCCGTAAAATCGGGAGCGTTTGACTTTATCGAAAAACCTCTCAGCCTGCCCAAAGTTAAACTTTCCGTAAAGAAAGCCTGCGAATTTGTAAAAATGTCGAATAACTACGGTAAACTTTACGCAAAAGAGAGAGAGCGTTATAAAATGATAGGCTCGGGCGCAAAGCTTGCCGAATTAAAAAAAATCATTCAAAAAGCGGCAAAAACAAATGCCAAAGTTCTTATCAGAGGCGAAAGCGGAACAGGCAAGGAATTAATCGCCTATGCCTTGCATTCTCAAAGTTCCAGAGCAGATAAACCTTTTGTGAAATTTAATTCCGCCGCCATTCCCGACGAATTGGCGGAAAGCGAACTTTTCGGATATGCAAAAGGCGCATTTACGGGAGCGGACAAAGACAAAAAAGGCAAAATAGAAGAAGCCGACGGCGGCACTTTATTCTTGGATGAAATCGGCGACATGAGTTTATCGGCGCAGGCAAAAATTCTCAGGGTAATTCAGGAGGGAGAATTTGAAAGAGTAGGAAGCAACAAAACGTTAAAAATAGATGCCAGAATCATTGCCGCAACCCATAAAAATCTCGAAAAAATGACGGAAGAAGGCAAATTCAGACACGACTTGTTTTATCGCTTGAATGTCGTTCCGATAAAGAATCCGGCTTTGAGGGAACATGCAGAAGATATTGAGGATTTAATAAACCACTTTTCAAAGATTTTTTCGGAAGAATTAAACGTTAAAATAAAAAAAGTTTCTCCGCAGGTAACAGAAGAATTAAAAAAATGGCAATTTGCCGGAAATGTCAGAGAATTGAGAAACCTGATAGAAAGAATTTACATATTCTCGGAAAAACCGGAAATAGAACTTGCCGATCTGAGATTGGGCGATGAACCCCAAAAACAATCCTGCGACAATTTTTTTAAAGAAACCGTCTCTTTTGCAAAGAAGAAAAAAGAATTCGAGAAAAAATACCTGATGACTCAATTGGAAAAATTCGATTTTAATATTTCCAAAACCGCAAAAAATATTGATTTGCAACAAAGCAATTTATCAAGAAAAATCAAGGATTTGCAGATAGAAATAAATAAAAAAGATTAACCTGACAATTTATCTTTAATCGTATTTTTTTATGCCTGTTTCGGCTCCGAATTTTACGAGCCAGCGCCTGTAACGCATTTCTTTCAGTTTTTTGCGGAAGTCTTCTTTGTTGTTTTTGAAGACTTCGGAAGAGGCTTTATGCATGTTTTCGATTCGATAAATCAAGTATTTATTCCCCGGCAGTTTAAGCGGTTGACTGACGTATCCGGGAGAACGGCTGACAGCATCCTCCAAAATATAATTCCAGTATTCTATTTCGTCAACTTCCGAACCGAATTTTTTATTTTTGACAACTTTCCATTTTCCGAAGAAGAAAAAGAGAGAATCCGGATCGGCTCCGGCTCGCAATTGTCCTCGCAAATCGGCAAGATACAGTTTACCGTGTTTAGCGGTATTGTATTGATGGAAAGCTCGTCTTGCCAACGGCTCGGCAGTTTCAAACGTCATGGGTTCGGCTCCTGATTTACCGAGCATAAAAACTATCGCATAACCGGCATGATTATTGATTATTCTGTTGAGTTTATCGTATTTTCGAAGTTCTGCCAGACTTTTTTTATTTTTTCCCAATTTACCGAGGGGCGGAAAATCGGCGTTTATCGGCAACATTTCCGTTTCAAACAATTGAGTGCTGTCTGCGTAAATTTTGCATTGTACGTAATAATCGGTAGAATCATAAACGGCTTTTGCCGTTCTGTAAGCAATTTCTTTGCCTCTGTTCCATTTTATTTGAGCAGTTATTTCTTCTCTCAATTCGTTTATTTCCGGATAAAAAGCATTTTTCTGCTTTATTTTTTTCAGAATATAATAACCTGTTTTACAATAAATCGGTTGCGAATATTCGCCATCTCTCATTTCCTCCAAAGCAACAACAATTTCTTCAGGTAATCGGTAGAGATAAATCCACTCGTTTTCAGGGAAACTGCCGGGTTTCCCTTCCGCAAGTCTCTCCTGTTCAAAGTCTGCTCCGGCATTAAGACGATTTTCGATTATTTTCGCTTTTTCATTTCCCGAACCGTCATAATCTTCGATGTAAATATAAGAAATTTTTACGGCGGATTCTCTGAAAAAATCTTCTTTGTGTTCAAAATAATATTCTTCGATTTCCGTATTGCTTACATCAAGCGTGTCAGGTTCCGCTTTTATAAAAACTCCGCCTGTTTTGAGGCTGTCTTCCGACATAAATTTATCTATGTTAAGATTGAAAAATTCTCTTAATTCTTCTTCATAATCTGCATTTTCTCCGTTATCGACAAATTTATAAATTTCAGATTTCAGTTCATCGAAAGAAGGAATATATTCAGGGAAAATAGTCTCAATTCGATAGTAAATAATTTTATCTTCATGAGTTACGTAATATGCCGATTGATTAGGCTTTGATTTTATCATGTCAACGATAAGAGAGTTTATTTCATCCTGCCGCAACTTATTGTTCATGTAAACAATTTGTTCCGAAATATCCAAGCTGTATTTATCAGAAAGTTTTTTCAGCTCTTTGTCGTCAAAAATCGAGTCCTGTATTTTGCTTCGGATATGATCAACGCTTTCAAGCGTTTCGGACGGGTCGAGAATTATTCTTTTGATTACCGTAACCGGAATAATAAAGTCGTCAATATGATCCCAATAATACTTTTTGTATAAATCAGCAAAAGAATACCGTTTTTCGTAATCAACGTAATCATGCCATATTTTCTCGGCAAGCTCGGCTGTTAATTCCGTATTTGTTGATTCTTTTGACGCTAACCGAATAAGAACTTGACCTTTATCAAATTTAATCGGCTCGAAAACATCGCCTGCGGCAGCCTTTTCCAATAACGGAAAAATGATTTTTGTCTCAGGAATATTGCCGATATAACTTGTCCGGTCATCGATTACGGCGGAAAAAATAAACTCAGATAAAAATTCTCCGTTTTGCCAATTTTTTCGCAGTTCAATGCTGCGAAGATAAGCTTTTTCTTCCGTTTTTATTTTTACCAAAGAACCTCGGAGTCCCGATTTTGCTTCTTCAAAGGATTTTTCGATTCCTGATTCTTCGTACATTTTTTTTAACTCGGAAGCGGAAATAAAAACGTCATCTTCAAAATCTTTATTTAACAGCAAAATATATTCAACATTATAAATGTTTTTGCCGGGATATTTATCTTTGTTCAGGTTGTAATATTCAAATGCTTTCCGAGGATTGCAACCGAAAGGAACGTCAACTTCTTCCGCATTTATTTTTGCATAACCTATATCAAACGTTGTGTTCCTCTTTACAAATTCTTCCAGCAATTCAGTTTCGGAAACATCAAAACTCTGCAAGAGAACAGTTTTGGTTTTTTGCAGCAAAAGATCTTCTCTCATGTCATGCAGTATTTTTATGACTTCAGGAGAAGATTTTAATTCTTCAAATTTGGCAAAATCAAATTCTCCGTCCGTCAAAAGCTTGGGATGATCGCCCAAACGAGTAATAAAAAATTCATCGACTTCCTCGTCGTTGACTTCTATGCCTTTCTCTTCCGCAAAAATTTTCAGAAGACAATTGGATATTAACTGCTCCAAAGCTTGATTTCTCTTTTCTTTATAAGGGATCTCTTCTTCATTTAAGGCAATTGCTTCTCTAAGCATTTTGGAAGTTATTTCGTAATCCCCGACTTCGGCAATAATATTTGCTTCAAGCATACCCGCTAAAAATATTAAAATTAACAATATCAGCTTCTTATTCATTATTTACCGCCTTTTCAAGATTTTTTATAAGTATATTGCGATCAAAATAATTTATTGTTTACGAAAATTTTCAAAAAGATAATTTATGTCTATGGAAATTATCATTTAATTTTCTTATTTTCTCCATCGGCAATCTATAGAGATAAGAGTTGTCGGCATTCCCGTTATTTGTACATCAAATTTTAAGCTCGGCTCAACTTTTGACGAAGCATTATGGATTCTGAAACTAAGTTGCCAACCGCAATCAAAATACAGTTCCAAAGTTGTTTTACTTCCGGGTTTATAGTCTAAAAAAATAATCCTTTCCGGTAAATCAACCTTAGGCAATTCTATTTTTCTTTTTATTATTTTACCGTTTTTATTTAGAGTTCCTCGCAAATTAAAGCCTTGTACTTTTGTAATTCTTTGATTATCAATGCCGATTATTTTATAAAAATCAAATTGACCCAAAAGATATTCAGCAATCAATCGAGGTATTTTCTTACCGTAAATTTTGTTTTGTCGAATCAATTCATTTTTGAAAGCGTTTAAAATCGGAACATATACATCATTTTCTTTATCGGGAAGTTCTCGCCATGCTTTACCCCGGGATTTTTCGTCAGCCAAATATTGAAAAACAGGACCGACTTCCTGCCAATAAGTTTCGGAACACTCTATTCCGTACCATTTTTCACCGAAATCCAAAGTTTTCGATAACCTGCTGTGTTTTACGGCAAAATGGTTGTGTTTAATGCTTAAACCTATTTCCCATTCCAGATGATTGCGACTTATAAGAATATCTCTGATATCCCCTTCTTCTCCTCCTTTATTGTCGGCTTGAATTCTTAAAATAATCTCATCATTTCCCGGTTCGGTTATAAGAGGTTCTAATTTTAAAAGAGTAAAAATTCCCGCTTCCGCACTTATTTTATATAAATTTTTCTCATCAGCGGTTAATGTTTCCCAAGCTCTCAAGGCTGCTTTATGAGAATTATTCTTAACAATTTTTGCTTTATTGTATTTTGAAATACTTTCATATAAAGTTATCAGGCAAGCATATTCATATCCCCTGCCTTGATTATTGCTTTTTCTGCTCATATATAATCCGTCATTTCATGCTGTTTTAAAACTTAAAGTCAGATTTAATGTTCGCTGTCGCTTCTTTGATCGATACCGCAATCTCATAAGCTAAATTTACCGGAACGGCATTTCCTATCATTTTATATCCGTCATTCAGGTTTTCATAATAAAATTTAAAATCATCCGGAAATCCCTGTACTCTTGCGCATTCTCTTACCGTTAATCTTCTGTATAAATTTTCTTTCCCCGGGACAAATATATTTTTATCCTTACCGATTTTCAACATTTTGGGAGCTTGCGGATGAAGTTGGCATTGTCTGCCCGAAGCTTGTACGGTAAATGCTTGTTCATCCCAAGAACGAACTCTGTTTCTGCTCATAAATATCGGAGAATAAGAACCTGTGAAATATTCGTGATTGGCAATATTGCATTTTTCTTTATTGCTTTTGTTTCCGGGGAGACCGGGGACGGCAGAATCTTTCAAGTCAAAAATTACATCTTTGAAGGTAAGCTTATTTTTGTAAGGTTCAGGAGGAATATATTTTATTTTAAATTCTTTTCTGAATCCTGCGTAAAAAACTCTTTTTCTGTCTTGAGCAACTCCGTAATTACTTGCGTTAAGCGTAAAAACATTAACGTCATAACCTGCGTCATCAAATGCTGTTATAATATCTTCTACCGCTTTGTTATGAAGCTTCGACATCATGCCTTTAACGTTTTCAGCCAAAAAGAACAAAGGTTTTTTTTCTTTGATGATTCTTATGTACTCATAAAATAATTTACCGCGGGAATCTTTAATCCCTTTTAATGAACCTGCTTCGCTCCAAGATTGACAAGGCGGTCCTCCTATAATTCCTGCGCAATCGGGAAAGGCGCGAGACGAAATACGCCTTATATCTTCTTTCCAAAGAACGGCTTCATTATTTTTTTCGTAAGTTTCCCAAATATTTTTATCGTATTCGTTGGCAACGATGATGTTAAAGCCGGCTTTTTTAAAGCCAAAATCCAAACCTCCGCAACCGCTGAACAAAGATATTAACTCATTTGATGCAGCCAATTTCCTTTTCTCGGAAAAATCAATTGTCATTTGATAATTAATCGACAAAGTTTCCTCTCTTACTGTCTGATTAATCTTTTAAAATAATCCGGAATATCCGTCTCGATTTTCATCTCTTCTCCCGAGAAAGGATGTTTGACGGTAACGGAATAACAATGCAAAGCAAGCCTCGTTTTTTCCCGAGGATGATTTCCGTAAATTTTTTCTCCTATTATCGGATGGTTAATATCTGCCAATTGTACCCGAATTTGGTGTTTATTGTCCTTGAAAACGGTAACTTCCAAAAGAGCGTTCTCTTTATTCGTCTTCAAAACTTTATATGCGGTTTCCGCCTTGAATCCTTTGTTTCGGTCTGCCGAGGAATACATTTTATGAGCTTTGTTTTCGACCAGATAAGAAAGGATTTTTCTCTCTTTTTCTTTCGGAATCCCGTGAACCGCCGCCAGGTATTTTTTAGCTGTTTTTATCCATTGCAATTGCAGATTTTCATAAGACTTTTCCGTTTTGGCAAAAATCAAAATTCCGGAAGTAAGATTATCTAATTTGTTTATGATAAAAAGTTTATGCGGTGATTTGATATTGCCTTTTTTTACGTAATCGGTTAATGCCGAATAAGCTGAAACGGTGTTCGGTATTTTGGAATCGGTAAACATTCCAGGCGGTTTATCCGCAATCAGCATATCTCTGTCTTCGTGCATTATGACCAATCCGCGAGGCAGAAATTTTGTTTTTCCAAGAGGTCCTTTTAACATTTTACATCCTTTTTTTATATTGGTTCAGGAACTGAAATATCAGTTGTTTTTTTATTAAATTTACGCTAATATATTTTTTTAGCTTTACAAGTCAAACCGTTTCCAATAGTTGTGAAAAAATCTGAAAGCAAAAAGATGTTAAGAGCGTTTTAAAATATGTTTTAAATAAAATTTGGAGATAAAAAATGGAGAAAAAAACTCTTACCGCAAGTTTGGAAGATTATTTGGAAACAATATTTCTTTTGGAAAAAGAATTCGGTGTAATTCGTTCGGTGGATATTGCCAAAAAGTTAGACGTAAAAAAACCTTCCGTTAATTCGGCGTTAAAACACCTGGCAAAATTCGGACTTATTAAACATAATCCTTATTCACCCGTACAATTGACAGAGAAAGGCAGAACTCAGGCTCAAAGCGTATTGCGCCGACATTTATCGTTGAAAAACTTCTTAACGAAAGTTCTGATGGTCGATGAAGAAAGTGCGGAAGAAGTTGCCTGCGGCATGGAACATGCAATCGGCGAAGACATAACAAAACGCTTAATAAAATTTGTGGAATTTGTAGAAAACAGTCCGATTCTTGATTTGCGATGGTTTCAGGATATGGGCTTTTATTGCGGAAATGAAAGCGAAGAATGCAGTAACTGCAAAAATTCAATTGCTAACAGGAAAACGGACGTAAATGAAGAATAAAATTGTTTTTTTTTTGACAATATTCATTCTTGAATGTTTTTCTCATCCTCACGTATGGGTTGACAACAAAATTAAACCGGTATTGGATTCCGAAGGAATTACCGGTTTTTTTGTCGAATGGATTTTTGACGAAACAACTTCCGCCGCAGTATTGGAAGATTTTGACAAAAACGGAGACGGAAAGTTCAGCGATTCCGAAACTCAACTCGTATATGAAGAAACATTTAAATACCTTGAAAAAGACGATTATTATACAAGAATAAAAGTAAACGGCGAAAAAATTAATTTTGAAAAACCGGAATCATTAAAAATAGAATCTGACGGTTGGGTAAATACGTATAAATTTTTCATTCCCTGCCGAATAAAAGCTGATAAACAACACGCCAAGAAAATCAGTTTATCTCAGTATGACGATACTTATTTCATAGATTTTGCCGTTTCCCGAAATATAGAGATTCAAAAAGTATCCGGCAATTGTCATGTTTCCGCCTGCGTTGAAAAAGACGAATCTGCATCTTATTATTTCGGTCAAATTACACCTGTCTCGGTAAAAATAATTTTGGAGAAATAAATGTTAAAGATTTTGCATCTCGCCTTGATTTTACTTTTACTGCTTCCGCAAATTTGTTTTTCCGGAACTTTTACGGCAAGAGACAATGCAAAAATCGGAAAAATTGAAAAAATCCTGATGCAAACCAATCCTAAAATTATTGAAGTTCAAAGAACTTTTTATAAAAAAATGATGAAAAGCATCAGGGACTACAAAAAAAACAAATCTTTGAATATTTTGGCGATTTTGCTGGCATTTTCTTTTTTTTACGGCATTTTTCATGCCTTGGGTCCGGGACACGGAAAGGTTTTTACAGGCAGCTATCTGCTGGCAAACAAAGGAAATTATAAAACAGGCGCGGCATTAGGTTTCGGAACCGGATTTTTGCATGCGGTTTCAGGTCTGATTTTAGTATTGATTTTAAGATTTATTTTTCATAATGCCGGCAGAAAATTCACGGCTCAATTTACCGTGGTCGGAGAAATTATAAGTTATGCAATAATTTTTTTAATAGGTTCGGCTTTATTTGTTTCCGCTTTGCGGGGAAATCATTCCGTCGGGCATAAAACTAAAAGTTTTTGGGGAATTTTACTTTCAGCAGGTTTGATTCCTTGTCCCGGAGCAATTTTGATAGCTTCTTTTACCATTTTGCATAATATGACCATGACCGGAATTTTTATGATTTTCTCAATGGCTCTCGGTATGGGGATTTCCGTTTCCGCTTCCAATATTTTGGTTTTAAGCGCCAAACAAACCGTTTTTTCAGTATCCGGAAAATTTAAATTTTTGCAGTTTTTCTTTAATAAACTTTTCCCCCTGACAGGAGCAGCTTTTTTGATAATCATCGGATTAGCTCTGATTGCCGGAAGAGTTTTGTAAGACAGATTTCGCTTTTTAATTAAATCCGCAATCTTTTTACTGATTGCTCGTTAAAAAAATATATTTTCAAGTTTCAAGAAGGATTAATTTTTATCCGTAAAAATTTATAAAAAAGATAACATTATTGGAGATGTCATGAAACACGAATTAGCATTAATTTTGGATTTCGGGTCGCAATATACCCAATTGATTGCCAAAAGAATCAGAAAATTTAACATATATTCGGAAATAGTCCCTTTCAATATCGAATTTGACGAGATCGTAAAGAAAAATCCTAAAGCAATAATTCTTTCGGGAAGTCCTTTCAGCGTTACCGCTCCCGATGCTCCGGTTCCGGACAAACGAATTTTGGACTTGGGGATCCCGATTTTGGGTATTTGCTACGGAATGCAATTATTATCGCATTGGCATGGAGCCGAAGTTTCGAGATCAGAAAAAAAAGAATACGGATACGCTAAAATCTTCATCGATGACCAAACAAGCATTTTCAAAAATCTTGCTCTTGAAGAAAGTGTTTGGATGAGCCACGGAGACAAGGTTAATTCTCTGCCGGAAGGCTTCAGAAAAACAGCTCATTCCGCCAACTCTCCCTTTGCCGCCATTGCAAACGACGAGAAAAAATTCTTTGCCTTGCAATTTCATCCCGAAGTGGTTCATTCCGAAAACGGTTCCGAAATGTTGCGCAATTTTTGCGATACGGCAGGATTTTCGCGGGACTGGACTTCAGGATCTTTCATTGAAGCGACTATCGAAAATTTACGAGAAACTGTCGGAGATCAGCAGGTTATACTCGGTTTAAGCGGCGGCGTGGACAGCTCCGTTACGGCGGGATTGCTCCATAAAGCGATCGGCAAACAACTTATACCCATTCTTGTGGACATAGGTTTGTTGAGAAAAAACGAAGCTCTCGAAGTAAAAGGATTTTTTGAAGACGCTTTTGATATGGAACTTATCATCGTCGATGCTTCCAAAATATTTTTATCTCGACTGAAAGGTGTTTCAGATCCGGAAAAGAAACGAAAAATTATCGGGAATACTTTTATCGAAGTTTTTGAAAAAGAAGCCGAAAAATACCCCAATGCAAAATTTCTCGGTCAAGGAACGCTTTATCCCGACGTTATCGAAAGCGTATCTTTTAAAGGACCGTCCGTAACCATTAAATCCCACCACAATGTCGGCGGTTTACCCGAAAAAATGAATCTCAAACTTGTCGAACCTCTCAAGGAATTATTCAAAGACGAAGTAAGAGACATAGGAAGAGAACTCGGGCTTCCCGAAAAATTGGTGGGCAGACATCCTTTCCCCGGTCCCGGACTTGCCGTTCGAATTATCGGCGATATAACAAAAGAAAAAGTTGAAATTTTGCAAAACATTGATGCCGTATTCATAGAAGAACTTTATAAAAATAATCTTTACGATAAAACATGGCAAGCCTTTTCAGTTCTTCTGCCAATTCAATCCGTCGGCGTCATGGGCGATGAAAGAACTTACGAAAACGTTTGCGCCTTGAGAGCCGTAAACAGCAGCGACGGCATGACCGCCGACTGGACGGAATTTCCTTACAGTTTTCTGAGACACGTCTCAAGCCGAATAATCAACGAGGTTGAGGGAGTCAACAGAGTTGTTTACGATATCAGCTCCAAACCGCCGGCAACTATCGAGTGGGAATAAAGTTGTTTTTGTATTTCTCCGAATGAATTGATATCAAGGAAAAAATAATCGTAGTTTTGTTGAGGATTATTTATTTCAAAGAGACATGGAATACAGTTTATAAAATATCCTCCGAATACTTTTTGCGTTTTAAGCATAAAATCCTGATAAAATTATTAATTATATCATAATTAACTTATTGAAATAGGGGTAAAATGGCTAAAAAAGAGGTAAAAACTGACCTTTGGGTTTATGAATTGTTAAAAGATGCAGGTATTGAGAATAAATTAAACCCGCAAGGCAGTGATATAAAAGAATTGGACAAAGCACTTTCCACAGCATCTAAAAAAGGTACCGGCAATGCGGGATTTCCGGAATATATTGGAATTGTTAAGGATTTTGTGATTGTTATTGAAGATAAGGCAAGTGTTAGCAAGCATATAAACAGGAATAGCAATAATCTTATTGCAGAGGATACTAAAAGCATAAAAAATTATGCTGTAAACGGAGCTTTATTTTATGGAAAACATATAATAAAAAATACCGGCTATAAAAAAATTATCGCATTAGGAATTAGCGGTAATGAAAAAACACATAGAATATCACCTGTTTTTATTAATGAAAGATGCGATTATGAAGAATTAGATGAACTTGAAACACTCATTTCTTTTAGTGATGATAACATATTGGAATACTACACAAGAGAAATTTTAAAAGAAGAAACAGATGTAGAGAAAGAAACAGCAGAAATACTAAAAGATGCGCAAACTTTACATGAGGACATTAGAAATTATGGCAATATTGAGGACAAAAATAAGCCTCTGATTGTATCAGGTATTTTACTTGCGCTTAGAGAGATAGAGCATGGATTTTCTATTGATAATTTAACTGGCGATAACATAACAACAGATGGACAAAAAATATATAATCAAATAAAAAATAATTTAAAACGAGCTAATGTATCGCCGGAGGTTAAAAGAGATAAACTTCTTAGTCAATTCTCTATTATTAAAGATAACACTAAGATAAACGAAGTAAACTCTACTCTTGAGAAAACACCGATTAAGCATTTTACAGAATTTTTATACAAAAATATATTTAGGAGTATTAGATTTAATTCATCATCTGAAGATTATCTTGGTCGTTTTTACGGCGAGTTTATGAGTTATAGCGGAGGAGATGGACAGAGTTTAGGTATCGTTTTGACTCCTAAACATATAACAGAGCTTTTTTGTGATTTACTTGACTTAAAGCCTGATGACAAGGTTATAGATACTTGTTGCGGAACAGCCGGATTTTTAATCGCAGCAATGCATAATATGATAAAAAAGGCAGAAAACGAAAATCAAAAAAATAATATTAGAAAACATCAACTCTTTGGTATAGAAGAACAAAGTTATATGTTTACTATTGCAACTACAAATATGATACTTAGGGGGGATGGTAAATCTAATCTTGAAAATAAAGATTTTTTAGCTCAGAATCCTAGCAAATTACAACTCAAAGGATGTAATGTCGGTATGATGAATCCTCCTTATTCTATGGGGTCAAAAGCAAATCCCGGTCTTTATGAAATTAACTTTACTAAACATTTATTGGAGAGTGTAACAGCAGATGGAAGAGTTGCTGTAATTGTTCCGCAGTCAACATTTACAGGAAAAACTAAAGATGAACAAACAATAAAAAGCGATATACTGAAAAAACATACATTAGAGGGTGTAATAACGCTTAATAAAAACACTTTTTATGGAGTCGGAACCAATCCTTGTATAGCAGTGTTTACAGCAGGAATACCGCACCCTAAAGAGAAGATCTGCAAGTTTATAAACTTTGAAAATGACGGCTATGAAGTATCAAAACATATAGGACTTATTGAAACCCCTGGCGCAAAAGATAAAAAACAGCATTTATTAGATGTATGGTTTAATGAAATAGATGCACCTACTAAGTTTTGTGTTAAAACCACTGTAGAGGAAAGTGATGAGTGGCTACACTCCTTCTACTATTTTAATGATGAGATTCCAAGTGAAGAAGATTTTAGAAAAACAATAGCAGATTATATTACTTTTGAAGTGAATATGATAACTCATGGCAGAGGATATTTGTTTGGATTAAATGACGAGGCTGAAAATGGGAAATAAAAATGAAATTATTATATACAAGAGTAATGACGGAAAAATTAATATTGATTTATATGAAAAAGATGGCACAATTTGGTTAAATCAAAAACAGATAGCAGAGCTTTTTGACAGCTCGAGAACAAATATTTTAGACCATATAAGAAATATTTATAATGAAAAAGAGTTAGAGAAAAATTCAACTTGTCGGAATTTCCGACAGGTTCAAAAAGAAGGAAATAGGGAAGTTGAAAGAACAATACCTTTTTATAACTTAGAAATGATACTCGCCATTGGTTTTAGAATTAGAAGTAAAAGAGGTACAGAATTTAGAATATGGGCAAATACAATTCTTAAAGAGTATCTGCAAAAAGGTTTTGTAATAGATGATGACAGGCTAAAAAAAACAAACGGTAGATATGATTATTTTGATGAATTATTAGCTCGTATTCGTGACATTAGGGCTTCTGAAAAGAGGTTTTATCAAAAAGTTAGAGATCTCTTTTCTTTGAGTATTGATTATGATAAAACTGATAATTCTACGAAGCTATTTTTTGCAAATACTCAAAATAAATTGCTTTATGCAGTAACTGGAAATACTGCAGCTGAAATTATAGTAAATAGAGCAGATAGCAATAAGCAAAATATGGGACTTACCGGTTTTAAAGGCAGTATTGTCAGAAAAGAAGATATTTATATCTCGAAAAATTATTTAACAGAAGATGAAATTGATACCTTAAATCGTTTTGTTATTGTATTTTTGGAAACAGCAGAACTTAAAGCAAAGAATAGAGAAAAAATAACAATGGATTTTTGGCGTGAAAATGTAGATAAGATTATAGAGTTTAATGATAAAAAAGTTTTAGATAATACAGGCATAATATCTAATAAAGCTATGAGGCAAATAGTATCTAAAGAATATGATTGTTTTGATAAAAAAAGAAAAGAATATGAAGCAGATTTAGAGGATAAAAAAGAACTTGAAGAATTAGAATCTTTAGAAAATAAACTAAAACAAAGGGAACACGAGGTTAATAATGAAAAGTAAATTAACCTTACAAGATGCCCAGTGGAAAGAGTTTAAAATTAAAGATATATTTACAATATTTACAGGTTCATTAATAAAAAAAGAGTTATTAGAATTAGGTATGGTACCTAGAATAACTGCAACTAATGTAAATAATGGAATAGCCTTATTTACTAATAATGTAGGTGATAAGGAATTTAAAAAGAATAGTAATTTTATTAGTATTTCTTTTTTAGGTAGTGTTTTTTATCAACAAAATGAAGTAAGTCTTGATATGAAAATACACGGGATAAAGATAAAAAATAAGGAATTAAATAAGGA
>PDWI01005958.1_pt1 | contig 16935 bp, 13 predicted proteins | sample 1430891 | NCBI WGS metagenome assembly PDWI01 (sample SAMN01162508, study PRJNA174530) | Oral metagenome, whole genome shotgun sequencing project. | biome: Marine environment; feature: Marine mammal; material: Swab sample of the gingival sulcus; isolation source: swab sample of gingival sulcus...
CCAATAATACCAAGTGATACAAAATCTGGGATAGATGTTACGTGTTAGGAACTATTTTCCCATCGTAATTTTCACCAAATTAATCATCGTAAGATTTTGGCTGTTTTCCCAGGTTACTGGCGTAATCAGGGGAGGTTTACGATAGATTTGGCAAAAACATCAACTTCTGATTTCATAATACTTTGATATTACATCGTAAATTCAGTACGTTTTCCTTTTTTTAATTTGGGAAAAATCTGTATATCTTACATCTTGAATTTGAGGAATAACAATTATCTCTAACCACTGACAATTTCCCGTTTCTGAATTCCCATGAGATAGAGAAGACCGTCAAGGCCCACACTGGAAATGGTATTGCTGGCCTGTTCACGAACAACCTGTTTTGCATGAAAGGCAACACCCAGACCTGCCAGACCAATCATTGGCAGATCATTGGCACCATCGCCTACTGCAATGGTTTGCTCAAGGTTAATGCCCTCCCTTGCAGCTATTTCGGTAAGCAACTCTGCCTTTCTGCTGCCATCGACAATATCCCCTGTAACCCGGCCCGTCACCTGACCATCGGTAATATCCAGTTCATTGGCATAAACATAGTCAAAGCCCAGCTTTTCCTGGAGATATTTTCCAACAAAGGTAAAACCACCTGAGAGAATTCCAAGCTTGTAACCTAATCCCTTCAGTGTCTCTGTTACAATTTCGACACCCTCGGTCAACGGCAGATTCCTGGTAACTGCAATGAGTTGCTCTTCTTTCAACCCTTTGAGAAGGGAGACCCGTTTTCGAAAACTCTCTTTAAAATCCAACCTGCCCCGCATTGCAGCCTCGGTAATTTCAGCAACCTGTGAGCCCACACCGGCAAGTTTGGCAAGCTCATCAATGACCTCCACCTGAATCAGGGTTGAATCCATATCAAATACAACCAGCCGTCTGTTTCTGGTATAGATATTATCCAGATAAAAAGAGATATCCGCTCCAGTGTTTCTGGAAACCTCCATCAATGAACGGCGCATACCATTCTCATCACGCGGAGTGCCGCTGGTTGTAAACTGGATACTTGCTCGTGGATTGACCGACGGTACCTCAAGCGATACTCTGCCTGTGAGTCTGATAATCCGTTCTATATTCATGCCATTTGCGTGGATAATCGAAGCAACACCAGCTATCTGCTCAGCGGTAAGCTTTTCACCCAGCAAGGTAATCTTCCTCAGCTCCTCGCCATCTGCCCGTACCCAGCTTTCGTACAAACCCTCAGGAACCTGTTGAATATCGACACCTACCCCAAGAATGTGCCCTTCGTAGAATACATCCTTATACAGGTTGGGATAGTGTTCAGTATTGGGAAGTTCCACCAGAATGCCCAGAAAGATATACTCATGTATAACTGTTAAAGAGATATCCAGAATATTCACATCATATAAAGACAGAATGGTTGTAAATCTATGGTTCAATCCTTTTTTATCTTTTCCGGTTATATTGATTAAAATAATGTCGCTCATGATATTGCCCTGATTTATGCCAGCCGGGTTAAATGATTGTTCGGGTGTTTTTCCATCGGAATAGTTGCCCACTTTCATTTTTTTCGCAACCTTTCTGAAACTTCGGTTACAGTTTTCTTCAAAGATATTGAAATAGAGCTTGTAAATTAGTAAGGAATACATAATGCTACCTGGAGGTTATATCAGGCAACAGGTAGAAGGCGGAATACTTTTTACTACAGGTAAAAGTTTTACATTTTTCTCTTTTGTCCTGATTAAATTGAAGGACGGGCTACCCCCGATTTATTACCCGAAGTACAACCGGATATGTTATGAGGTCTTTGAATAATTAACTTTTTCAATCAAGGCATACACATAAATCAGCGGATATATTTTTAACATTTCGTATTTATAGTTATCAAAGCATGAAATGTAGACCAACGCCAAGATTGGCAGGAAAGGCAATTATTCAAGTTTCCCGTATGTAATTATCTTCACATTTGGAGGAACCATGCAGATAGGAATTCCCAAAGAATCACTCAGCGGTGAAAGGCGTGTTGCCGCCACCCCGTCATCTGTTGCCCAACTCCTGAAACTGGGCTTCTCAGTAGTGATGGAAACCGGTGCGGGACTGGAGTCGAATTTTCATGATGCAACCTATGTTGAAGCGGGTGCACAAATAAAAGAAAAACAGGAGGTATGGGCAAGCGATATTGTTTTAAAAATCAATGCTCCCAGAGAAACTGATGAGGGGCATGAGGCGGAACTGCTCACGCCCAATGCAACACTGCTATCCCTGCTCTTTCCAGCCCAGAATGAAGAGCTGCTGAAGATTCTTGCTGAAAAGAAAGTCAACAGCCTGGCCATGGACATGGTTCCCCGGATCTCCAGGGCACAATCGATGGATGTACTCAGCTCCATGGCAAATATCGCAGGGTATCGTGCAGTTGTTGAGGCCGCCCACCATTTTGGCCGTTTTTTCACAGGCCAGATAACCGCAGCAGGAAAGGTACCACCAGCTAAAGTGCTGATAATCGGTGCTGGTGTTGCTGGTCTTGCAGCAATTGGTGCTGCCGGAAGTCTGGGTGCCGAAGTCAGAGCCTTTGATACCAGGCCTGAAGTAAAAGAGCAGATCAATTCCATGGGCGCCGAATTCCTTGAAGTAGAGATAGAAGAAGAGGCTGGAAGTGGTGACGGCTATGCCAAGGTCATGTCCAAGGAATTTATCGAAGCGGAAATGGAGTTGTTTCGTAAACAGGCTGCCGAGGTGGATATCATCATTACAACTGCATTAATTCCCGGCAGACCTGCTCCCAAACTCATATTGAAAGATATGGTGGAAACGCTGCGACCAGGCAGCGTCATCGTCGATCTCGCAGCGCCCAATGGTGGCAACTGTGAGCTGACAGAACCTGGTGAAGTGGTGGTAAAGGAAGGTGTCACCATTATCGGATACACTGACCTTGCCTCCAGACTTCCCGGTCAGGCCAGTCAGCTTTTTTCAACCAACCTGGTGAACCTGCTCAAGCTCCTGTGCAAGGAAAAAGATGGCACCATAGACATCGACTTTGAAGATGTCATCATTCGCGGTGTAACAGCCGTACGAAAAAATGAGATAACCTTTCCGCCTCCAAAGATTCAGGTAAGTGCCCAACCGCAACAACCCAAACAGGAAGAAGTCAAAACTGCAGCTATCAAGGAAAAGAAGAAATGTCCCTGGATCAAACCGGTAGTCGCAGCTGTAGCTATTATCATATTCAGCTGGGTCGGCAATAATGCCCCCGCTGCCTTCCTCGAACATTTCACAATTTTTGTGCTGGCATGTGTGGTGGGCTACTATGTTGTCTGGAATGTCACCCACGCCCTGCATACCCCGCTTATGAGCGTTACCAATGCCATCTCAGGCATTATTATCGCAGGAGCATTACTGCAGATAGGCGATGAAAGTGCATTGATCAGCATATTTTCCTTTATCGCTATACTCATCGCTTCCATCAATATCTTTGGCGGCTTTACTGTTACGCAACGCATGTTGAAGATGTTTACCAAGGGGGACTAGACCATGACACAAGGACTCATCATTGCATCATATATTATAGCAGGCCTGTTTTTCATTCTTTCTCTGGCCGGCTTGTCAAAACAGGAAACTGCCAAAGCCGGGAACTGGTATGGTATCGCGGGTATGGCCATCGCCCTTGTCGCGACACTCTTTGCCCCGGAAACTGGCAGAATCGTACTTATCCTCATTGCCATGATAATCGGCGCCATTATCGGTGTACGGGTGGCCTTGAAGGTGGAAATGACCCAGATGCCCGAGCTTGTAGCAATCCTCCACAGTTTTGTGGGGCTTGCAGCTGTACTGGTCGGCTTTAACAGCTATTTTCACCATCATAATCTCGGCCCCATCGCATCTGCCTCAATGGAGCCGGCAATGATCATTATTCATCTGGTTGAGGTCTTCTTAGGAACCTTCATCGGAGCAGTTACCTTCACAGGATCGGTTGTTGCCTTCGGCAAGCTTCGCGGTATTTTCTCATCAAAACCCTTGGTGCTGCCGCATAAACATAAGCTTAATTTGCTTGCTATTATCGTATCTCTACTATTAATGATCATTTTTGTGAAACAGGGAGGAGCCTTCTGGCCACTTCTGCTCATGACTATTATCGCATTTCTCTTTGGCTGGCATCTGGTCTCCTCGATCGGTGGTGCCGACATGCCGGTAGTTGTCTCTATGCTGAACTCCTATTCCGGCTGGGCAGCAGCCGCAGCCGGCTTTATGCTGGGCAATGATCTGCTTATCATTACAGGAGCACTTGTCGGTTCATCCGGTGCGATTCTCTCGTACATCATGTGCAAGGCTATGAACCGCTCATTTATCAGTGTTATTGCCGGAGGTTTCGGTACTGATGGCAGTACAGCGGCTGAAACCGAACAGGGTGAACACAAGGAAACAAACGCAGAAGAAGTGGCCGATAAACTGAAGAGTGCAAAATCTGTTATCATCACCCCGGGATATGGTATGGCTGTAGCACAGGCCCAGTATCCGGTAGCTGAAATAACCCAGAAGCTGAGAAACAAAGGTATTGACGTACGTTTTGGCATTCATCCCGTTGCCGGGCGTCTGCCTGGTCATATGAATGTATTATTGGCAGAAGCCAAGGTACCCTACGATATTGTTTTGGAGATGGATGAAATCAACGAGGATTTTCCGGAAACCGATGTCGTTCTCGTTATCGGTGCCAATGATACAGTAAACCCTGCCGCCCTTGAAGACCCCGGCAGTCCTATAGCAGGTATGCCTGTTCTTGAGGTGTGGAACGCTAAAGAGGTAGTTGTCTTCAAGCGTTCGATGAACACAGGCTACGCTGGCGTTCAGAACCCTCTTTTCTTCAAGGAAAATACATGGATGCTCTTTGGTGATGCCAAAGACTCTGTTGATAATATCAAAAAATCCATATAGTTCATCACCTCCTACCCCCCTGTACTTTTCCTGCTGGTAAGTACCGGGGGGACCATTTTTTCAAAACAGCTCAGAATCTACAACAAAAACAATCATTGTCTGGATTACTTATCAACACAGGTAGTGGTATTTCAAAATGATATGACAATATCCCCTTGTTTCACATCTTATATAAAATCGGACTATCTTCTCTATCGAAAAATCCTGGCACAGTAACAACTCAGCTATTGACAAAACTGGTCATTTGACCTATTTTAAGCATTCACATGGGCACCAAAAAAAAAGATACGAGAAAACTGTTAATAATCCATGCAGGTAAACTTTTTGCCGACTATGGATTTGACGGAGTTACAACACGAATGATAGCTGAAAGTGCAGGCAAACCCCTTTCAGCAATACATTATCATTTTACCAACAAAGAGGATCTCTACGTAGCGGCATTTCAATATGCCCACGTAAAAGATAGCGATACCACCCTTATGGAGGTATTGGAGGAATCCGGAGAAGAAGGAAAAACACCCCAGGGCCAGGCAGAGATTATTTACCGGGCTGTTCAGCGCTATTTTCGTAATATCCTGAGAGCTGACCGGGCCTCCTGGGAAAGAAAATTATTGTTTCGGGAAGTCCTCAACCCGTCATCGGCCCTGCCAGCCATGGCGAAAAATTTCATCCAGTCGCATGTACATCAGTCTGAGGAGTTCTGCAAACTGATTCAACCCGATATGGATGAACGTGACAGAGTCATCTGGGCCGATACTCTGTTCTCGCATCTGTTTTTGTACATTCTCGCACAAAGACAGATAGAGGCGGTACGGGGAAGAAAATGGCTCAATGATGCATTTTATGAGCGTGTCACCCGAATGGTTGCCAGGTTTATGATACTGGAACTTGGTCTACCGCTTCCGAGACACTTAAAAAATCGTAATACATAAGCATTGCCCTCTCATACAGCGACTCCCCTCCCCCTTCAAGAGTTGCTGTTCCCATAAAGGGCATCCCTCCCCCGGATGCCCTTCCTTTTTTATATGCAGATAAAATATATCAAATATATCCCAGGTGATAAATACAGTGCACGCAGTTTCAACAATGATATCTTGACCAAGATACCCTTCTGCCCGTTTGAACGACTTCACTTCAGAGAAAACAGATTTGTCCCCGAGATTTATCAGTTAATTCTTTTATTTTTGATTATTGCCAGGAAAATACCACACCAGCCATTGGAAAACCCGATACTATGTCTTATATAATTGTAAAAAGGGATCAACAGCCAGCCAGCATAGCAAGGAGTATTCGCCATAGAAACCCAGCACCTTAAAATATTCACGACAGTCTACAGGCTCAGGAGTTTTACCAAGGCAGCTGAAAAACTCCACAGCAGCCAGCCTACGATCAGTGAACATATTCGAAATCTTGAGACCAGTCTTAATAGAAAGCTCTTCGATAGAATGGGAAGAAGTATCATCCCCACGGCTGAAGCAGATATGCTCTACCCAAGGGCAGTTTCTATTTTAGAGGATCTCAGACAACTGATGCATGATATATCCGCTGTCAGCCAATCAGTATCAGGGCATATCAAATTCGCTGCAAGTACAATCCCGGGCAACTATATCCTGCCACAGGCCGCTGCCCAGTTTAAGATCGCTTATCCGGAAACATCTTTTGAAATCCACATCTATGACTCAAAAGAAGTAAGCAACCAGATAGTGCAGGGAGAATACTTACTGGGAATGAGCGGGGCTTCAAATCAGAATGAAAAACTTCATTATTACCCCTTTTACAGAGACAAGCTTGTCCTGGCCATCCCCGCCACGGCAACGTCTGCCATTTCATCGACGGATACATTAAAAAAAATTCCCCTTATTCTCCGTGAAGAAGGTTCCGGCACCAGAAAAAACATGGAACAATATCTTAAATCTCAAGGGTTAGACATGAGAGAACTGAAAATCAGCGCTATCCTTGGTTCTTCGACAGCTGTTGTCGAAGCCATAAAAGCAGGACTGGGGATGTCCATCCTTTCTACTCATGCCATCAAAGATGGTATAGATAGTGGCCAGATCAAAACGTTACCACTATCAAATCTTCCCATTAAAAGAAATTTCTATCTAGTTATTCCAGCTAAAAGAAGTATACCATATCATTATCAGGTGTTTTTGAATTTCCTGAAAAACATGCAGGAAAGCTAATACTTATATTTGCACGGGTAGAGCATTTGACATTATCCACTATTTTGATTACTACTGCGGGTCTATGTTGATAAGAGATCCAGATTGACAATGCGCAGATGTTTTGTTTTTACCACCCCCAAATAGACACCATTCTATTTTCCGAGGTACATTTATTATGAAAAAGAAAATTCTCATTCTTATTATCATTATCGTTATGGCACTTCCTGTGATCAACGGTTTTATCATGGAAAAAACCATTCAGACCACACTGAAAAACATCAATGATATCAATCAGGAAAGCGGATCTCCTTATTCCATAAAAGTCATAAGGTATGACCGCAGACTTTTCCACTCCGACATTGAGTGGCAAATTGATCTTGGCAGTATGAAGTCACTGGCTGGAGTTGACAACATTATCATTCATGACAGGGTCAAACACCGTATTCTTGGAGTTACTACAACCTCTGATCTTAACACAAACAGCTGGTACAGGGAATTTGTGAAACAACAGCCAGAAGGTAAGGACCCTCTTACCATTATCACCAAGTATTCCCTATTCGGTAAAATTGAGTCAAATCTATCCGTAACACCTTTTGCAACGCGAGTGGACAACCTTACCCTTGATGTTGGAGAAAGTCATCTGACAACAACCACCACTCGGGATATCGACTACATAAAAACAAATGGTGAGCTCAAATCATTCTCCATAGAGAAGCTATTAGCACTTGATGATCTCACTGTTTCATCAGATCTCAACTACCTTTCCCCGTATATATGGACAGGAGATATGGATGTCGAATTTGCTAAACTTACCATGACTCAAGGTAAAGAAAAAGGAGAACTGGACGACTTCGTTTTCACCTACACAGTGGATATGGATAAAAAAGCTGATAAAATATCATCTTTCACTACTTTCAAAGGAGATGCGTTTTCAACTCCTGACAACATTTCAATAAAAGATATTACAGCAAAAATAGCTTTTAAAAACGTTGACAGGAAAGGCTATGAAGCTTTTATGGAACAATACACAAAAGTACTGGCACCACTGACAAGACAGGCGTTCGACAATACCGGCGACATGGTAGACAACAAGGTCAACTCCCAAATTGCTTCATCAGGAATGCAGATGATCGGCTCACTGGAAAAACTCCTTACAAAAGACCTTGAATTTGTAATCGAAGATGTGAGTATGGATTTTCCGGAAGGAAAGGTTTCAGCCGAAGCGCATCTGAAATTGTTGAAGGACATGACAATGATGCAGTTTTTTCCATTGCTGGCCAAGCCAAGCAATGCTCCCAGTATCTTTTCGCTGCGATCAAAGGCAAAAATCCCCGCATCATTGCTCAAAGATTCATCATTTCTCACCACACCTCTCTCATCTGAAATGAAAACAGGTATTTTTCAACAAAAGAAGGATATGCTCGTTCATTCCAGTAAAACTGAAGACAATGATTTTTTTCTCAATGGGCATAAGGTGGATCTTGACCTTTTACGATAATCACCTAGTTAGTTTTTGCTGAAATATCCCGGCCAAAAGAGCTCACAAGGAGGATTTAAACGGTTAGTTTTTTTGATATATTTACATACCCCAAGCTGTTAGGCATTATAGCGACGCACCAGTAAATCCAGCTTTACAGGCATAGCTTGTTTCCCGGGAGCATGCTCATTGCAACGTTTTATTACTGAGACATGTGAAGGGGTTTCCGGAGTTATTTATTGGAAAAAATATTAACTTAGCAAACTCAGCTACTGAGGAAAAGACTATGGCAAATAATTATTATGATGAAAAACTCAATTCACAAAAGTTATTTCAAGTCTATCAAACTGAAATTGCAAGAATTAAGCAATATCTAGCTGCCGAAATTGAATTCGTGCGAAAAGATTTGATGAAAACGGAAACCGTACTGGAACTCGCTGCGGGATATGGCAGGATCGTCCGCCAATTGGCTCCCTGCTGCGCGACAATAACAGGAATCGACATCTCGGATGACAGTGTTGCGTTCAGCAAAGACTACCTGCGTGATTTTGCCAATGCAAGCATAAAAAAAATGGACGTTCACAACCTGCAACTCACTCATACCTATGATGTTATCCTCTGCCTGCAAAATGGGCTTTCCGCAGTACGCATGACTGACAATACCATTAAACAAGTAGTGAAACTGGCATCTGTTGGCGGACGCATCTATTTTAGCAGTTATAGTGAAAACTTTTGGGAATATCGTTTGACCTGGTTTCAGGAACAAGCCTCTAAAGGCTTACTCGGAGAAATTGATCTTACCAGGACGAAAAACGGTATTATTGTCTGTAAAGACGGTTTCAAGGCAACAACCCAGACTGTAGAAGACTTTGAAAGAATTGGTAAGCAACTCGGGTATCCCTTTCAGATTAAGGAGGTGGATCAATCGAGCCTTTTCCTCATCATCAACAAACAATAAGCGTACTGGGAAAACTACATCTGCATGCCTGTTCAGCACCCGACAAAATCAAGAGGGGCAAGTAATCTCATTTTCAGAGCAACAGCAACTGGCAACCGGTTTACCTTAGAGAGATAGATATAGTCCCAACAGCATATAGTTTCACAGACTTACCCTATCATTCTTGCATTTATGAAATTGATAATAGATGCTTTTTTATAAAAACCAAGACACACACCCTCCTTTTTAATCTCGTCCCGATAAACGAAACGTTGTTAGTTCCCCCATGGGGGTATACGTACCTTATTGGCTTACGTCACCAAGTCATTACCAAAGCACGTTTATTATCTTCTATTTTATGCAGGGTCCTGGCCAGCAAGGTATTAAAACTGTATCTCTTCTTACCGGGCAGGAATCCAGAGTAAAAAAAATCAATAAAAAGGTAGACGAAATCTAACTTAAATATAAAAATATAGATAACATGTCGTTTTGAGCGATAGCGTAAGATGAGCAGCTTTTCACGTTTTATTAGTGGTATGCTGCTTCAAACATCAATAGAAACATTACTCTGTTCATTTCTACCTTATCATACTGATTCTATGGATATTTACATAACCAGTTTTATTCTTCTGGCGACTCTATACCTTCTTATTACCGAGAAAATTTCTGTAGCTCTCACAGCCATAGGTATAATGGTACTGCTGACCGTTTCAAAAGTGCTTACCCCGACAGAAGCGGTGGCAGGTTTTGCCAACCCGGCTGTTGTCACCGTTGCCGCAATGTTTGTGGTCAGTAAAGGTATCGTCCGCACAGGCGGGGTTGAATTTATCAGCCGGCAAATACTCTCACTTGCCCGTGGTAATGTTACCATCGCCATGGTCATTATCCTGACTACAGTGGGTGTGGCCTCGGCCTTTATCAATAACACTCCGGTGGTAATCCTTTTTATTCCGGTCGTTATGTCAATGTGCTGTGAATTTGGTCTCAGCCCGTCAAAATTCCTTATTCCAGTTTCCTACGCCTCTATTCTGGCCGGTACCTGTACCCTGATCGGTACCTCAACCAATATTATTATCAGCGATTTAAGCGCAACCTATGGCTATGAGCCTATCGCCATGTTTGAACTGGCAACTTTGGGAGTTCCTGTTGCAATAGTCGGAATTATGATACTGCTATTTATCGCTCCTAAAATAATGCCGAACCTGGCCAGTCCAGTATGTCAGGTGCAGGAAGGTGAGCACAAGCTGTATATTGCCGAACTGAAAATTCCACAAGCCTCTCCTTTGATCGGCACTCTCTCCAAAGAGATTTTTTCTGCAAAATTTCCTTCTGTACAAGTTGTTGAGCATATTTCCCATTCGCACATCTACCACCCGGAACGGGAAAACAGATCAATTATCGAAGATGACATACTGCTAGTCAAAGGAAACCTCAATGATCTGGTTGATATTCTGCGGAATGAAGGTGTTAAACTTCCACGGGCTGAGCAGGGACTGTTTCTTGGGCCCCAGAAAGATTCACCAGTTGTATTGGAGCTGGTAATCACCCCATACTCTTCACTGATCGGACAGAAGCTTGAGCATACGGACCTGGCTGCTGATGACGAGATTAATATTATCGCCCTGAAAAGAAGCAATCTCCATATCAGCAGGCAACAGTTCAAGGATGTCCGGCTTAAAAACGGTGATGTTGTCCTCGTCTGGTGTACTGAGAACAAGATAGATGCTATCCGTAACAATTCCGAATATATCGTGGTTGAGGATGTCCATGAAGAACTGATCCATAAGCGCAAGGCTTTGTGGGCGATTGTCAACTTTGCCTGTATGATAGGTACTGCCACCCTCGGCATTGCCGATATTATGATCTGCTCGCTTACTGCCGCATTTCTTATGATTATAACTGGCTGCCTGCAGATGCGTGATGCCTATAAAGCACTGCAAGGTGATGTATTACTGTTAATTGTCGGTACCATTGCCCTGGGGACAGCGATGCTGAAAACCGGAACCAGCCAGCTCTATGCTGAAACTTTTCTCAGTCTGTTTAACGGCTTTTCACCAACCTTTATTCTCGGAGCAATAATAGTGCTCACCAGTATCAGTACCCAGATTCTCAGTAACAATGCCACCGCGGTGCTGCTGCTTCCCATAGCGGTATCGACAGCCATAGGCATAGGGGTCGATCCCAGACCGTTTATTATTGGTATCTGCTTTGGTGCAAGTGCCTGTTTTGCCACTCCGGTCGGCTATCAGACAAATCTTCTTGTCTATGCTCCCGGGGGATATTCGTTTATGGACTACCTCAAACTGGGTATTCCGCTGAATATTTTTGTTGTTGTTGCAGCAACTGCTGCCATTCCATATATCTGGCCATTTTTCCCCTGATATACGGTCATGAACACTGGATTATGTTGTAATAAAAAAACGCTTGTCGAATATGGTACCCCTCTGATACCTGAGCATACAGGCAGTGAGGACAAAAATGCCTTCTTGATCGATCAATAAAACCAGGAGTGTTTTTCAACCAAAAGGTCATCCATGCTTAACCGATATCTCAACCTTTTAATGAAGTTCCATAAAGATAGACAAGGAAAAGGAGTACAGTATATCTCTTTGATATTGGGATCTTTCTTTTTCTTATTGATTTTACCAACAATCTTTTTTTTAATAGCTCAAATCCTTAACAGATATATAAAGTTTGATTACCATGGTTTTTATAAGTACCCCATCATTATAACCGCATTTTTAGTTGGATTAAGTCTTCTTGCATGGGCAACTATTTGTCAGATTACAAATGGACAAGGAACACCGGCTCCGAATGCACCAACTCAAAAACTTGTTATTACAGGACCATACAAATATACAAGGAATCCGATCGAGCTTGGCGCACTGTTTTACTATTTTGGCTTTGGCTGGCTCTTTGCAAGCACCTTACACGGTATCGTCTGCATGCTGCTGGCATTAATAATTGGTAGTGGCTATCATAAATGTATAGAAGAAAAAGAGCTCATGCTACGTTTTGGAGACGATTATAAAAAGTATAAAGAAAATACTCCTTTTTTACTACCGAAAGTCAAATTCAACAGCACTGAATAACACGTCATTCCAGCGATATCGTTACGCTCGCTGGTTCACTCATCATTATGACAAGAAGAGACCTGAACGAGAGACAAATGATCCCAAAGTACACCTATCTTCCTTACTATTTATTATTGGCATACATACTGGAATTTAGCATATTAGCTATAAGTCCATATGATAGAGCTGTATGGTGGGCTGAGAATTTACCTGTTCTTATCCCAGTGATCATTCTCATTCTTACCTTTAATACATTTAGATTTTCAAATTTATCGTATTTGCTGATAACAGCGTTTTTTATGTTTCATACATTTGGAGGGCATTACACTTTTGAACGAACTCCATTTGATTTTTTTAATAATTTACTGACACAATTACATGTAGATTTTTTGTTTCCAGCAGATAGAAATAATTTTGACCGAGTCGGTCATTTCCTGGTTGGAATTTTAGCATATCCTATAGCAGAATTGTTTTTGAGAAAAAAATGGGTTTCAAATAGTACAACGGCAATTTTCCTGGGGATCATTGCATTAGGTTTTTGGGGAGCATTGTATGAAATAATTGAAATGCAATATGCGATCTCTGAAGGAGGAGAATCCGGAGCCTCTTTCTTAGGATCACAGGGGGATGTATGGGATGCTCAGAAAGACATGCTTTTAGACATATTAGGTGCTGTTTTCGTATTTGTTCTCTTTGGATGGAGCTTAAAAAAATTCAGAAAGTACTAACATCAGCACATGCGATAGAGGACGGTAACAATATCAAGGCACAAACTTGCTAATGACAGGGAAATTTTTTTTGCGCATCAGCGGTATATCTGCTGTAATAATTGCGTTAATCGTATGAATTTTCACGCTGTAACGCTTCGGAAAAAATCAGTCGGTTGCAACATGATCCTTTTCAGGAATAAACTACCATATGGCTGAAATTATAGATAAAAACAAAAAAACTGGAAGTCCTTCTGAGGTGTTTTTTGTATTTTTAAAACTCGGGTTAACCTCTTTTGGTGGCCCAATCGCCCATTTGGGATATTTCAGAAGAGAGTTCATTGAGTATCGTGATTGGCTCAGCGACAACCAGTTTGGTCAACTACTGGCAATCTGTCAATTTCTCCCCGGACCTGCCAGCAGCCAATTGGGTTTTTGTATCGGGTTACTGCGTGCCGGTTGGCTGGGTGCACTCCTGGCTTTTTCGGCTTTTACACTCCCCTCAGCTGTTCTACTTGTTACATTCGCAGCTATCCTCCCCCTGTTATCAGGTCCTGTCGGGATGACAGCAATCCACGGATTAAAACTTGTAGCCTGTGCCGTAGTTGCTGATGCTGTTCTTGCCATGGCCAAAAAACTTTGCCCCGATGTCCCTCGCCAAATCATCGCTATTTTGTCTTTTGCTACCTTACTCATCATTTCTTCGACTACTGTCCAGTTCCTTGTTATCGTCTTCGCTGCTTTAGCTGGCACTCAGCTATTTCGTGATACTTCTGTGTCTGATAACCTTCATAAAATACCAATTTCGTATGGATCTGGAGTTGGAGCCCTGTTCATCCTGCTCTTTGGACTATTGCTTTTTTGCCTGCCATTATTTGCAACAACAAAGCCTGATGTCCTCTCAATTGCCGGGGCTTTCTATCGAGCAGGTGCTTTAGTGTTTGGTGGCGGGCATGTTGTCCTACCATTGCTACAGGATTCTATCGTCACTTCCGGCTGGCTGACTTCCCAACAATTTTTAGCGGGCTATGGAGCATCTCAGGCTATTCCTGGCCCAATGTTTGCGTTTTCTGCCTATTTAGGCTCTATTTTATCAGGGGGAGAAAACGTTTGGCTTATTGCCGCGATGGCATTGGGTTTTATGTTTTTACCTGGATTCCTATTAGTCATTGGAGTATTACCTTTTTGGCAGACAATTTCACACACCCCGCTGGTTAGTCGGGCTATCACCGGTATAAACGCTGCTGTCGTCGGATTATTAGGTGCAGCACTCTATAACCCTATCTTTACTTCCGGAATAACCAGTCAAAGTGACCTGGCCATTGTAGCAGTAGCATTTGCCCTGCTCGCAATATTGCGTTTGTCCCCTCTCGTGGCTGTTATCTGGTGTGTCTCAGCCAGTCTTTTTCGATTATGGATATAGTGAATACAAACGCTGTACGATTACGGCTGACCGGAGTTAAACTTTCCATCTCAGAATAACCCAACCATCAGCTTAGTATACGATTGTTGAACAACGACCGTTAAGAGCTAAACTTGCCAAAGATAGCAAGAGTGGATATTCTTTGATTTACTCATCCATAAAGGTACGGCTCCCGAGACAGCAAGGGGGCAGATATACCGTACGTTTTATTCAGAGACTGCTGGTTTTGAAAATTTTTTCAGAGACAGCAGGCTTAAAAATCATACTCTCCATATTTACCTCACCAAGGAACAAGAAATGGCACACAAGAGAGAGGAAAAATCCAACACACAGGATGCTCAGGCAACTGATGATCAACAGCTGAAGAAGACTATGAAGACGTCAGGAAAACCTCTGCGTAAACGACTCTGGCTATGGCTCTGTGGCAGCTGTGTACTCCTGCTGCTGTTCGTTGTTTTTGCACTGCCAATGGGAGTGAAATACTATATTGTTGACTGGTTGCAAAAACGCGGTGCTGACCAGGTCGTTATTGACCGTTTTGGCTGGAATCCTTTTCTTGGCAAACTATGGTTGGAAGGAGTCGATGTCAGCCGTGATGGCCGAAGCATGATGACGCAGAGGGCTCTTGATATTGACATTGATTTTTTCGCACTGTTTGACAAGGATATTGCTCTTTCCTCTGTCAGCTATACAGGGCTGACTCTTGAAGTCGAACAAAAAGAAGATAACAGTTGGCAGATTGCCACCCTGACATTCCCCTTGCCTGAAGAATCGGGCAACAAAGAAACGCCTCCTCAGCAGGTGAGTACAGCCTGGGCTTTTCTTGCTGACAATGTCGTACTGACAAACTGCCAGATTCACTATAAAACGCCGGTATTTGATTTTATCGTTCATGTTGATTCCGCTGAGATCAAACGTTTTTCTACCCGACAGGGGAGCCCTGCCGGCAGTCTTCTCTTAAACGGCAGTGTTAATGGAGAACAAATTACCATTGATCTGGCTGAGCTGCAGATTTCACCAACATTGCGACTGGCGGGAAAAGTGGCAGTAAATCGTTTTGATCTTGATACCCTTGATATTCTGCTGCAAGATAGCCTGCCCTTTTTCGCTGGTGATGCCTCTGGTAACGGAAATATTGATTTTTCTTTTGATGATACAGGATTAGCTGTTACCTATGATGGTAATATTGCGGTATCCAAGGCTGATGTGGGAGCTGCATCATTCCGCACCCAGGCAGATAAACTCAGCTGGCAAGGCAAAGTTCGCTACGAAATGCCCAAAGAGAACCCCATGCTGGTTGTTACTGACGGTCTGCTCCACGGAGAGGGCTATAGTCTGCAGGTTCCCGATGCCAGGCTGACAACCAGCGAAAAGCAGGTCAAACTCTCTGGAACTACAAAAGTTACTATCGGCAGCGGCGTACAGGTAGATCATTCCGGTGAGCTGAGCCTTGCAGCTATTGCTTTTACACTACCGATTATGCAGACCACAGAGGATTCTCTGCTATGGAACGGCCATGTCTACTACGATCTGGCACAGAATCATCTCGTAGAGGCTACGGGAAAGCTGGAAGTTACAAAAGTGGAATACACCATGCCAGGGCAGTCGCTGCATATCAACGAAGAAAATATTGCCTGGCAGGGCAATCTACGCTATCAGGGAAAAAACGGGCAGAAAACTAACGATATTCAAATGGACGGCAAGCTGGCCGTTGCCCCTGCAAATGTTGTAAAAGGCAGTGAAAAAGAAAAAATTTCCACTACGATCGACACGTTAGGATGGGAAGGGGTATTTTCTTTTTATCAACCGGAAACAGGCGGCAATTATATTGAAACAGACAGCTCTCTTTCTGGCAAGGAAATAGAGGTGACACTGTACGGAAAAAATCTATCTTTCAGTGAGGAAAATCTCCATCTTGATTCAAAAACCAGCCTGCAGCTTGGTGAAACTTTCAACATTACCAGCCTCTCTTCCCTTGCTACCGGCAGCTTTACTCTTCAACAATTAAACGCAAAAGAGCCGGTACTCTCTCTGGATAATCTGGCTATTACCAGATTTGCCGGGCTTGGTGATAAAACAATGCGTGCTGACAGTATTACTGCCGACAATCTGCATATAAAAACGGCTGGTGCATTTCCTCTGCACATTCAGGTTCCTGTTATACGTTCAAATGAGTTTTTCACCTCTGATTTGGAAACATTTCTTCTGGCTTCGCTG
>PDWI01006331.1_pt1 | contig 16935 bp, 13 predicted proteins | sample 1430891 | NCBI WGS metagenome assembly PDWI01 (sample SAMN01162508, study PRJNA174530) | Oral metagenome, whole genome shotgun sequencing project. | biome: Marine environment; feature: Marine mammal; material: Swab sample of the gingival sulcus; isolation source: swab sample of gingival sulcus...
CAATGGTGATATTATCAAAGGAACTGATGGATTAAGTTATGAAATTGTAGAATCAATAGATCCAGTAAGTGGTGTTAAGGTGATTAAGGTTAAGAAAGTTGTAGAAAAAGTATGTAAAATTGTAACAACTCAATGGGTAGATAAAGCAGGAAATCCATTAAAACCATTAGAAATTGGAGCAAAAGGAAGTGGAACAATAGAAGGGTATGAATTAGTAGATACAGATTTTGATGATAAAGGAAATACTAAATATATCTTTAAGAAAATATCTTGTTGTGATAAAGTTGAAATCTATAACGAGTTTAGTCCTAATGGTGATGCTAAAAATGAGTTCTTCTTTATTGAGAATATTGCTTGTTATACAAACAACACTGTTGAAATCTTTAACAGATGGGGTAACACTGTATGGACAGGTAAAGGATATAATAATGATACTGTAAAATTTGAAGGAATTTCAAATGGTAGAGCAGTGGTTAAGAAAGACTACAAATTACCAGCAGGTACATATTATTATATGATTGACTTAGGTGATGGAAGTAAAGTTTTAAAAGGTTGGTTATATATTAACTATTAATAAAACGATACATCACTAGTATAAAAATAGGCATCTTTGATTTTTCAAAGATGCCTATTTTTTTATATATTTTAGAGTGTATGGTAATTATGGATTTCGTAATATAACTATAAAAATAGTTATAGTATGAGTATAGTTAGAACGAAGGAATAACGAAGGAAAACAAATACAAATTAACTCTAAATTATTAGATAATATATAAAATCAATTATTTATAAAATGAAATAATAATATGCCAACCTAATAATTAATTCTAAAATTATAAATACTTTCAATACCATTATAAATATTTCTTTACTTAAATGTTTAGTTAAAATATGATAAAAATCATATATTTGCAAATTGACAAGATACATAGACTATGATAAAAGTTTCAGATTTAGCAAAAAAGAAGGCTATTGCATTAATGGAAGAAGATGGGTTTAATGCAGAAAACGATTATATTCGTGTAGGTGTTAAAAGTGGAGGATGTTCAGGTTTAACTTACGATTTGAAATTTGATAATCAAATCAGTCAAGATGATAAGGTGTTTGAAGATAATGGCGTAAAAATAGCTGTTGATAAAAAAAGTTTTCTTTATCTAATAGGTACAACATTAGAATATTCAGGAGGATTAAACGGAAAAGGCTTTTATTTTAACAACCCTAACGCTCAACGCACTTGTGGTTGTGGAGAATCATTCAGTTTGTAGGTTAGATGAGTTAGAAGTTTAAAGAAAAAAATTAAAAGGCATTACATAAGTCTTAACTTTCAATTTTTCAACTTTGAACTTTCAACTTTGAACTTTTAACTAAAGTAAAAAATATTATGAGTAAATATACAGAAGACGATTTAAGAGACGAATTAAAAGATAAAGAATACGAATACGGTTTTTATACAGAAATAGAGTCTGACAAATTCCCAAAAGGTTTAAATGAAGATATTGTTAGAGCAATTTCTAAAAAGAAAGATGAACCTGAGTGGATGACCCAGTGGCGATTAAAGGCCTTCCGTGTTTGGCAAAAAATGGAAGAGCCAAATTGGGCTAATGTACATTATGAAAAACCTAATTTTCAAGATATTTCATATTATTCAGCACCTAAGAAAAAACCTAAATTAAATTCACTTGATGAAGTTGATCCTCAATTATTAGAAACCTTTGAAAAGTTAGGAATATCCTTAGAAGAGCAAAAGCGTTTAGCAAATGTAGCAGTTGATGTGGTTATGGACTCTGTGTCTGTTGCAACTACATTTAGAGATACCTTAGCAGAAAAAGGAATTATCTTTATGCCTATTTCAGAGGCAATAAAGGAACATCCAGAATTAGTGAAAAAATATATCGGTTCAGTAGTACCACCTACGGATAACTTTTATGCGGCTTTAAACTCAGCTGTATTCTCAGATGGTAGTTTCTGCTATATTCCAAAAGGGGTACGTTGTCCTATGGAATTATCAACTTATTTCAGAATTAACGAAAGCGGAACAGGGCAGTTTGAACGTACATTATTAGTAGCAGATGAAGGAAGTTACGTATCTTATTTAGAAGGATGTACTGCTCCTCAACGTGATGAAAATCAATTACACGCTGCTGTTGTAGAGATTGTTGTTTTAGATGATGCAGAACTTAAATACTCTACCGTACAAAACTGGTTCCCGGGAGATAATAAAGGTAAAGGAATACTCTACCGTACAAAACTGGTTCCCAGGAGATAATAAAGGTAAAGGAGGGGTGTATAACTTCGTAACCAAACGTGCCTTATGCGAGAAAAACGCTAAGGTATCGTGGACACAAGTAGAAACAGGGTCAGCAGTGACTTGGAAATATCCGAGTTGTGTGCTTAGAGGTGATAACTCAGTAGGAGAATTCTATTCTATTGCTGTGACTAATAACTATCAACAAGCCGATACAGGTACGAAGATGATACATTTAGGTAATAATACAAAATCAACTATTATCTCAAAAGGTATCTCAGCAGGGAAGTCGCAAAACTCTTATCGTGGATTAGTAAGAGTAAACCCAAGAGCAAATAATGCACGTAACTTTTCACAGTGTGATAGTTTATTAATGGGTAATGAGTGTGGTGCTCACACCTTCCCTTATATAGAATCAAAAAATAAGACAGCACAAATAGAACACGAGGCAACAACAAGTAAAATTGGAGAAGACCAGTTGTTCTATTGTAACCAAAGAGGAATTGACACAGAAAAAGCCATAGCACTAATCGTTAATGGATTTAGTAAAGAGGTATTAAATAAATTACCTATGGAATTTGCCGTTGAGGCACAGAAATTGTTAGAAATTTCATTAGAGGGCTCTGTTGGATAAGAGTTGAACGAAGAGAGATAGGATATTTAATTTAAAGAAATGGCAAAGGAATTTAAGTCTTTTGAAGATATTGAGGCTTGGAAAAAAGCTAGAGAGTTTAACAAATTAATTTATCAGACTTCTCAGAATAATATGTTTGAAAAAGATTATGATTTAAAAAAACAAATTCGTAGAGCATCAGTTTCAATAAGTTCAAATATTGCTGAAGGTTTTGAAAGAAACACAATTAAAGAATTTATACATTTTCTCTATATTGCCAAAGCATCAGCAGGTGAAGTGCGTTCACAATTGTATTTAGTTTTTGATCTAAGTTATATAAATGAAAATGAATTTTCTATATTGAAGTATAAAATTACAGAAGTATCAAAAATAATAAGTGGATTAATAAAATATCTAAAAAATAAAGATAATAGTTGATAGGAATAAAGTATAAAGGTATTTATAGCCGTTAAACTTTAAACTTTAAACTTTAAACTTAAAAACAAATGTTAAAAATAAAGAATTTACACGCAAGAGTAGAAGATAAAGAAATCCTAAAAGGGTTAGATTTAGAAATAAAAGCAGGAGAGGTTCACGCAATTATGGGACCTAATGGAGCAGGAAAAAGTACTATGGCTTCAGTAATCACAGGTAAAGAAGATTATGAAGTTACAGAAGGTATAATAGAGTTAGAAGGTGAAGATATTAGTGAGTTAGATCCAGATGAAAGAGCTCATAAAGGAGTGTTCTTATCATTTCAATACCCTGTTGAAATACCGGGGGTGTCAGTAACTAATTTCATTAAAACAGCAATTAATGAAAGTCGTAAAGCACAAGGATTAGAAGAATTACCAGCTAAGGACTTATTAAAGAAAATCAAAGAAAAGGCAGAGTTATTAGAAATAGATATGAAGTTTTTATCTCGTTCATTAAATGAAGGCTTCTCAGGTGGAGAGAAAAAACGTAATGAAATCTTCCAAATGGCAATGCTTGAACCTAAATTAGCTATCTTAGATGAAACAGATTCAGGTTTAGATATTGATGCTTTACGTATTGTAGCAAATGGGGTAAATAAATTAAAAACAAAAGATAACGCGGTGGTTGTGATAACACACTATCAACGTTTGTTAGATTACATTAAACCTGATTTTGTACACGTACTATATAATGGTAAAATCGTAAAGTCTGGGGATGCATCTTTAGCTCTTGAATTAGAGGCAAAGGGGTATGATTGGTTAAAAGAGATGAAATAGGAGGGATACATGGATTTAAAAGAAAAAATAATATCAACTTATGTTGAGTGTCAGAATACTGATATTCAAAGTATTCGTCAGAAAGCATTAGAAGATTTTAAAGCATTAGGGTTTCCTACTAAGAAATTAGAAGCGTGGAAGTACACTTCTTTAAAATCAGCACTTAAAGAAGACTACGAGTTATCTCCAAAGGATGTTGATTTAAAAATAGAAGAAGTAAAACCTTATATTACAGATGCCTTTGATACTTATAAAATAGTATTTGTAAATGGAATTTATAATAAAAACTTATCAAGCATAGATGATAAATACATCAAAACTTTATCATCAGTATTGAATAATGAAGAGTATAAAGACCTTATTCAAACATACTATAACAAAGTAGCAAAACAAGATGCAATGACTGCGTTAAATACAGCTTTTGCTAATGAAGGAGCTTTTATACACCTACCAAAAGGTGTAGCATTAGATAAGCCTGTGCAGATGGTATATTTAGCTACTGGTAAATATTTCATACAACCTCGCAACTTAGTAGTTATAGGGCAAAACGCTCACGTGAAGATTGTTGAACGCCATCAGAATTTAAGTAATGAGACTGTATTTACAAATGCAGTAACAGAGGTTTATTGTGATACCCACGGTACAGTAGATTATTATAAAATTCAAAATGACAACCTAAAAGCAACTTTGGTTGATAACACTTACACCGACCAAAAGTCAGATTGTGAGTGTGCAGTGCATACGTTCTCATTCGGAGGTAATATTACGCGTAATAATTTGAACTTCTACCAAAATGGAGAACATATCAATTCTATATTAAAAGGTGTTACGATATTAGGTGATAAACAACATGTTGATCATTATACTTTGGTACATCATATTGAACCAAATTGTGAAAGCCATCAAGATTATAAAGGAATTTATAACGATAAGTCCACAGGAGTATTTAACGGTAAGGTATATGTAGAAAAAGAGGCACAAAAAACTGATGCTTATCAGCAAAATGATAATATCTTATTAACAGATAGTGCAACGATTAACGCTAAACCTCAATTAGAAATCTTTGCAGATGATGTTAAGTGTTCACACGGTTGTACCATAGGGCAATTAGATGAAAGTGCTTTATTTTATATGCAACAACGTGGTATTCCTAAAAAACAAGCCAACGGGTTGTTAATGTACGCTTTTGCAAATACAGTTTTAGAAAGTGTCAAGATACCAGAATTAAAACAGCAAATTACAAAGTTAATTGCAGAAAAATTAGATGTAAATATTTCTTTGGAACTATAAAATAACATAAAATATAGTTGTGATAACTACAAATGATTGATTGAAAAAAAGGATAGAATTTTAATTCTATCCTTTTTTATATGTTTAATAATACCAAATTACTCTATAATAAAAGCCTTAGTAATTCGTGAACTTGCTATTTGAGATGCCCCAAATCCTAAGACCATAATCGTTGTAATGACAATGATTAGGTTACTCCATTGAAACTCTACGGGGTAAGGAATTGTAGGCGTAATCATAAAAAACTCATACTCTATCTGTAATAATATCAACGATATAGAAATTATTAAACCAATAACTAATCCTGTTAAGGTTAGTAAAACTCCTTGAAAAACGAATATTTTTTTAATCTCATCAATAGATGCTCCAATTTTAAATAACGTATTAAGATTAGCCTTTTTATCTATAATCATCATAATAATACTACCTAAGATGTTAAAAAGTGCTATGATGGTTATTAAGGTTCCGATAAGGTAGCCAATAAAGTTCTCAGTATTAACAACTTTATAATATAACGAGTTAAGTTCTTCTCGTGTTTCCACCTTAAAAGCATCGCCTAAAATCTGTTGCAAATCCTTTTTCACTGCCATTGAATTACTATTATCAATCAGTTTTAATTCAATAGCAGTATATTGTTCACTTTTAAGTTCAAGAAGTTGTCTAGCAATAGAAATCTCAGAGAATATATACGTATTTCTAAACGCTTCACTACCGCCAAAAGCACCAAATATAGTGGTGTTTACCGAATTAAAAGCATTATTAGGATTAATAAAACCTTTACCTGCCTTAGGGGTCATAATTTGTAAAGGAGTACCTAAATCTAAAACACGAAGTGATAACTTATAAGCAATACCCTCACCGATAACAACTGCTTTCGGGAACTCTCTATCAAGCCACGTACCGACTGTCATAACCGTATCAATATTGATAACTTTGTTATAATCAACATCAACACCTTTGAGTTGTGCAACGGCTTTTTTATCACCGTATTGTAGAAAAACACGTTCTTCAATAATAGGTGAAATATGTTTAATAACCTTAGTTTTGCTAAGTGTTTGTTGAAGGTCAGCAGTAAAATCAAGATACTTACCCTTTGATGCTGATAATTTAATATCAGGGTCAGAGGATTCTAACATTTTAGTACTGAAAGTCCTAAGTCCTGAAAAGGCAGATAAAATAACAAATAAAACTATCGTACTAACCATAACACCAACACCCGCAATTAAAGTAATGATATTAATGGCGTTGGTCGTACTCCTTGAAAACAAGTAACGTTTGGCTATGTAATACGAAAAGTTCAATATTATTTTTTCTTACGTCTTGGTAATACCTCAGGGTTTTTAATAGGATTGACATCCTCTCCCTTTAAAGATTTATCTATATCCTCAATATAGTCTAACGAGTCATCACCAAAGAATAATAACTCTGGCATACGGCGTAATTGTTGTTTCGTACGTTGAGCCAATTCATGACGAATCGCAACAGTGTTGGTAGTAACCCCTTTGAGAATCTCTTCTCGTTTATCCGAAGGGAAAACACTCAAATATACCTTAGCGATGCTCAGGTCAGTCGTTACCGATACTTTTGATACTGAGATGATAACACCTCGCATATTGTTTTGTGCGTCACGTTGTAAGACATCTACCATGTCCTTTTGAATCACACCTGCTATTTTACGTTGTCTATTTGTTTCTTCCATAACTGCAAAGTTAGAAAAATATTATCAATTATTAATTTGTTAAGATACAATATTAAGTATTGAAAAATTAATAATATACGAATAAGCAACAAAAATCATATAAAATACGAAGGATAAACGAACAAAAGATGAAATTTCTTAATTAAAAGATATTTATTAAAATATATAATTTATTAAATATTTAACAATTTTATGATAAAAATAATTTGTAATATAAAGTTTTAGTTGTATTCTAAAAATATTTATTATCTTTACAACTTTAAGATTAATGAAATAAAAAATAAAACTAATGGGAAAAGGATTTTTTAACGTGCCAGTGGCTGTCAATGAGCCAGTAAAAGCATACGCACCTAATTCTCCTGAAAGAGAAGCAGTAGCAAAACAATATAAAGAATATTTTAACGGTTCTGTAGATGTACCTATGTATATCGGAGCAGAAGAAGTAAGAACAGGTAAAACTCAAAATATGACCCCTCCACATGACCATAAACATGTTGTTGGGCAATATCATATAGGGGATAAAACTCATGCACAAAAGGCTATTGATGTAGCTTTAAAGGCTCGTAAAGACTGGGCGAATATGCCTTGGGAGCAACGTGCAGCGATTTTCTTACGTGCAGCTGACCTAATTGCTGGGGTTTATCGTGCAAAAATCAATGCAGCAACGATGATTGCACAATCTAAGACTGTACACCAAGCAGAAATTGACTCAGCGTGTGAATTTATTGACTTCTTACGTTTTAATGTTAAGTATATGAGTCAAATCTATGCTGAGCAACCAGATTCGGCTGAGGGCATCTGGAACAGAGTAGAATACAGACCATTAGAAGGGTTTGTATATGCCATTACGCCATTTAACTTTACGGCTATTGCAGGTAACTTACCTTCATCGGCTGCAATGATGGGGAATGTTGTTGTATGGAAACCTTCGGATAGTCAAATCTTTTCAGCAAAGGTTATTATGGATATCTTTAAAGAGGCAGGCTTACCTGATGGCGTAATTAATGTCATTTATGGTGACCCAGTGGAGATTTCTAATGTAGTATTATCAAGCCCTGATTTTGCAGGTTTACACTTTACAGGTTCTACTCACGTATTCAGAGAATTATGGAAACAAATCGGAACAAACATTCATAACTACAAAACTTATCCAAGAATAGTAGGTGAAACGGGTGGTAAGGATTTTATCGTGGCTCACCCTTCTGCAAATCCTAAGCAAGTTGCAACAGGAATTTCTCGTGGGGCGTTTGAGTTCCAAGGGCAAAAATGTTCTGCTGCATCAAGAGTATATTTACCAAAGTCTATTGCAGATGAGGTATTAGGTTACGTAAAGGAAGATGTAGAGTCATTCAAAATCGGATCTCCTGAGGATATGAGTAATTTCATTACAGCAGTAATTCACGAAGGTTCTTTTGATAAATTAGCGAAGTATATTGACCAAGCCAAAGCCGATAAAGATGCAGAAATATTTGTAGGTGGTGGTTATGACAAGTCAAAAGGCTATTTTATTGAGCCAACAGTGATTATTGCAAAAGACCCTAAATATACAACTATGGAAACCGAATTATTTGGGCCAGTAGTTACTGTTTATGTATATGAAGATAAAGACTGGGCAGATACGCTTAAATTAGTAGATAGCACTTCGGAGTATGCCTTAACTGGTGCAATCTTCTCAACCGATAGATATGCTATCACTGAGGCGACTAAGGCATTAGAGAATTGTGCAGGTAACTTCTATATCAACGATAAACCAACGGGGGCAGTAGTAGGGCAACAGCCATTTGGTGGTGCAAGAGCATCAGGAACAAATGATAAGGCAGGTTCTGCTCAAAACTTATTACGTTGGGTATCGCCTCGTTTAATTAAAGAAACTTTTGTAGCACCTACCGATTATCGTTATCCTTTCTTAGGATAATCATCAGATAATAAACATTATATTAAAGTCCCAAAAGAAAACCTTTTGGGACTTATTTTATTAATAACATTAAGGTAACATTAGAAATATTATAGTCGTTACCTTTGTAGATATAAAATAATTATATTATGGATCCATATATTTTAATGCTTATAGCTTTAGCAGGTTTAGCAGTTCTAGATTTGGTAGTCGGAGTGAGTAATGATGCAGTTAACTTTTTAAATTCTGCGATTGGCTCAAAAGCATTTCCTTTAAAAACGATAATGGTAATTGCTAGTATAGGTGTATTCTTTGGGGCAGTATCTTCAAGTGGTATGATGGAAATTGCTCGTAGTGGTATTTTTAACCCAAGAATGTTTGTCTTTGAAGATGTGATGACAATATTTATGGCGGTGATGATTACAGATATACTACTTCTAGACATATTCAATTCTCTCGGAATGCCAACTTCTACAACCGTTTCTATTGTATTTGAATTATTAGGTGCATCAGTTTGTATAGCAATACTTAAAATAACAGGTTCTTCTGAACACGGTTTTTCTGAGTTGGCAAATTATATTAATCATGAAAAAGCAGTGACAATTATTACTGGTATTTTATTGTCGGTTGTCATCTCATTTACAGTTGGGGCATTTGTGCAATACGTATCACGATTGCTATTTACTTTTGATTTTCAGAAAAGACCTAATTATATAAATGTATTATTTGGTGGTTTTGCTATTACTTCTATTACCTTTTTCATCTTATTCAAAGGTTTAAAAGGAACACCTTTCTATAATGACATCAAACATATCTTTGAAGGAGGAAGTTTTTACACTTTGATTTTTGGAGTATGGTTAACTTGCTTAGTTTTATCTTACCTATTAATAAAGTTATTTAAAGTAAATATACTTGTGGTTACCATAGGTTTAGGTGTATTCTCACTAGCAGTAGCCTTTTCAGGTAACGACTTAGTAAACTTTATAGGTGTACCTATGGCAGCTCTAAATTCGTACGAAGTATGGTCGGTTAGTGGTGTACCTGCTAGTGAGTTTTTGATGACTAGTCTGGCTACTGATAAACTATCAGCAAACACATATCTTTTATTACTTTCTGGTCTTGTTATGGTAATTACTCTTTGGACATCTAAGAAAACAAAAAATATAACAGAAACAGAAGTAAACTTAGCTCGTCAAGATTATGGTGATGAAAAATTTGAGCCTACAGAGTTTTCAAGAATTATCGTAAAAACAGCAATCCTAATCAATAAAGGATTTAGTAAATTATTGACAAAACGTGCTATTCTTTTCATTGAACGAAAGTTTAGAAAACCTGTAATTCAGATGCCTCGTGATAAAACTTATGAATTACCAGCCTTTGACTTGGTACGTGCAGCAGTAAACTTAGTAGTAGCTAGTATCCTAATATCTATGGCAACATCATTAAAGTTACCATTATCAACAACTTATGTGACTTTTATGGTGGCTATGGGTACTTCATTAGCCGATAGAGCATGGGGGCGTGATAGTGCAGTATATCGTGTAGCAGGAGTCCTTAGTGTGATTGCAGGATGGTTCTTAACAGCAGTGATAGCCTTCTTTGCATCATGTATTGTGGCTTATTTGATTAGTTGGTCAAAACTTATGGTACCTATCTTATTATTAGTCGTAATGGGTATGCTTATTAGAAACTCAATTATGCAGAAAAAACGTGAACAAGAAAAAGCAGCAGAAAAAGAGGCTAAAAAAGAGGAGATTAAGACCATAAAAGGAATTATCAGAAAAAGTTCTGAGCATATCTCTAAGGTAGCAAAGAGAGTTAATAAGTTATACTCTAACGTAGTTAATGGTTTAGGAGATGAAGATTTAGCAAGTTTAAAAAAGAACGATAAACTTGTAATGAAATTGAACAAAGATATTGACTCTCTAAGAGAAGGTGTGTTCTATTTTGTAAAGAACCTAGATGCCTCATCATTAAAGGCAAGTAAATTCTATATTTTGACATTGTCATATTTACAAGATATTGCACAATCAGTTGATTATATTTCAAAATCAAGTTATAAACATGTTAATAATAATCATAAAGAATTAACAAAGTCACAAATTACTGATTTAAGAGCTATTGATAAAAAATTAGATGCAATTTTAAGTAGAATTTCAAGTTCATTTAAAGATGGTCGTATGGAAAGCCTTCATACCACTGTTAAGCAGAAAAAAGAATTATTAGTTGAGGTGAATAAATCAATAGAAAAACAAATAACACGTATCAGTAGAACTGAAGAGTCAAGTCCGAAAAATGCAACTTTATATTTCGGTATATTATTAGAAACCAAAGATTTAATATCTTCATTCTTAGATATGTTAGAGATGTATGAAGAATTTAGTTATTTAACACAAAATAGAAAATAATATGGTATCAAACACAGTAACTACAAAATGGCATAAGAATAGATTATTTATGAGTGATAACCCATTAGGAACATCATTCTTAATGGATGCTTCAAAAGAACATGGAGGAAATGAAGCTGGTTTGTCGCCAAAAGCCTTAATGTTATCTGCTTTAGCAGGTTGTACAGGTTTAGATGTCGTAGTGATTTTAGAAAAAATGAAGGTTGAATTAGATGATTTTCAAGTTATTGTAGAAGGCGAACTTACAGATGTACACCCTAAATACTACAATAAAGTAAAGGTAGATTATCATTTTTATGGTAAAGATTTAGATGTACAGAAAATTCATAAAGCAGTAAACTCATCTATTGAAAAATACTGTGGTGTTATGGAGATGTTTAGAAGCTTTGCTGAACTTAAAACAGAGATATTTATTCATTAAGTAAAATTAAAAAGGTTAAGCATATTGCTTAACCTTTTTAATTATTTATGATATTCTTCGGCAACGGTTTCTAATTCTTCATACCAGTTTTTACCAAAACGTTCAATCAAGGGGTCTTTTAAAAATTTATAAATAGGAACTTTAAGTTCACGACCCAAAGTACAAGCATCATCACAAATATCCCAACGGTCATAATTTAGAGCCGACATCTCCCCAAAATTCTTAATACGAATAGGGTACAAGTAACACGAAACAGGCTTTCTCCAACTTACTTTTCCATCACGATAAGCTTTTTCAATTCCACAAAGTGCCATATTATTGTCATCAAACACCAAATAAGCACATTCTTTACCATCTATTAAAGGGGTTTCTAAATCATCTCCCCAATCACCTTTTACCCAAGTACCTTGCTTTTCAATAGAATCAATTCCTTCTTGACGTAAATAAGGTTTAACATCTTCATAAATATCTTCTAAAATACTAGTTTCTTTCTGGTCTAATGGAGCTCCGGCATCTCCTGATATACAACATTCTCCTTTACAAGCAGAGAGGTTACATACAAATTCCTTTTCAATAATATCCTCAGATATAAGTGTCTTTCCTAACTGAAACATTAACAATAATTTTGGTGCAAAAATACTATTTTATGTTTTGTACTTGCTTATTTTTGTAAAAAAAAAATAGTGTTATGAAAACAATTATAAAATTTTTACTAGGCTTTATAGCCTTTATTCTAGTCGCTTTACTAGTGTTACCTATGGTATTTCAAGACAAAATTGTAGATTTGATTAAAGTTGAAATCAATAAAAACGTCAATGCGAAAGTTGATTTCTCGGATGTAAATTTGAGTTTAATAAGAAATTTCCCAAATGCATCTGTTAATATGAACGATGTATTGATATTAAATAATAAGCATTTTGAAGGTGATACCTTATTTTATGCCAAGGATATAAATTTAAAAATCTCATTAATTGATATTATTAATAGTAAGTTAAATATTAAATCATTTGATTTAAATAATTCAAAAGTAAACCTCTTGGTTAATCAACAAGGAGAGGTAAATTATGATATTGCTAAGACGTCCAATAAAGCAACTTATAACGAAGGTAAAGAAAAAGAAAACAAGGTAATGAATGTTGAAGTTGAATCTTATGCATTTAATAATATGTATGTGATTTATAAAGATGAAAAGGCTAAGATGTATGTTCATATTGATGAACTAAATCATAGTGGTTCAGGTGATTTATCTTCTGAAAGAACTAAATTAGATACTAAAACGTCAATGAAATTGTCATTCAAGAAAGATAAAAATGAATTTATAAATAATTTACATTTAGATTTAAAAGCCTTACTTGATTTAGATTTAAAGAATCAAAAGTTTACATTTTTAGATAATAAAGCACATATCAACCAATTACCACTTATTTTTGATGGTTATGTAAAGTTAAATAAAGCCAATAAGGAGGTTAAAATGAAATTTAATACACCATCTTCTGATTTTAAAAACTTTTTAGCCTTAGTACCTAAGCAATATGCTAAAAATACTGAAACCGTTAAAACAACAGGTAATTTTGAAATAAAAGGTAATGTAAATGGTATTATTGACCAAACGCATATTCCTAAGATTGATATAAATATAGTATCTAATAATGCTTCATTCAAATTCCCTAAATTACCAAAAGGGGTTGATAATATTCATATTAACACAAGTATTATTAATAGTACAGGATATTTAAAAGATACTTATATTGATTTAAAAAATCTTTCATTTAAGATAGATAATAATTCCTTAAAGGTTAAGTCATTAATTAAGAACTTAACAAACAATCCGTTAGTTAGTGCTAGTTTTGATGGTAAATTAGATTTGGAGGATATTAATAAGGTATATCCATTAGAACAAGGAATCAATATGAAAGGGCTGATTGATGCAAATTTAAAAACTAAATTTGATATTGAGGCAGTTCAAAAAAGTATTCCTAAGCGTATAGAAAATCATGGAAGAATAAGTTTAAATCATTTCAAGTTTGCATCAAAAGGGATTGTAAACTCGTTGTTTGTCACTAATGCTGAGGTTGATTTTCAGCCGACTAAAATAATGCTTACCAACTTTGATGCTAAATCAGGAAGTTCTGATTTTCAGGCTAAGGGAGAAATTGATGACTTGGTTGGTTTCTTAATGTTAAATAAAGAGTTTAAAGGTAGTTTTGTCCTAACCTCTAATACCTTCAAAGTTAGTGATTTTATGCAAGATAATTCTCAGAAAAAAACTACTGAAACTAAAAAAGTTAAAACAGAGAAGAGTTTGAAAATTCCTAAATTCTTAAATATAGTAGCTGATGTAAAAGCAAAGCATATTTATTATGATAATTTAGAACTTAAAAATGCATCAGGTAAATTAATATTAAGAGATGAGAAAGCAATCTTTGAGAGCCTAAAAGCGGATATGTTTGATGGTAAAATTAACTTAAATGGTTCAGTAAACACAAAGGATAAAGTGCCAAATTTTAATATGAAAATGAATGTTAATCAGTTTAATATAGCATCATCATTTAAAAGTATGGAAATGTTACAAAAGTTAGCACCGATTGCTGATATTATTTCTGGTAAGCTTAATACGACTATTGATTTAAAAGGTAATCTTACAAAAGATTTTACTCCTGATATGAACTCATTGGGGGGTAATGCAGTAGCAGAGGTATTAAGTCAAGGCTTAGACCCTAAGAAATCTAAATTGATTAGTACACTAGATAAACATTTAAATTTTATAGATTTAAAGAAATTAAATTTAAACGATATAAAAACACATTTGGCGTTTAAAGATGGTAAAGTAAATGTAAGTCCTTTCAAGATTAAGTATAAGGATATTATTATAGATGTTCAAGGTTCTCACAGTTTTAATCAAAATATGAATTACAATTTGAAACTAGATGTTCCTGCTAAGTATTTAGGTAGTGAGGTAAATGGTTTACTAGCTAAATTAGATAAGTCAAATCAAAATATTAAATTGCCTATTTCTGCTGATTTAACGGGTAGTTTTACAAATCCCAAAGTGAAGTTAGATACAAAATCTGCAATTAATGATTTAACTAATAAACTTGTTGCCGAGCAAAAGAATAAGTTAAAGAATAAAGCCATTAATGAAGTTAAGAAACATATAAAAGATAAAGCAGTAGGGAATGTAATTAACAATATACTTGGAGGTAAGTCTGATAATAAGGAAAAGGATAAAAAGAAATCAAATAAAACCGAAGAAGCTGTAAAGAAAGGTCTAAAACTTTTAGGTTTATAAAAAAATAGGCAATCCATTTTGGATTGCCTATTTTTTTAATCAGTTTTTATATGAGTTTAGATTTTTTCAACTAACATCATACTCTTGATATTATCAAATTCTATTTCAGTACCATTATCTAATTTATCTATAAAGATTAACTCAGCAGTAAGTGTTTCAGATTTAATATAATCAGCATTTGAAAGTACCGCTTCTTCTAAATTCTCAAAACGTTGAACTGTTAATTTAATTTTATCAGTAACTTCAAATCCTGCATCTTTACGAGCATTCTGAACACGATTAACTAATTCTCTTGCCATACCTTCTTTACGAAGTTCCTCAGAAATAGTGATGTCTAAGGCAACTGTAATGCCATTAGCATTGGCAACTAACCAACCTTCAATATCTTTTGAAGTGATTTCAACATCATTAAGTTCAAGTGTTATATTATTACCATTTAAGTCAATAGTAATTTGACCTTCACGTTCAATAGTTGCAATATCATCTTTAGTAAATTGTGCTACTTTACCAGCAATTAACTTCATATCCTTACCAAATTTAGGACCTAAGGTTTTAAAGTTTGGTTTGATTTGTTTTACTAAGATATTATTAGCCTCATCGCCAAGTAACTCAATTTCTTTAACATTTACTTCTGATTTGATTAAGTTTGATACTGCCTCAATCTCTTGTTTTTGCTGATCATTCATTACAGGGATCATAATCTTTTGTAATGGCTGACGTACTTTTATCTTCTCCTTAGCTCTTAACGATAATACTAATGAAGAAATCGTTTGAGCATTTTCCATTTTACGCTCTAATGATTTATCAACTAAATTAGCATCGTATTTAGGGAACTCTGCTAAGTGTACGCTTTCAAAACTTTCTTTTCCAGTTGCTTCGGTTAAGTCTTTATATAATTTATCCATAAAGAATGGTGCTACTGGTGATGCTAATTTAGCTACTGTTAGCATACAAGTATAAAGTGTTTGATAAGCAGAAATCTTATCTTGACCATATTCTCCTTTCCAGAAACGTCTTCTACATAATCTTACGTACCAGTTACTTAAATGGTCTTGTACGAAACTATCAATAGCACGAGTAGCACGAGTAGGCTCATAATCAGCATAAGCATCATCAACTTTTTGTATTAATGAATTTAATTCTGATAATATCCAACGGTCTATTTCAGGTCTTTCGTTCAATGGAATATCAGCCTCTGAATAGTTAAAGTTATCAATATTCGCATATAAACTAAAGAATGAATAAGTGTTATATAATGTACCGAAGAATTTACGTTTAGTTTCCTCAATACCTGCAATGTCAAATTTCAAGTTATCCCAAGGGTTAGCGTTTGAAATCATATACCAACGTGTTGCATCAGGTCCGTGAGTTCCAAGTGTTTCAAATGGGTCAACGGCGTTACCTAAACGTTTAGACATTTTTTGACCGTTTTTGTCTAATACTAATCCGTTAGATACAACATTCTTATAAGCAACAGAATCAAATACCATAGTACCTATAGCGTGAAGTGTATAGAACCAACCACGAGTTTGGTCAACGCCCTCAGCGATAAAGTCCGCAGGGTATGCCGTTTGGTTATCAATGAAATCTTTATTTTCAAATGGGTAGTGCCATTGTGCGTAAGGCATCGCACCTGAGTCAAACCATACATCAATTAGGTCTGCTTCACGGTGCATAGGCTTTCCGCTTTCAGAAACTAATACGATTTTATCAACAATGTTTTTATGTAAATCTATATTGTCATAGTTTTCTTTTGACATATTTCCAACTTCAAAGTCAGCAAATATATCTTCTTTCATTACACCTGCTTTAACTGCTTTTGC
>PDWI01005194.1_pt1 | contig 16930 bp, 11 predicted proteins | sample 1430891 | NCBI WGS metagenome assembly PDWI01 (sample SAMN01162508, study PRJNA174530) | Oral metagenome, whole genome shotgun sequencing project. | biome: Marine environment; feature: Marine mammal; material: Swab sample of the gingival sulcus; isolation source: swab sample of gingival sulcus...
TATGGAACTAAAAAGCTATCAACAAAAAGTAATTGAAAATATAGAAGAGTATTTGGACTATGTTCAGGAAAAAAAGAACTTAGCCAAAGCATTTAATCAATATTGGGAAGATAAAATAGGGGCTTATAATCCTTTGGATAATACAGGTATGCAACCTTATAAAAATAATGTTCCAAATGCTGCTCACGTTTGCGTAAAAGTTCCTACCGCCGGAGGTAAAACATTTATTGCAGTAAATGCTTTACATTCCATTTTTTCAGCTTACGATGCTTCAAAACCAAAAGCTGTCATTTGGTTGGTTCCTTGGAGTAATCTTTTACAACAAACGGTTAATGCTCTTTCAAACCCTGAGCATCCATACCGACAAAAACTTAATACTTTGTTTAATCATAGAGTAGAAATTTACCAAAAAGAAGATTTACTGCAAGGCTCTAATTTTAACCCAACCGTTGTAAAAGATCAACTCAGTGTTATTGTTATGAGTTTTGCCAGTTTGCGTGCAAAAAATAAGGAAGATAGAAAAGTATATCAAGAAAACGGACAGTTAGAAACATTTGCATCGCAATACAAAAACGAAGAACATCTTTTAGAAGGAACTGACGACACCGCTTTAATAAATGTCATTAGAAGTTTAAATCCTGTTCTGATTGTTGATGAAAGCCACAATGCAGAAAGTGATTTGAGTGTAGATATGCTTAAAAACTTAAATCCTTCTTTTATTTTAGACTTAACCGCAACTCCAAAAGACAATAGCAATATTATAAGTTTAGTTCCTGCCATTGAATTAAAAAAGGAACACATGGTAAAGTTGCCTGTAATTGTTTATAATAATCACGATAAAACAGAAGTCATCGATAATGCTTTGCATTTACAACGCAAATTAGAAGTTTTAGCAAAAAAACAAGAAGCAGAGGGCGAGAAATACATTCGACCTATTGTACTATTTCAAGCACAACCTAAAACCAAAAACGACAATACTACTTTTGAAAAGTTAAAAGAGCAATTACTAAGTTTGGGTATTCCTGAAAATCAGATTAAAATTAAAACGGCAAATATTGACGAACTTAAAGGCGTTGATTTGATGGATAAATCTTGCGAAGTGAGGTATATTATCACCATAAATGCTTTAAAAGAAGGCTGGGATTGTCCGTTTGCTTATATATTGGCATCATTGGCAGATAAATCAAGTGCCGTAGATGCAGAACAAATTTTAGGTCGTGTTTTGCGTCAGCCTTATGTGCAGAAACACAGTGCTTTTCAATTGAACCTCTCTTATGTTTTAACCGCTTCGGCAAAGTTTAACGAAACGCTTCAAAATATTGTTAAAGGCTTACAAACTTCAGGATTTAGCGAAAAAGACTATCGCAAAATTGATAAAATGCCGGAAGAAGAGAAGCAAATTAAAAAACCTGATCCTGTTGAAACATTCTTGTTTCCGGAACAACAAACTGAGGTAGAAGATAACATTGATAAAAATCGTGTTTCTTTCGACCCAAATGCAAGCGAAGAAGAAATTACAACTACTTCTGTAATTGATGAAATTGAAACTATGGCAGAGGTGCAAAGTAAAGAATTAGAACAGCAAATAAAAGCACAAGAACAACAACCGGTTGATGAAAATATATTTCAAGAAATGGGATCAAAAGTAAAACTATACCCAGTAAAAGAGGTAAACAAAGAATTGATTGGCAATATTGAATTTCCCCAATTCTTTATTAAAGTTGCCGCAAGCGATATTTTTGGAACAGATGAAGAATTGTTAAACAGAGAATCTCTTTTAAAAGACTTTAAACTATCTGATGAGGATATAAAAATAGATTTTGACCAAATTTCATCGGATTTATACAAAGTTGATTTAGAAGAATCTAGGAAGAATGAATACCGTCCATCTTTTACAAAAATAGAAGAAAACGTAGTTAAAGACCCCATTGCAGAATATATTTTGGCAAAGCCAAAAGAAAATCAAATTATCGACATTACGCATCAAGTAATGCAAATTATAGGCAATATGTATCCTATTTCAGACCAAGAGATTAAGGCTTATATTGCTCGTATTTTAAACAACATGAATGCAGAACAGTTGAGAAATGTGTTGATTAGAAAATACAGTTACACAAATAAAATTAAAAATAAGATACGATTATTAGCCGATTCGTATGCGGAAAACAGATTTTTTGACTTAATAAAATCGAAACGTATTAAAACTAAGAATAATTGGAAATTAAGTACAGAAATTGTTCCGGGGAATTTAGGCTCTTCAATCGGAAATTCTTTATATGAAAGAGAAGGCTCCATGAATAATTTTGAAGAAAAAGTCATTATGGAAATAGGGACATCTTCTAATATTGTATTTTGGCATAGAAACCTAGAAAGAGGAAAAGGTTTTTATATCAATGGATTTAAAGCAAATCATTATCCTGACTTTATTTTACAAACTAAATCGGGAAAAACTATCTTAATAGAAACTAAAGGCGACCATTTAGACAATACAGACAGCGAAGCAAAATGCAGGTTGGGAACTGAATGGGAAAAACAAGCAGGTCAAAATTATGCTTACTTTATGATTTTTGATAAAAAAGAAGTTGCAGGTTCATATACATTAGATAAAGCAAAAGAATTAATAAGTGAAATGTAATTATAGCTTTGATTAATAAGTTAATTCCAGAGATGTTTTTATTTGCCGGAAGGTTTCCGGCTTTTTTATTTCATAATCAGGTAAAACGGGCGTTTTTTGTTGTCGGAGATTAAAAATCAGATTAAATTAAAATTTTTCTTGCTTATTGAGCCTATGCTTTGATTGGTGTACGAATATTGTAAAACGTTTTATATATCAGCAGTTATGAGGCAGAAACAGATGCGAAACAAAACGAAAGAAATAAGAGTTAAGAATCTTTTAATCGAAAAATTAACTTATAAAGGGTTCGGATTGGCTCACAAAGACGGAAAGACTTTTTTTATTTATAACGGCGTACCCGGCGATGCGGTCGATATTCGTTCTGTTCATAAAAAGAATAAAGTTATTTTCGGAGTTATCGAGAATTACGTAAGGCATGCCGATTTTAAAATTAATCCGGGATGCGATGTTTTCGGAAAATGCGGGGCGTGCAATTGGGCAAATCTTCCTTACGAGTATCAGCTGAAAGCAAAGAATCTGATAATGAAAGATTTTTATAAGGAAAAGATAAATCCGATTATTGCTTCCCCGGAGATTGATTTTTACAGAAACAAATCTTTTCTTCCTGTCAGCGGAACAGTTTCAGAACCTAAAATCGGAATGTTTGCTCCTTTGTCTCATAAAGTTACTGAACATAAAAATTGTCGATTGCAGCCGGCTCTTTTTGATGATATTGCCGAAGAGTTTAAAGAATACATCAAAAAAAGTAAAGCATCTCCTTACAATGAAACGGAACAAACCGGAAATTTACGTCATCTCGGGATAAGGCAGGCAAGCAACGGCGATATTTTGGTTATTTTGGTAACGAAAAGCAGAAAATTGCCTTTTTCTAAAATATTGGTCGATAATTTGCGAGAAAAGTTTCCTCAAATTACGGGAATTGTACAAAATATAAATCCGTCCGGAGGAAACAGAATTTTGGGAGAGAAAGATAAAATTTTATTCGGCTCCGAGTATTTATCGGAAAGTCTTTTTGAATATAAAATAAAAGTCCATTATCAAGCTTTTTTGCAAATAAATTATAAACAAATGTTGCAAATGTATGATTTTACAGCTAAAATTATTCCGAAAAATTCAATTGTGGCAGATGCTTTCAGCGGCAGCGGAACAATCGGACTGAGTTTGGCAAAGCATCATAAAAAAATATTTTGCATCGAAGAAAATAAATTTGCCCATCTTGACGCAATAAACAATGCATCCTTGAATAAAGTCGAAAATATGTTTTTTATAAATGATTTAACCGAAAACGCTTTACCTGAATTGACGGCAAAAGAAAATCCTGATGCGATAATTTTTGACCCTCCCCGCAAAGGAGTTGACGGAGAATGTTTGCATAAAATTGCCAAGCATAAAATTCCGCTGATTGTTTACATCTCCTGTGATCCGTCCACGCAGGCAAGGGATGTAAAAATTCTGAAAGAATACGGTTATAAAATTGATTTGATTCAGCCTTTCGACATGTTCCCTCATACATATCATACAGAAAATATTGTTTTATTGAAAAAAGATGTCGATTAAAAAAGCCGATAAAAAGGATTTAAAATATTTTGCAATAAATTTATAACAAAACGGGTTCTAAAACAGTCTTTTCTTTTTATGATCAGGCGATAAAATTAATTTAAAGAAGAAATAAAAATTAAAATGAGGTTATTAATGAAAGAAAAAATATTTTACGTATTGCTTCTGATTTTAGTCGGATGCAGTTTGCGCAAAGTTTCGAATACGGATTCAAATCCTCCGAAAGCGGAAAAAATCGCTTATTCCGAGACTGTTCACGGAGTTGAATTGAAAGATGACTATCATTGGCTGAAAGATAAAAGCAGAACCGACGAAAATGTAATTGCTTATGTGGAAGCCGAAAATAAATATGCCGAAAAAATTTTGTCGAAAACGGAGGAATTGAAGAACACTGTTTTAACGGAATTAAAATCCCGTTTAAATGAAAATGACCTCAGTTTGCCTGTTTTGCGAGATTCTTTTTATTATTATTGGAAAGTAACAGAAGGTAAGCAGTATTGGGATTATTATCGTAAAAAAGTTGATTCGGATACGGAAGAAGCTGTTATGCCGATAAATGAAATGTCGAAAGGTTATACTTATTACGAAGTTTCTTCGATAGATATAAGTCCTGATCACTCTATGCTGGGATTTTTGGTTGATACATCAGGTTCGGAACAACTTGAGCTGAAATTTATTCGAATTTCGGATCATCACGTATTTAAAGACTCCGTTGCCAATGTTTCTTCCGCAGCGTGGGCAAACGATAACAAAACAATTTTTTATGTTCAAGACGATGAGACAGGACGAGGTTTCAGGCTTTATCGCCACACTCTTAATACTCCTGTTTCTCAAGATCAGCTTATTTTTGAAGAAAAAGACGGACGCTTTTATCTTTGGACAGGCGTTACAAAAAGCAAAAAATATATTATGTTCGGTTCAGGAAGCAAAACTTCCAACGAATGTTATTTTGTGTCTGCGGACAATCCTTTTGAAGAATTTCAGTTGATTGAACCGAGAACGGAAAACATGACTTATTATGCTGACGACAGAGGAGATTATTTTTATATTCAAACGGATGCTGACAGCTCTTATAATTGGAAATTAGTAAAAACGCCGATTAATAATCCGGGACGAGAAAATTGGGAGACAGTCATTCCGCATAGGGAAGATGTTTATGTCCTGACATCCGTTTATGCTGATTTTATATCGGTTTACGAACGCAAAAACGCTATTGAAAAATTCAGAATCATGCCTTTTGACGGCTCGGATGAAACCGTAATAGAATTTGATGAAGCTGTTTACAGCGCTTCTTTATTGAGTGTTCCGAATTTTGATACGGATTTTATTCGTTATTCTTACGAAAGTTATACGCAACCTGCGGCAATCTTTGATTTTGACGTTAAAACCGAGAAAAAGACGCTTCGCAAAAAGTTGAATGTCAAAGGCGAATACAATGCCGATTTGTATAAATCCGAAAGAATATTTGCGGTTGCCGAAGACGGAACGAAAATTCCCGTTTCCCTGCTTTATCGAAAGGATTTGTTTAAAAAAGACGGTTCAAATTCTCTTTTACTTTACAGTTACGGATCTTACGGAAGCGGAACTTATCCTTATTTTTCAAGTTCAAGGCTTTCTCTTTTGGACAGAGGTTTTATCTACGCAGACGCTCACATCAGAGGCGGAAACGAAATGGGCAGAATGTGGCATTATAAGGGAAGAATGCTTTCCAAGAAAAATACATTTACCGATTTTATTGCTTGCGCCGAAAAGCTTATTGAAGATAAATACACATCTCCGGAACATCTCGGCATTGAGGGCGGTTCAGCAGGCGGAATGCTTATGGGAGCCGTTACGAATATGAGACCTGATTTGTTTGAAACCGTGATTGCCGACGTTCCTTTCGTGGATGTTTTGAATACCATGTCAGACCCCAGTTTATCGGCAACCGTTTCGGAATACGAGGAATGGGGAAATCCCGAGATAAAAAAATATTTCGATTATATTCGTTCCTATTGCCCCTATCAAAATGTGAAGAAACAAAATTATCCCAATATTTTCGCTATTGCCGGATTTTACGATCCGAGAGTAAATTACTGGGAACCGGCAAAATGGGTGGCAAAAATACGAGAGATGAATACTTCCGATTCCGTTATTATTCTTAAAACAAATATGAATGCCGGACACGGAGGATCATCCGGAAGATATGATTTTTTGGAAGAAATTGCCGAAAAATACGCTTTTCTTATAGAAACATTGAAATAATAACTTACGGATAGAGCTTGCCCGGGCAGGCTTTATCTTTTTCTTTTTAAACGAGGAATCAATTTGAGCAATAAAAAACTTCTGAGTCAAACGGGAACAGTCTCGGCGGCAGTTTTTATCAGCCGTATTTTGGGATTGATCAGAGATGTTTGTTTTTCTTATTTTCTCGGGGCAACAAAAATTACGGATGCTTTTAACGTCGCTTTTCAGATTCCGAATTTATTGCGTCGTTTGTTTGGAGAAGGAGCTTTGGCTGCTGCTTTTATTCCTGTTTACAAAGATGTTCAAAGAAAAAAAACGCCTCAGGAATTAATTAGATTTTCAACCAATATTTTATCTTTTTTGACGTTGATTTTAACTGTTCTTTCTGTTTTGGGATTTATTTTTACTCCTTTCATCGTAAAGATTTTGGCTCCCGGATTCGAGAACGAAACATATATTCTTACCGTAAAATTGTGCCGTATAATGTTTCCTTATCTCTTTTTTATCGGATTGTCTTCCACTTTGGCTTCAGTTTTAAATGCTTGCGGAATATTTTTTGTTCCTTCTCTTTCTTCCGCTTTTCTTAATCTTTCCATGATAAGCTGTCTGGCTTATGCCGGATTTAAATTTCCCGAACATTCCATTCGGGTTGAATGGCTTTCTTTCGGAGTTTTGATCGGCGGTTTTATGCAGACTGTTGTTTTGTTCCCTCAATTAAAAAAGATGGGGTACAAAATAAAATTATATTTTAACGGAAGGAGCAAAGATCTTAAACTTGTATGGCAAAAATTTTTGCCCGGAGTTATCGGCATTTCCATTCGTCAGATAAACTTATCTGCTGATTTGATCATTGCTTCTCTTCTTGCCGGAGGAAGTTTGACGGCTTTACAGATGGGGAACAGGTTGATGCAGCTTCCGCTCGGTATTTTCGGAGCTGCTGCCGGAACTGCTGTTTTGCCTTTGTTTTCTCAACTGGTCAGTGAACGCAACAAGAAAGAATTAGATGAAAAAATTCATTTTTCGGGCGTATCTTTAGGCATGATTATGTTGCCTCTTTTTGTCGTTTTCCGTTTTTGCGGAAAAGATTTTATTCGTATTCTGTTTATGCGAGGACAATTTGACGAAGTTGCTCTTAATAAAACTTTTATTGCTCTTGTCTGCTATTCCGGAGGGCTGCTTTTTGCTTCTTTTAACAGGATAATTATTTCCGTTTTCTATGCTTACAAAGATACGAAAACTCCCGTTAAAATTTCCGCTTTCATAGTTTTGGTAAACATTTCCTTAAATTTGATTCTTGTTAAATTTTTCGCTCTTGCCGGTTTGGCTCTCGGAACATCTGTTTCTGCTTTTATTCATTACTTGATTTTGGTAAAGTACGGAACCGCAAAATTCGGTTTAAATCTTAAAAAATTGCATTTTGATTGGTTTAAAATAATTTTTGCCTGTTTAATTTGTTTCGGCATTTTTTCGTTTTTTGACAGATTTTTTGTTCCGGTTAACTTTATTTTTTCGATATTGAGATCGGGAACCGTTTCTCTTTTGACTTTTTTCTTTGTTTTTTCTTTTCTTTCCTTTATTAAAGTTTCATATTTGCGCGAAGCATTAAAAAAAATAATTCGGAAATGATATGAATAAAATATTGAAAGATAAATTACGACTTTTGCCGGAAAATCCCGGAGTTTATTTTATGAAAGACGGAGATGGAAAAATTATTTATGTCGGAAAGGCTAAAATATTAAAAAACAGAGTGCGGTCTTATTTCTCGGGAACGCATAATAAAGACAGAAAAACTCAGCGTCTTGTCTCAAATATAAGTGATTTTGATTATTTGATTTGCCGTTCGGAAGAAGAGGCTCTCATCGTCGAAGCGGACATGATCAAAAAACATCGTCCTCGCTATAATATTTTATTGAAAGACGATAAGCAGTTCCCTTTTATAAAACTTACTCTTCGAGAACCTTTTCCGAGAATTTTCGTTACTCGGGATGTGATCAAAGACGGAAGTAAGTATTTCGGTCCTTATATCCAAACGGGAACCTTAAAAAAAACGCTTCGCATGTTGGAATGGATGTTTCCGCACAGAACATGTAAACGTAAAATTCCGGCAAGCGGAATTGCTTTTGATAAATCATGCATTAATCATCAGATGGGAAAATGTCAGGCACCGTGTATCGGGAAAATTTCTCGGAAAGATTATTTTAAAAACATAAAGCATATTTTACGATTGTTGAACGGGAAAAATGAGGATGTCGTAAAAATTATGACAATCGAAATGAAAGAGCTTGCCGGCGAAAGAAAATTTGAAGAAGCAGCTGTTATCCGAGATAAGATAGATTATCTTAACCGCTTCAAATCAAGAAAATTAACTCATTTTAACGATAAATTGAATTATGATATTATCGGTTTTTATCGAGATGAAAATTATGCTGCTGTCTCTGTTTTGAAAATAATAAGAGGAAAATTGCTGCAACGGGAAATCTATAATATGGATCAGGTTGCAGATTATGAAAACAGGGAAATTTTATCGCAGTTTATCAGACAGTATTATTCTGCTTCCTCGATTGTTGTTCCCGATAAAGTAATGATTCCTTTTGAACCGGCATCCTGTGATGTTTTGAATAAATGGTTGAAAAATAAATTGACGATACCGGCAAGAGGAGAAAATAAAAAGTTGATCGGATTGGCAAAGGCTAATGCTTTGAATCACGTTGAAGAACAAAAATTGAGATATTTGCGCAAAAGCGACCGCAGTATTTTACCGGTTCGAGAGTTGAAAGAAAAATTGAATCTCAGACGCATGCCCCGGAAAATAGTTTGCTTCGATATTTCTACCATTCAAGGAACGGATACGGTCTCTTCCATGGTTTATTTTGAAAACGGTAAACCGAAGAAAAAAAATTATCGCAAGTTTATCATGAAAACCGTGGAAGGACAAGATGATTTTGCTTCTATGGCAGAGACTTTGACCCGTTTTTTGTCTCAAATCGAAAAATATGAAAAACCTGATTTAATCGTTATCGACGGCGGTAAGGGACAATTGGGAGCAGCAAACGCTATTCTGAAAAAATACGATCTTGATATTGATATTGTCTCTCTTGCCAAGAGAATTGAAGAAATTTTTCAACCGGGAGTTTCTTCATCCGTAATTTTGCCTAAGTCCTCTCCTGCCTTGAGACTGCTTATTAATTTAAGAGACGAATCTCACCGATTTGCCGTAACTTTTCACAGAAAGCGCCGTTCTTTGAGAACTCTTATAAGCGAACTGGACGGTATACCGGGAATAGGAAACGAAAGAAAGTTTTTGCTTCTTAAAACTTTCGGCTCCGTAACCAAAATAAAAGAAGCCGGTTTGGATCAATTATGCGAAGTTAAAGGAATAGGAGCCGGAACGGCAAAAATTATTAAAAAATATTTGAACGAAGTTGAAAATAAAGAATAAAATACTTTAAATATTATATGCTGATTATTTTAAATAAAGGAAAATATATGAAATTAATGAATATTTTGCAGGCGGAAGTCGCAGGAGAAGAAAAAACGGTTATCGTTAAAGTAAAAGACAATGAATTAATTGTCAATGATTACGAAACAAAAGAATCAATTATAAAATTTAAATTGATAAATACCGACGGAACAGATCCGATCATTTTTATTGCTTCGAGGAAATAATGTCTGTTTTTCAGAGAACTGAAATGTTGCTGGGAACCGATAATTTGAAGAAATTATATGATTCTAAAGTCGTGATTGCCGGATTGGGCGGAGTAGGCTCTTACGTTGCCGAAGCATTGGGCAGGAGCGGTGTGGGAGAAATGGTTTTAATTGATTTTGATGTAATTTCCGAAAGCAATATCAACAGACAATTGATTGCTTTGCACAGCACAATCGGAAAAAAGAAAACCGAAGTAATGAGAGATCGTCTTCTTGATATCAATCCCAAAATAAAAATTGAAATAATTTCAGATTTTTGTTCCCCCGATAAAGTTGAAGAATATATCGTAAATCAGGATTTCATAGTTGATGCGATTGACAGTTTAAATCCGAAAGTAACCTTATTGGAAAAAGCCGTAAAATCTGACAAAAAAATAATTTCCTGTCTCGGAGCAGGCGGAAGAACGGATCCTTCAAAAATAGCGTTAAGCGATATCTCAAAGTCTTGGGGTTGTCCTCTGGCTTCCCGAGTAAGAAAATATTTGCGTCGAAGAGGTATTTCTAAAGGGATACCGGCGGTTTACTCTTACGAAAAACCTGTAAAAGGAACAGAAGAAAATTGCGATTGGGATGAAAGCAAAGGGCGAAAAAGAGTTACGGTAAGTTCATCGGTTTTTATTCCCGGCATAATGGGTTTGTGGGCAGCATCTTACGTTGTTCGGCAATTAATAAAATAAATTTAAAGCTTTGATTCAGATATATATTGTTTTTTATTTTATTATAATAAGTTATAGTTTTGTATTTTATTAATGTATTGTCAGCCGATACAGATACAATTAAATCTTGTTTACGCTTAAATATTTGTCGTATTAACCTTACAGATTCCTAATTCCCTGATAATTTTTTGATATGTTTTCGGTTTACCGGGATTTTCATGACTAGATTTCGGAAAATAACAAAATTTTAAATATTATTTTTTATTTCAGCCGGACGACAGAAGATGCAAAGAAATCAATTTAGGATTAAAAATCATTGAAACTTGACAGAGTTACACTTTTCTTTCTTTTTGTTTTAAAAAAAATAAGGAGATTATTATGCCTAACAAAACAGTTAAAGTAACAGCCGAAAAATTGGAAAACTTCAAAATTGACGTAAAAGCCGGAGATCATGTAATGAGAATTGATCAGCCTGCAAACGGCGGAGGCGAAGGAACAGGACCGTCTCCTTTACACTATATGTTTGCTGCTTTATCCGGTTGCGTTATTACTATCGGAACTATGGTTGCTCGCCAAAAAAGATTGGATATCCGCAATTTTAAAGTTGAAGTAGAAGGGGAAATCAATACTGACGGCTTGATGGGAAAAGCTTCCGAAGACAGAATCGGATTTAAAAAACTCGTCGTAAAAGCCGATATCGATGCTGATATGACAGATGAAGAAAAAATGAATTTCTTGCATGAAGTAGATAAGAGATGCCCCATATCCGATAATATTTTCAATACTACCCCCATTGATTTTAAATTAAAGTAATTTAAGGTTTTTTTATGAAGATAACTAAAGATAATGCAGGCAACCTTATCTATCTGGGATTTGAAGAAAAATCTCCTGAGATTCATGCCGAAATAAAAAAATCAGTTGATATTTTTACGAATAAACGTAATTGGAAGTGGAAAAAAAACGAAATACTGGTTATAGATTTGATTGATAAAGACGTAACCGTTATTCTCGGAGGATTGGGAAAAGAAGAAGAAATTACTTCCGAAACAGTCCGAAAAATTTCTGCCAAAGCTGCTTCCGAGGCTCGGAAAATAAAATTGAATAAAGTTACCTTTAAGCTTGATGTCTTGAAGGGTTGTAAACTTGATAATTTTGTTAAAGCCGCCGTCGAAGGAATAGAACTTTCAAAATATAAATTCGATAAATATCTGAAAAAAGAAGAAGAAGAAAATGCTCCTGAAACAGAATTTTTATTCGGAGAATTTGAGGCTGACGTTAATTTTGAAGAACTTATATGCGAAGCTGAAATTCTTTCAGAATCTGTTTGCATTGCCAGAGATCTCGTTAACGAGCCTGCAAATGTCATAACCCCTGTTACTTTGGCGGGAAAAGTCGAAGAACTCGGTAAAGTTTATAATTTTGATGTTGAAATTTTCGAAGAAGAAAAAATTCGCAAATTGAAAATGGATGCTTATTGGGAAGTTGCCAGAGGTTCTGTCATTCCGCCTCGTTTTATCATCATGAGATACCTTAACAATCCGGATTCAAAAGAGATTATGGGATTGGCAGGTAAAGGATTGACTTACGACAGCGGGGGATATTCTCTCAAACCTACTTCCGGAATGTTTACCATGAAAGCAGATATGGGCGGTTCCGCATCGGTTATAGGAGCAGTAACAGCTATAGCCAAGGCAAAATTGAAAGTTAACGTTATTGCTGTTGTGGCTGCTTGCGAAAACATGCTTTCCGGACACAGCTATCGTCCGGGCGACGTTATCGGTTCAATGGGCGGAAAGACCATCGAAATCGAAAATACCGATGCTGAAGGACGTTTGACTCTTATTGATGCGGTTCACTACATTATTAACCATGAAAAAGTAACTAAAGTCGCTGATGTTGCCACTTTGACAGGGGCGGCTGTGGCGGCTCTCGGACAAAATTATTCCGTTATAGTCTCCAATAATGATGAAATGGTTAAATCTTTGATTGATATTTCTAAGATTACCGGAGAAAAATTCTGGCGTATGCCGGAAGATCCGGAATTTAAAGAAATGCTGAAGTCCAAAGTAGCCGATTTGCGAAACATAGGCGGAAAATTTGCAGGTTCGATTACTGCCGGTCTTTTTATCGGCGAATTCGTAAACAATTTGCCTTGGGTTCATCTTGATATTGCCGGACCGGCTTATACCGATTCCGCCAATGAATATAAACCTTTCGGAGCGTCCGGTACCCCGGTAAGATCGCTTTACTATCTTGTTAAACACCTGTTTTAACCGAAAATATCTTATACTTCCAAGCAGATAATGTATGAAAATATGTTATCTGCCGGAAGTTTTATATTCTTAATTTAAAATAAAATTCGGAGATTAAAGTGGAAAAAAACGATAATATAAAAGTCGGTGTTTACGTTGATTCGTCAAATATAGCTCAAAACGGCGGATACGGAATGCACTACGATATTTTAAGAGAATTTGCATGTCGAGACAAAGGAACCGCAATAAGATTAAATGCTTATGTGGCTTATGATGAAACCGAAGCTAAAACCAATCGGGAATATCGCCTGAAATCGGAGAATTTTCATGCCGTTTTGCGAGATTTCGGTTTTAAAGTAATCGTAAAAAAAGTTAAATGGTTTATTGATGAGTCCGGTACTCGTTTCGGAAAAGCCAATGCCGATCTTGATATGGCTGTTGATATGCTTTTGCAGTCGGAACGTCTGGACTATATTCTGGTTGCTACCGGAGACGGAGATTTTACGCAAGTTGTGAGAGCTTTGCAAAATCGAGGTTGCCGAATCGAAGTAATTGCTTTTAAAAATGTATCCCATCAATTAAGAAACGAAGCCGATGTTTTTACTTCGGGATATTTGGTTCCGGAACTCTTGCCGATAGACTTTGATTATCAAATTGATAATTACGGGAGCTCCAACAGACATGAAAGCTGGGGCGATGAAAACAGCAGGGTACGAGGTATTTGCTATGCTTACAACAATGATAAAGGTTACGGATTTTTACGTTATATAAAAAAGATTCGAGGAGGAATGTGGATAACCGATTCCAGAAATAATGACTCTCCTTATGACTCGGTATTTGTCCATTATTCTCAATTCCCGGAAGGAACAAATTTTGAAGAACTGCCGAACAGAGCTCAAATATTTGAATTTAAATTAGTAAACGGAGAAAAAGGGTTACAGGCGGTAAATTTGAAAGAAATATATCATTATTGAGTTTTTGAACAAAGGAGCGGATATGTCTAAAAAAATAGTTGTTATCGGCGGTTCTGCTGCCGGCCCTAAATCTGCATCCAAAGCAAGAAGAATTGATCAAAAAGCAGAAATTACAATAATACAAAAAGGTAAATATCTCAGCATGGCATCTTGCGGTTATCCGTATTATGTCGGCGGAGTTTTTAATGATAAAACAGATTTGATAAGTTCTCCGGAAGGTGTTCCCAGAGATTCCGCTTTTTTTCATTCAACCAAAAATATTACTGCAGTCGTAAATACAGAAGTTTATAAAATTGACCGAAAAAATAAGTTTGTGCTGGCGAGAAATACGGTAACCGATGAAATTTCGGAATTCCCTTACGATAAATTGATCTTGGCTATCGGGGCTTATCCTGTTGTTCCGGAAATAGAAGGCTCTTCTTTGAATAATATTATGACTCTTCAGAGTATGGATGATGCCGATAAATTAAGAAAACTTTCAAAAAGCGGAAAAATAAAATCAGCGGTAATTTTAGGCGGAGGATTAATAGGAATTGAAACTTGCGAGGCTTTGCAATTAGCCGGAATAAAGGTTACCGTTGTTGAGAAGCAAGACAGAATTTTACCTTTTTTGGATGAAGAAATGTCTGATTTGGTAAAATATGACATAGAACAAAAAAATACCGAAATAATTACAAATGTATCTGTTACAGAATTTAAGGGCATATCCGACGTTAAGTCTGTTTTGCTTTCTGACGGAAGAGAAATTGAATGTGATCTGGCAGTTATCTCAATAGGGGTAAAGCCGAATGTAAGACTTGCCGAAAATGCCGGCTTAAAAATAGGAGAGACAGGCGCGATAAGCGTTAATGAATTTCTCCAAACAAGCGATCCCGATATTTATGCTGCCGGAGACTGTATTGAAATAACAGACTTGGTAACTTCCTCGAAAACGTATTGGCCTATGGGAGATGCCGCAAATTTGCAGGGAAGAGTTGCCGGACAAAATGTTATTTGCGGAAATGTTGCATCCTACGAAGGAGCAGTTTTAACCGGAATTTGCAAAGTATTCGAGTATTCTGTCGGCAGTACGGGACTTTCCGAAAAAAGAGCTTTGGCGGAAAGTTATTCTGATATTATTACGGCAATTCATTTTGCCCCTGATAAACCGAGATTTATGAAAGGCAAGAATATCGGAATAAAATTAGTTGCCGATAAAAATACAGGTCTTTTGCTGGGAGCTCAAATAATAGGTAAAGGCGATATATCAAAACGTTTAGCTGTTGCTTCCATGGCTTTGCGAGCTAAAATGCATATTAATGAATTGATTAATTTGGATCTTCCTTACGCTCCTCCTTTTTCCCCTGCAATAGATAATTTTATTACAGCCGCTCATGTACTTGAAAATAAATTTTTGGGATATTTTACGGGAATTACTTCATTGGAGCTTAAACGAAAAATTGATGCCGGAGATAAACTTTATATTATTGATGTTCGAGATACAAACGAATATGATGTCGCTTGTTTGGGAATAGGAGAGATTGTTTTTCCGTTGTGTTCGTTGCGGAAATATTCCGATATGTTGCCCAAAGATAAAAGCATTGAAATAATTACTTTTTGCGAAATATCTCTGAGAGCATATGAAGCTGCAAGATTTTTGGAATCTCTGGGATATGAAAATGTTAAAGTTTTGGAAGGCGGAATAGCGGGTTGGCCGTTCAAAAGAGAAAAATATTAGCAAATAATAAAGTTATCCTTTGAACAGCCTGTGTATTTAATTTTTATATTTTAAAAGCCCGTATTCTAAATCAAGTTTTATTATTCCGGCGGCGTAACAATCAATTTCGTAAGGATTGTAAATTGCCTGAATTTTATCTTTTTTTATCAGTATAACTTTCGGAAGGATAAACTCTTTTATCAATAATTTATCGCTTAAAGGCTGATCTGCGTTCAAATCATACTTATTTCTGAGCTTTGTTTCCAAAATTTCTGAAAAATCATCAGACGTTTGAAATAATTCGTAAAAATCAACTTCACATTTATTTTGCAGATCAATTATCAAATTTTCGTATCTGCTTATACCGTGAGCAGATCCTCCTTTATACATGGTTTTGAAGACGGTAAGACAGAGATAACGATTATCTAAAATAACCTCAGGCGTAACTTCTGCCGTAAAATTGAAAGCGTTCAGATTTTTTTCTTTATATTCAAAAAAAGATTGATCAATTTCTGTTCGTTCCGCTTCTATCATCTCCCAAAATTCAGGTAAATTTTTTTCCGAAACTTTGTCGGCAACAGCTTTTTCAATTATTTTATTGCAAAAAATATTTTTATCGGCAAAAAAAGGATAACTTGCTGATATGTTTAAAGTCTCTCTGTTTCCTGTAATTTCTTTAATATTGATTTTTCTGCTGAGATAATCGCTTGAATCAGGTTCCGAAATATTTATAACGGCTCCGAGAAAAAAAGCAATATTCAGCATTGTCGCTAAAAAAATAATTCTCATGATTTACTCCTTATCTTTTATTTTCTTCAGTTTAATTTAACGGTAATCAATATACTTTATACTAAAACTGATGCTCAGTATTTTTATTTCAACTTTTTTTTACTAAATTTTTTCTGATTGACGGGAAATTTTGAAAAGATGATGCCTGATGTATTTAAGAAGATAAAAGTAAAAATATAATGTTACTTTTTTAATATTGATTCATTTTTTTATGCAAATAAAATTAAACGGAGAATCATGTTATGAAAATATTTTTATTTCTGCTTATATTGATGTTGGCAATTGTCTTATTCTCGTGTAGTTTGAAAAATAACAGAACACAAGTATTAGTTATTGGAACAATTCACGGAAGTCACGAAAGTAATCCAAATTACACACATCAAGATATTGTAAACATTCTGGGAACATATAATCCTGATGTAATATGCGTAGAAATACCT
>PDWI01005278.1_pt1 | contig 16925 bp, 11 predicted proteins | sample 1430891 | NCBI WGS metagenome assembly PDWI01 (sample SAMN01162508, study PRJNA174530) | Oral metagenome, whole genome shotgun sequencing project. | biome: Marine environment; feature: Marine mammal; material: Swab sample of the gingival sulcus; isolation source: swab sample of gingival sulcus...
TTTGAACAATGAAGATAGAGGTTCAAAAGAGCGTGTTTCACAAATTCAAATTGTGGCAGGACAGATACGAAATAAAGTTGCTCAGTTAGAAGCAGGAAGCATTGGTGCTGCTGTTAAATTGAAAGATGTTCGCACAGGAAATACATTAAATAGTAAATCTACGGATAATAAATTTGACTTTATCAAATACCCTAATCCACGTTATCGTCGAGCAATTCGTCCATTGGTGGAGGCTGAAACAGAAAAATTGAGCGAATGCTTAACTCGTATGAAAGAGGAAGACGTTTCTGGTCAAGGAGAGTTCCATTTGAAAACATTGAAATGGCGTTTGGAACACAATGACAAAATAGATATTGAATATTTAGAACCAAAAATCCCTTACAGAGAAACAATTACAAAACCTGCACGTGCCGATTATCGTCATAAAAAGCAGTCAGGAGGAGCTGGACAATTTGGCGAAGTTCATTTGATTATTGAACCGTACACAGAAGGAATGCCTGTTCCTGAAACGTTCAAAATCGGTGGGCAAGAAATTAAAATCAGCGTTCGTGATACGCAAGAATTCCCATTAGAATGGGGTGGTAAGTTGGTGTTTATCAGCAGTATCGTTGGTGGTGCTATTGATTCTCGTTTCCTTCCTGCTATTCAAAAAGGAATTATGGAACGTATGGTACAAGGTCCTTTAACAGGTTCTTATGCACGAGATGTGAGAGTGATTGTTTATGATGGAAAAATGCACCCTGTGGATTCAAATGAAATCTCATTTATGTTGGCAGGACGCCACGCATTTAGTGAAGCGTTTAAAAATGCTTCGCCAAAAATTTTAGAACCAATTTATGATGTTTCTGTATCTATTCCTTCTGAATTTATGGGAGATGTAATGGGCGATTTACAAGGTCGTAGAGGACTTATTATGGGTATGGAAAGCGAAAAAGGTTTTGAAAAACTGAACGCCAAAGTTCCATTGAAAGAGATGTCAACTTATTCTACTGCATTGAGTTCTATCACTGGTGGACAAGGTTCATTTAGTATGAAGTTTGCAAGTTACGAATTAGTGCCAACTGATGTTCAAGAAAAACTTCTCAAAGAGTACGAAAACTCTAAAAAAGAAGACGAATAGTGTGTAAATTATCATAACAAAAAAGAAGGTTGCTTTACTAAAAAATAGAGCAACCTTTTTTATTTTATAATATTTAATCTTTATTTTGAAAAATAGACTTTTCTTTGATGTCTTTTTCTTATCATATCCAAGTGTGGAATTGTATTTTTATATGTTCCCGTTATGGTAATGTTGTCTGCTGTTTTTAACGACATATCTATCTGATAGATAGAATCATTCATAGTATTTACATTTATCTTACCCTCTTTTATTAGTTTTATAGAACTTTTAGCATTTCCATCAATGTAGTACAAATATGCACCAGCTGGATTTTTATCTGTGTTATCGTAAAAATATTTACCACAAAAATAGGAAAAAGGCTCGCCCGTTTCTTTGGGAAGATATGTACCTTTGGGAAGTAAAGTGTCGTTTGGTGCTAAAAAAACATCTTCAAGTATCAAATACTGTCCTTGACCAACCAACTGACCATCAACAAGTTTTAGACCGTCCGTAAAAAAATGAAGTGTCAGCACATTGTTTGAAATATTATAATTAGAATAATAATCTCCATAGAATTGAGCAAAACTCCAAGTGAATTTCGGATTGGTTTGGTAGCCAACTTTGGCATATTTTTGTTCCTCGCACGATGAGAAAAAAAGAAGAAACAAAAGAAGAATCCTATATATAATTGTTTTTTTCATAAGTCTTATTTTCAACTATTTCCTTGCAAAAATAGGTATAATATTTTATTTGAGCAATGAACTCATCTATATTTTTTAACTTCAAACTCATTTAAACTTTTATTTTTAGGAGTAAAATGTGATAAAAGTTTAAGAAAGTTACAAAGCATTTACAATTAAATATTGGATTTGTTCATTTGCCTTGATGCAAACGAACCAAAATTACTCCTTTCAGTCGTGAGTCTTCGACAAATTTCAAGGCTCGATTTTGTTCTAATTTTTTTTAGGGAACAAAATAATGCCACATCACTACATTGTTTAACTAATATTTGAAAATTGACAGTTGATAATGTGGAAATTTAATAATAATAAGTGAAGGAACGGCATTAAATTCTTGCCGTTAAGAATATTGAAATAAAATCCGTTAAGAAATATGACTGTTTGAGCTACGTAGTAGCGAGTTGTCGTATTTTAGAATTTTATGGAAATAGTTAGGCAAAAGAATTTTAAGCCTTGACCTTTTGGTTCTTTTATGTCAAGATAAAAGAACAAGAAAAAATTATCTATTTTCTTTTTGTGCTATTTCATAAATTTGCCGTGCCAAATCTTTGTCATTTCCTTTTATAATATGCTTTGCTTGTTGGTAAAAAGGTTCTCTTTCAGAAAGTTTCACTTTTACAAATTCGGTCAATTCTTCACTTGACAAGTTAGAAATCAAAGGGCGTTTTCTTTTGTTTGTCAGCTCCAATCTTTCCACTAACTCTTTGTGAGTAAATGATAAATAAAAAGTTTCGCCTGTTCTGTTCATATTATTTATATTATCATAATAACAAGGAGTGCCACCACCTGTGGCAATTAGCACATTTTCAAAAGCAGATATTTCCTCCAAGCATTTTTTCTCTATTTGACGAAATTTTTCTTCTCCTTCATTTTTGAAAATATCAGAAACAGACTTAAAATATCGTCGTTCAATAAAATGGTCTAAATCTACAAATTCATATCCAATCCGTTTGGCAACGCTTCTACCGATAGTTGTTTTGCCTGACGCCATAAATCCTACTAAATATATTCTTTTCATTCTATCTCTTTTTTTTAACAAAAGTAATAAAAAAGTTTGGAAATATGATTTTGTAAATGATTTGTCTTATTTTTGCAAAAAAAGAATACAGTCAATAATTATGAAAACAGAAAAATCGGTATTACTAATATTTACTGGTGGTACTATCAGTATGGCAGAAAATAGAACAACGGGTGCGTTAGAACCTCTGAATTTCAGCACTGTTGAAGAATTTATGCCCGAATTAAATCAGCTGGGTGTTAGTATAAAAGGCGTTGCTATTAAACCACTTGTTGACTCCTCCGATATAAATCCAGATGTTTGGGAAAAAATAGCCATTTTGATTGCTGATAATTACGATGATTTTGACGGATTTGTGGTGTTGCACGGAACAGATACAATGTCCTACACAGCATCAGCTCTTAGTTTTATGCTTTCTGGCTTGTCTAAACCTGTTGTTTTCACAGGCTCACAAATACCAATCGGTAAGATACGGACTGACGCCAAAGAGAATTTGATTACCTCCATAGAGATAGCATCAGAAACAAGAAACGGAGTAGCACTTGTTCCAGAAGTAACCATATTTTTTGAGGATAAACTTTTTCGTGCCAACCGAACAACTAAATTAAATTCTGAAAATTTTGATGCTTTTAACTCTTTTAATTATCCGATATTGGCAGAGGCAGGAATTCATATTCGTTATTTCACCGAGAACATTCGTCAAATAGTTCCGAATACACCTTTGAAATTAAGAACAAAAACTTCTCGTAATATTGCTATTCTAAAAATATTTCCCGGAATAACTGAAAACGTAGTGAACAGCATTTTATCTACAAAAGATTTGAAAGCCGTTATTTTGGAAACTTTTGGTGCAGGAAATGCTCCTCAAAAAGAGTGGTTTTATCGTACCTTAAAAAAAGCAACAGACCAAGGGATTATCATCGTCAATAAATCTCAATGTATGAAAGGAAGCGTGGAAATGGGCTTTTATCAGACAAGTATGAATTTAATTAAATCGGGTGTTATCAGCGGATATGACATCACAACCGAAGCATTGGTCAGTAAACTAATGTATCTGCTCGGTGAGTGTGATAATGATACGGAAAAAGTAAAAAAACTAATTCAAAAAAATCTTTGTGGTGAAGTTACACTCTAATTTTTGAGTTGTATAAATAGTAAGTATTCAAATTCTATTTTAACAAAAAATATAAATAACATTTTGATTTTGTGAAAAATGTAGTATCTTTGTGGTAATTTAACATAAATAAGTAACTTATGAAAAAATTGTTTTTAGGAGCATTAGCCATTACTTTGATTTTAGTGGTTAAGTCTTGTGGTTATTACGCAGAAAATGAAAATTTTGAGTTTCCTGCTCTTGCAGTAGAACAAGAAATTGTGGAACTCACCGTAGGCTACAATTCCAGCATTGAGGTTATCGCAGGAAGTAGAGATTACAGTGCAAAAAGTAGCGATGAGAGTATTGTAAAAGTGATAACAAAAGACGACACCGTTACTCTACAAGGTGTTAAAACGGGTGAAGCAGTTGTTACGCTTACCGACAACAACACCAAAGAAACCAAACAGATAATCACAACTGTAAGCATACCTTACATCGAACTTACAACAACAAAAAATAATGGTGAGTATCTTAATATCATAATGAAAGCCCAAAAAGATGAAGATGTTTGGATTGACTTGAACGATAATAGAAAAAAAGACTACAACGAAACAGTTACTTTGGATACTGCCAGTTTTAGGAAAGGAAAGCCTATGGTACAGAAGTATCGTGTGGCTAATGAAAAAGTGAGAATTTATGGAAATGTTACGGAGATAATTCTCGGTTCAGACGATTTGTTTACCAAATCCAATAAAATAACCAATTTGGACGTATCACATTGCCCTACACTTGTTTTTTTGGAAGTAAAAAACAATATGTTGAAATTTTTAGATGTTTCTAAAAACAATAATTTAGTGCATCTTTGGTGTGAAAAAAACCAACTAATTGACTTAAAACTACCAAAGAAAAATAAATTGGAGACTCTCTATTGTGTAAACAACCTTCTTACTGAAATAGATTTATCTAATTGTGAAAAGTTAGAGTGTTTGAAGATGAATTTTAACAAATTGACAGATTTAGATGTTTCGGCGTGTGCTTATCTTTCAGAATTAGCATTCTCAAACAATAAAATCAGCTATGTTGATATATCTGCTAATCCAAGAATTTGGTTTTTTGATGGTGGTAACAATCTTTTGACCGAATTAGATTTATCACATTGTCTTGGTTCGGCTAAAACAGAAAAAGGAGTATGGAAAGACCTTGGACTTCGTGTTGTCTTTATCAAAAACAATAGATTGTCTTGTGTAAAAATAAGCAAAGAACAGTTGGAGAGCGAATATATTGGATTTTTATGGAAAAAAGACAAACAAACAAAATTCAGTTTAGAATGTAACTAAAAGAAATAATAAGAAAAGTAAAATATTAAAATAAGAACAAAATGAAAAAGATTAAATTTTTAGCACTATCGTTATTGGCTATTCTATTTTTAACTTCTTGTGGAGGAGATAAAGAGCCAACTACACCAACAAAAGATGAAACTATTTTACTCCCATATTTGGAAGTAGGAAAAACAAAAGATGACATAAAAACTTTTGAAAACCAGAGAGGTAGCAAACTAACCAGTGAAACTGATAGCGAGTTGGTATTTGATACAAAAAGCACCGTTATTACAAAAATAAAATACTCTTTTGTAAGTGGTGGCAAATACAAAGATGCTGTTACCTATTTTGCTGGTGCTGATGTTGCAAGTAAAAATTTGGATAAATTAAAAACGGATTTAAGACAACAAGGATTTACAGAAAAAGGTAGTGAATATTACCACGCTAAACGTAAAACGACAGTCTATTTCACGACTATCGCTGTTAAATATGTGGGTGAAATAGAGGTAGAAGTAGTAGTAGATGACAAACCGACTTTTAGTGAATTTCCTAAATTTATAACAGATTTTGGTATTGAAAGACCCGCTTTGGAAAATTGGGAAGGACAAAATGCAGGAACTTTTAATGGAGAACTATCAAGTATTCCTATGAAAAATGAGCAAGGAATTGAGCTTCCAGCAGACTTTTTAACTTTTTCTGTTAGTAAAAGCGAAAGAAAAACAAACCCAGAATTACCTACGTTTAGACGTTATATTATTGTCCATAGGGATTATGAAAAACAAATGGACGATGGAACAGTCATAGCACACAAAAAAGGATTAAGAGTAAATATACATTTCAACAATAATCCTGCAAAAGTATTCTATATAACTAATAATGGAGAAGCAAAAGTTACTAAGGCTTATAAAGCATTAGCAAAAAAAGAAGGTTTTACATACACAGGATTAGGAACAACACCGCGAGATAAAAGGTTAGGTTTCCACTATTTTGAAAACAAAGAGAAAAATCTATTGCATCTTGTTTATTTACGTAAAGATGACCAAGGAAAAGATTTTCTTGTACTTGAAATGAAAGAAATTGTAGAAACAGCAAAAAAGTAAATACTTCTACCTAATAAATAGAATATAATGAGAAATCAAAAACTATTTTATTGGATTTTTTTAATGCTCTTCGTGGCGTGTCAGCCCAGTGAAGACTATTTAAACAAACCAGTAAACAAGCACAAAAACGTAGAAAATGGAGAATCTAAATTTCCAGCTTCTATCGATTTTGATAATGCAAAAAAAGGAAAACTTTTTGTAAAATTAAGTCAAGAATCGGGAAGTTCTATCGTGTTCTCTACCAAAGAAAACACAGTAGAAACCAACGAAAAAGAGATGAATAAATTTTTCGCAAAACACGGTGTCAAGAAAATGCGACCTGTTTTCACGATTCCTGAAAAATTTGCAAAAAGAAGCCATAAGGCAGGATTACACCTGTGGTATGTTGTGGATTTTGATGAAAACGTCCCTGTTTCTGATGCTGTTATCAATGCGAGTAAATTAAAATCTATCGCAAAAATAGAACCTGCTTATGATTTTGTTAAGCCTAAAATGAAAGCAGTTGAAATAAAGCCTTCGGCATCACTATATGCAACGACAAATTTTCCTTTTAATGACCCAGAATTGAAGAGGCAGTGGCATTATGAAAATACAAAACCACTTGCCAACTCAAATCCAGAGGCTGATATTAGCCTTTTTGATGCTTGGAAAAAGGAAACAGGAAAGCCGAATGTGATTGTTGCCGTAATTGACGAAGGTGTGGATTACAATCACGAGGATTTGAAAGAGAATATGCACATCAACCAAGCAGAGAAAAATGGACAGCCTAATGTTGATGATGACGGAAATGGTTATATTGATGATATTTATGGATTTAATTTTGCTGATAAAAAAGTTAATGAAATAGAACCTGCTGACCACGGTACACACGTTGCTGGTACGGTTGCGGCAAGAAACAACAACGGAATTGGTGTTTGTGGTGTCGCTGGTGGTGATGGAACTCCTAATAGTGGTGTTCGTATTCTTGCTTGTCAAATTTTCAAGGGAAATAATGCAAATGTGGAGGCAGAAGCTGACGCACTGACTTATGCTGCCAATAACGGTGCTGTAATCGCACAATGTTCTTGGGGTTTTCCTAAAACAGCAAGAGTAACAAAAGTTCCTCTTATTCTGAAAGATGCGATTGATTATTTTATCAAATACGCAGGTTGTGATAAAGACGGAAATCAACTTCCAAGTTCACCTATGAAAGGTGGTTTAGTATGTTTCGCATCTGGAAATGAAGGGTTTGAATGGGAATCTGTTCCTGCTTATTATGAGCCTGTCATTGCTGTTGGGTCTTTTGACCATAATTTTAAGAAAACGTGGTACACGGTTTATGGTACTTGGCTGGATATTCTTGCTCCGGGTGGATTGAAAGAAGCTGGTTGGGATTATCAAGTTTACAGTACACTGAAAGACAATAGATACGGTTTTTTTGAAGGAACTTCTATGGCTTGTCCACACGTTTCTGGTGTTGCAGGGCTTATCGTTTCAAAATTTGGTGGACAAGGATTTACCAACAATGATTTGAAAAAACGCTTATTAAATGCTGTAAAAGATATAAGCGTAGATAAAAACAATCCTAAGTACATCGGAAAAGTTGGTTTAGGCTACCTTGATGCCAATAAAGCACTTGAAGTATTAGACACAAGCAAACCGAATAAAAAACCAATAAAACCTGAAATCACTGAGGTTATTCCAAGTTTTATAACAATAGATGTAAATTGGAAAGCATCATCAGATGAAAATGATGGTACACCGAGAATCTATAAAGTTTATTACTCTAAAACTCCGATAGATAATTCAAACTATCAATCGGCAGAATTTGTAACTATTTCAGGTATAGGATACGATGCAGGTGAAAATGTCAAATGTGTATTGGAAAAATTAGAATTAGACACCAAATATTATATCGCTATACAAGCGATTGACCGTTGGGATTTGGCTTCTGATTTGAACTTTACAGAAGCAAAAACAAAACTTAATCACAATCCAACTATTACAAGAAAAGACAACAAAGTCATACGAGTAACAGGGCAAGAAAAACAAAAGGTAGTTCTGATAGCCAACGACATAGATGGAAATACATTAAGACACGAATTAGCTGGTTATCAAGTAGGTGTTACTGCCAGAACCCAAGGTAGAAATGAACTTGTCTTGACCTTTAAGGCGTTGGGAGATTTTGGCAAACATACCGTAAAAGTGATTGTCTTTGATGAGTACGACGGAAAAGTAGAAATGGATATTCCTTTTGAGTACTACAATAGTGACCCTTATGTTGTTAAAAAATTCAATATGGAATATGTTGTTGTGGATAAAGAAAAGCAGATAAATTTATTGGACTATTTTGCCGACCCAGAGCAACGTAAAATGCTTTTCTCGGCACATTCTGATGATAAAACAGTGAAAGTAAGTGTTGACAAATCCAAACTGATTGTAAAAGGATTAAAAGAAGGATTTGCAACGATAAATATTTCTGCATTTGATTCAGACGATGCAAAAATAGATGGAACTTTACGCTTAAAAGTCGCAAATAAGGGTATTGTAAATCTTATTTATCCTATTCCTGTTAAAGATAAACTGAATGTTATAGTGGGTGAAAATGTATCTGCATTGAAATTCAAGATATTGACATCTACTGGAAAAGTTGTTTATAGAAAAAATATGATTATTTCCAAAAATCAACGAAAAGTGGTGTTAGATGTATCTCAAATTGCTACTGGAAATTACATATTTAGAGCAGAAGATAAGAAGAATAATAAATATGAACAGTCATTTGTTAAATATTAAAAAATAAGAAAATGAGAAAAATAATCATACTACTTTTTATCTCTTTAAGTGCAAGTTTGTTTGCCCAAGGTGGACTATCTTTTCTAAGAGAAAACTCTAATATTAGAAATGCTGGAATGGGAAATGTACATTTTGGAAGTTCTAAAACGATGTTTTTGTATAGCAATCCAACCTCTTTTTTGAATGAGAATGTTGGTAACATTTACACTTCTTATAGTTTGGGTATTCTTCCTGCCGATAAGCAAATTCAGTTATTTAACACTTTTTCAGCAGGGTACAAACAAGGAAAGAATGCCTTTCTTATTGGAACTCGTTACTTAAAAGGAACGAAAGTAGATGCAATCACCGACGATGGACAGTTCTATCAAATTCATAATTACGATTTCTCGTTTGATATGGCGTATGCACGTGCTATTGGATATAATTTATCAGCCTATGTTCAAGGAAGTGTGGTGAAATCTTATATCGGTAGGAGCGGATATACAGGTACGTTTAGTACAGGGCTTTATTACGATAACAGTGTGAATGCTTTTCAAAAGCAATTTGACTACAATTTAGGATTTGGATTGCATAATTTTGGAGCAAAAATGAAATATAGTAATATTGATAAAAAAGCAAATCTACCCTCTTCTATCGGTTTAGGTGGCTCGGTAGCAACAGAAATTGTACAAAATCACAACATTGGCTTGGCGTGGGATACTCAATATTATACTGATAGTAAAGATATTACTAACGCCTTTGGATTGGAGTATGAATTGTACAACCTTGTCGCTCTTAGAGTTGGACAATTCCTTGATAGAGGAAATGTAAAAACCAGCGTTGGATTGGGCATAAACTACCGAAAAATTAGATTGGATATGGCATACCAGTATGGAAATATCAGTAATTTTTCTTTCGGTTTAGCATATCATTTTAACTAAAAAAACAGTTATTATACAAAATAGTAACAGAATTAAATAATAATTAAAAAACGTAAAATTATGAGAAAAATGAAAAAAATGAAAGAGTTTCTATTTCTATCTTTTGTTGCGATTTTCATCACGGCGTGTGGTCCTGATGAAGTGCCAGAAGTAAAAAAAGAGCTGAAATTAGATAAGTACGAAGTAACAGTCGTAGAAGGAGAAAAGCATTTGGTAAATGTTACCCAAAGCAATGGAGATGTTTCTGCCACCTCTTCTGACAAAGGGATTGTAACAGCAACAGTAAATGACAAGGTTATTATTGTTAAAGGTGTAAAAGAAGGAAAAGCGGATATAACAGTAAAAGATAAAAAGAATACAAAAGTTATCAAAGTTACTGTTATTGGAGAAGATACACCTCCGCCTCCACCACCAGCAGACCAAGATTTGCAAGTTGACCCTGAAAAAGCACAAGGAATGACTATTTTTACTAATAGAAATCCAGCTTTTATTAAAATAGTTTCAGGTTCAGGTAATTATACAGCAGAACTTAAAGACCCATCTTATGGAACAGTGAAAATTAAAGATACGGCTGATAAAGACGGTACAATATATTATGTTTACATTACACCAACCAAAGAGGGAAAGACGACGCTTGTTATCAACGATACAAAAACAAAAGAGAAGGTTGAAGTTCCAATAACAATAAAAATTGGATTACTTATCACACCATCTACTCAACAAACAATATCGATAGGTGAAACAAAAGAATTTACTCTTACTGGGTACGGTCAATATACAACAAAAGACTTTAACGGTGCACAGTATGTAAATATTGAATTCAAAGGTAATAAGTTATTGGTTACAGGTAAAGCTGTTGGGACAGCTGGGTTTAATGTTGTTGATAGTGAAACAGAGCGTTTTAAACCTGTTTCTATCATTGTAATTAACAAAAGAACATTATTACTGGCATATAACAGCACCAATTTAAATGTTGGTGGACAACAACATAAAGTAGCCATTGAATCTCATTCTGAAAATCCAAGTTATGCCATTAAAAACAGTAATTCAAGTGTAGCAAAAGCAGAAGTTGAAGGTGAAGAACTTGTTATCACTCCTCTTGCTGCTGGACAAGCGATTATTACATTGACAGACAATGGTTTCTCTACTCCACAATCAGTAGAATTTACAGTAAATGTACAAGGTGCTGATGATATTAAAATTACAAGCAATGGAACAGTTATAGACTTAAATGGAAAAACAGGTGATATAGTACTTCCAGCAGGTGCTAAAAAAATTCCTGCATACAATTCAGGAAGTAAACCGTTTGCTAAAAAAGCAGGTATTACAAGTATTGATTTCCAAAATGTAACATCAATACAAACTTATGCGTTGTACTTAATGCCAGACCTTACAACAGTACATTTAAGAAAAATAGAAGTCTTAGGACAAGGTGCTTTTTTGAAATGCTCTAAACTAAGTAAAGTATATTGTTATATGGAAAACCCTTCAAATGTGCAGTTTCAATATGATAAACATTTTGAGGGAATATCTTCAAGTGCTGTTCTATACGTTCCAAAAGGAAAAGTGAACGCTTATAAATCTACAAAATTTGGCGAATATTTCAGCAATATTCAAGAAATGTAATAGATTGTAAAATATTCTATAAATAAAATATTCGTATATAATAATATGAATTTTAGCCCTCACAGGTTTAAAACCTGTGAGGGCTTTTTATATATCAAATAAATATTCAGAAGTCGTATAAATAAATTTTAACATTTTTCTACTAAAAATTTGTTTATTAAAAAATAATTTGTATGTTTGCAAACAGAAAAACTTTTTATTAAAAAGTAAGAAAAACAATAAATTTTATTAACCAATTTTTAATTCATTTAAATTATGAGAAACATTTTTTACTCATTAGTAGTGTTGGTGGCTGTGATGACATCGGCTATCCAAGTGAAAGCGGCACATTTCGTGCCAGAAGATGGTGGTACATACCACTTCGTATTTACTCGTTATAATAACAACCTGTCTGTTAGTGAACGTGCAAGTGATGGCGTTCTTGTTAGTGCTGACCTTGATTGGAGTAGTGCAGAACAGAAATGGACTGTTTCTAAAAATGGTGATGACTACACATTTACCAATGGAAATGGAAAAATAATGTACTTTAAAGATGGAAAATTCAAAACGGGTGTTGCTGGTGATTTCCAAGCTGGAGAAGAACTTATGGAGTTAAGAAAAAGTACAAATACTGAAAAGTATGGTAAAGATGCTTGGGTGATTGCACCAAAAGGAAACTCTAAATCAATGAACCCTATTGGTGGTTCAAGACCTGGAAAAGAGTTTGGTGTTTGGCACGATAATGACGGTGGTAATGCTGTAAAGATTGCTAATCCTAAAATTTTGTTGGACTTAGAAATCCCTACTTATGAAGAAGCATTAGCTAGTGTAAAAGTTGGAACAAACCCAGGGCAAGTTACACAAGCTGTGAAAGATGCTTTTTCTGCAAAAATCGATGAAGTAAAAGCAATTAACGATAATGACCATTATGCACAAGCTTACATTGATGCTTTTGCAACGTTAAGTCAAGCAAAACAAGATTTTTTAAGTAGTGTTGCTGTTCCACAAGTAGGTAAAATATACTATATTCAAGGTACTCGTCCAGCAAATACTTACATAACTTCACAAGGTGCTGGTCAAAGTTTAGCAGGTGCTACTGTTATTCCTGATAAAACACAACAATGGGAAGTTGTTGCTAATGGTTCTGGATTTGCTTTGAAAAATGTTGAAACAGGCGAATATATGGATACAGAGGCAGGAAATTCAGGTGAACTAAAATCAGTACCTACAATGCCAAGTAAAGAGGTTACATTTGTTCCTGCTCCTGAAATTAGAGAGAAACAAGTTGCTTTCTACGTAGAAGGTCAAGATTTCCTTTTACACGCAGGAAATGGTAACATACTTAACTATACAGGTGGTAATAAAAAAGATAACCAAACTTGGATATTCTTTGATGTTACCGAAGCTGCTAAAAAATTCTTAAAAGATAAAATAGAAGAACTTACAAATATCAAGACAAACACTCCTCTTGGAGATGATTTCGGTCAATATTCACAAAGTGCAAAAGATGCTCTACAAACAGCAATAGATAATGCACAAGCTGTGTATGATAATGCAAGTGCTACACAGACAGAAATTGATGAACAAATGACAGCATTAAAAACTGCTCTTGATACTTATAAACAATCAATTAACGCAGATTTAGGAACATTGGCTGGTTCTGATGCATCAAAATATCGTTGGTACACTATCCGTAATACTGCTACTCACGCATATTGTAGAGGAAAAGTAATGACATCAAATGGTTCTACTGACAAATTCAAATTTGAAGATAGTAACGGTTCTGATGAGCAGTTGTTTAGATTTGAAGTTGTTGGAGATAAAGTGATGATTATCAATAAAGCCAATGGTAAATATGTAGGTCAATCAGGTGCTGTTGCTGATGCAGGAGTGGAATTTGCGTTGAACTTATTAGAAGATGCTTATTCATTTAATATCAAACAAGACGGAGTAAGACCTCTTCACGCACAAGGACATCAAAGTTTAATTGTTGATTGGAATGGTGGAGCAGGAACAGCTTCTGCTTGGGTATTTGACTTTGTAAAAGAGGAAGATATTCCTAATCCAGTAAACTTAGCGGTAGAATTAGATGGTGCAAGTACAGGGTTTGGTACAGTGGAAATCGTAGGACAAACAGGAACTACTGTTAATACTGCTACACCGATAACTATCAAAGCTGTTCCAAAACCAGGACATATCTTTGTAAAATGGACTGACGGAACAAACGAAATTACTGAACCAAATTACACTTATACAGGTAAAACAGATGTTACTTTCACTGCTACTTTCAAACAATTAGGTAAAGGTACTGTTTTATCACCAACAGAACTTGACAAAAAATATTTCTATATCCAATCAGCTTGTGATGGTGCTCACGGACCAAATAAAGGCGATTTTAGAAATAACGTATTGTATGCTGATGGTACAGCAGAAGGTAAATTAAAACACGGTGCTAACGATACTGATTTTGCTCTTTGGTTTATTGAAGACGGTAAGTTGAAAAACAAAGGTTCTCAAATGTTTATGACTGGTTCTCATAGCCAAGATGTAACTGGTGCTGACTTTACTTCTGAGGCTGTTGGTAGCGAAGGTCAAGTTCAAATGAAAGCGGGTGTTAACAGTTATACTTGTGCTTGGGCAAATAACTTGGCTGACAGATATAGTTCACAAGGCGAAAGTAGTACTACTGCTTGGTATTTCATCTTAGAATCAGATATAAATACATCAGTAAATACTATCAATGGACAAAATATTTCAATTTTTGTTACAAATGGTATCTTAAATGTTGAAGGAGTAGATAACTTCTCAGTATTTACTATTGCTGGTCAAAGAGTAAATACTAACCAAATGCTTCAATCAGGAGTTTACGTTGTAAAAGCAAATAACTTCGTACAAAAAGTAGTGGTTAAATAGAACAGAGTGATAAAGTTGAAAGAAAATAATCTTTCATTATCTAAAAACTAATCACTAAAAAAATACACCTCACAGGCTTAAAAACTGTGAGGTGTATTGATTTCTGATACTAAGAGAAATAGCCTGATTTTTTTATTCTGCACATTTTTTGTATTTTTGTGTTTTGTAAAAAAAAGAAAATTTATAATGTGTAACTAAAATTAGGGAAATGAACTATAATTTATTAAAAGGAAAACGAGGGATAATATTTGGAGCATTGAACGATATGTCAATTGCTTGGAAAGTTGCGGAACGTGTTGTAGAAGAGGGTGCTACTGTAACTCTTTCTAATACACCACTTGCCGTTAGAATGGGAACAACAGATGCTTTGGCAAAGAAAATCAATGCAAAACTAATACCTGCTGATGCTACTTCCGTAGAGGATTTAGAAAAAGTTTTTTCAGAATCAATGGAAGCGTTGGGCGGAAAAATAGACTTTGTTCTTCATTCAATAGGAATGTCGCCTAATGTTCGTAAAAAACGCTCTTACGATGATTTGGATTATAGAATGTTGAACCAAACGTTGGACGTTTCGGCTGTTTCTTTCCATAAAATGTTACAAGTAGCTAAAAAAATGGACGCTATCAACGAAGGTGGTTCTGTTATTGCACTAACCTATATGGCCGCTCAGCGTACAATGGCAGGGTATAACGATATGGCAGATGCAAAATCACTATTAGAATCAATAACAAGAAGCTTTGGTTATATTTACGGAAAAGAGAAAAATGTTAGAATAAATACAATTTCACAATCTCCAACAATGACAACTGCTGGTAGTGGAGTTGGTGGATTTAATCACTTTATGGATTTTGCAGATAAAATGTCACCACTTGGTAACGCTACTGCTGATGACTGTGCCGATTACTGTGTGGTTATGTTCTCGGACTTAACACGCAGAGTAACAATGCAAAATCTGTTTAATGATGGTGGCTTTAATAATATGGGTATGAGTGCCGAAGTTATGGAGCAGTACAGTAAAAATCTTGAATAGTAACTAACAAAATATACTCCTTTATTAAGATATAATAGAGGAGTATATCACTTTTTTTTAATGGAAAAAAACTCTTCTATTTCAACAACAAGTCCTTGGGTAAAAACATTCTTTTTAGTTCTTTTTGTTTTTGTTGGTGGTGCTTTAAGTCAGGTTATTCAGCAGTTTGTTTTTTTAGGAAAAAATGATATTCATTCTTTAAAAATAGCACAAGCCATAACAACGATATTTGTCTTTTTACTTCCTGCTGTGGCTGTCGCTTTTTTGTGGTACAAAAACCCTAAAAAAGCTTATTCTATGGAAAAAAATCCTACTTCTAAGGCCATTTTATTGACCATATTGCTAATGATAGTTTTACTACCTGCCACCAATCTGCTGGGTCATATCAATCAGCAACTACAATTACCTGAAAGTCTTTCGGCAATAGAAAATTATATGAGACAGACCGAACAAATGGTAACAGAATTTACAAAAAGAATGCTTACCGTTAGTTCTCTAAAAGGTGTTTTTTTCAATTTAATTGTAATAGCATTCTTACCTGCTCTGTGTGAAGAACTCTTTTTTAGAGGAAGTTTATTCTCTTTTTTTAGAAACAAAAATAATCATCATAAAGTCGTTTGGATAGTAGCGATTGTTTTTAGTTTGATACATTTTCAAATGTACGGATTTTTGCCACGAATGGTTGCAGGTGCTTTGCTTGGATATTTAATGGTATGGAGTAACTCTATTTGGTTGCCAATAATTGCTCATTTTACGAACAATGCAATGGCAGTTATTCTATTTCATTTTAGCATTGGTGCTGTCAATTATCAAATGGAAAATATGGACGCTAAATATATTTGGATTTTAGGAATAATAAGTCTTTTTATAAGTGGAATGCTACTACTAAAAATAAAAAAGGAGTTAGAAGTAAAATGATATATTTTTTGTAAATAAGACACTTTTTGCAGAGTTTAGTAAACTTATTTCAAAAAATGCAACGCAATACACATAAATTTTAGCACGAGACAGTTTTAAGAAATAAAAAACTATACAAATTCTACTTCTACTATTTTTGTAGTGAAAAAAGATACTGAATTTCCTCTGCCCAAATATCCATATTCGGTGTTTCCAAAATCAAAGGCATATTATCAAAACGCTCATCATTCATTATCAAGTCAAAAGTTTCCAAACCCATAACACCTTTTCCTACGCTATCGTGCCTATCCACACGAGTACCCAACTCTTTTTTACTATCATTGACGTGCAAACCTTTCAGATACTCAATACCAACAATATTTTCAAAGTCTTCAAACGTCTTATTAAAACTCTCT
>PDWI01005636.1_pt1 | contig 16925 bp, 15 predicted proteins | sample 1430891 | NCBI WGS metagenome assembly PDWI01 (sample SAMN01162508, study PRJNA174530) | Oral metagenome, whole genome shotgun sequencing project. | biome: Marine environment; feature: Marine mammal; material: Swab sample of the gingival sulcus; isolation source: swab sample of gingival sulcus...
AGATATTCAAAATGTTTATAATTTTAAGTCCACAAATGCTCCAATATATACAGTTTTAGGTAAATATGGCACTCCACAAATAGACCCAAATGATAATTCCAGGTATCTTTTGCGTCAGATTAACTATTTTTCGGGTACGGTATTGCCAACGGTTGGAATAAGTCTTAGTTTTTAAGCCATTATTGATTACAAATCTATAATTTAGAGGTGATAGCAAAGTAACTTTATGATTACTGGTTTGTGAAGTTTGATTTTCATAATGAAACCGGAAAACCTTATAAATCCTCAAGTGAAAAAATGGTTTGGAATGAAAAATTGAAACGAGAAATTTCTGAGGGGTGGGATAATATTTATCTTTCTGACATTGCAACATAACAATGGGACTATCTACAAAAAGGACTTCCTATAATGAATACGGAGAAGGTATAATATTTTATCAAGGCAGTAGTGATTTTGGTTTTAGATTTCCACAAAAAAAAAGTTTTTCCAACTGACCCTAAAAGATATGCAGAAAAGTATGATACTTTAATTAGTGTTAAAACACCTGTTGAATAACAAAATATGGCAAATGAAAATATTGTATTGGTCGTGGCGTTGCAAGTTTTAGATATAAAGAAAATAAAGATTTTTATTCGTATACTTACTAGTAAATTAAGGTCTTTAATGAATGAAATTAAACAATTTAATAATCAAAGAACTGTCTTTGTTTCAATCAGTAACAGTGATTGTGAAAATATAGAAGTTACACTTCCACCAAAACAAATTGTAAAAAATTAAAAAAAAGAACTTAAAGCAATAGATAACAAAATAATCAATAACAAAAAACAAATCCAAATTCTTGAAAAAATGCGTGATACTTTGTTGCCAAAGTTGATGAGTGTGGAAATTAGTATTGAGATAACAAAAAAGTGTGATATCGTATCTTAACAAAAAAAAACAGAGAGTTACTAAAAATAATATAACTCTCTGCTTCTCCAAAGTCGGGATGACTGGATTCGAACCAGCGACCACACGCCCCCCAGACGTGTACTCTAACCGGGCTGAGCTACATCCCGAAAACACTTCAATTTATCAAATCCACCACCTGTGCTTATAAGGTTTTAAAAAAAATAGAGCGAAAAACGGGACTCGAACCCGCGACCCCAACCTTGGCAAGGTTGTGCTCTACCAACTGAGCTATTTTCGCAAATGGAATACAAAAGTAATACTTATTTTTTATATACACAAAAACTTTTTTACACTTATGACAATATCAACAAAAAAAACACCCATTAAACGCAATTATAACACAATAGACATTATCTATCAAGTCGAAGATTTACATTAATAAAATAATTATTACCTTTGTAATATTAAACAAAAAATAATTTTATCAAAAACTAAAAATTAAATAAGATATGAAACACGAATTAATCACCCTACCTTATGCAAAAAATGCATTAGAACCTGTAATATCAGCACAAACTATAGAACTACACCATGGCAAACACCTTGCCGCCTATGTGAACAACCTCAATAATCTAATAGTAGGCACTAAGTTTGAAAATAAAGATTTGGAAACAATTGTAAAGGAGTCGGACGGCGGAATTTTCAACAATGCTGGTCAGATAATGAACCATAATATGTACTTCTTGCAACTAACCGCCAAGTCGGAAGGTAAACCAAGTGGCAAACTTTTGAGTGCTATAGAAGATGCTTTTGGAAGTTTCGAGGCTTTCAAAGAAGATTTTGTACAAGCAGGAGCAACTTTATTTGGCTCTGGCTGGGTATGGTTGGCAGCCGACAAAGATGGCAAACTGCAAATCGTAAAAGAGGTAAATGCAGGTAATCCACTAACAAAAGGACTTAAACCAATACTCTGCTTTGATGTATGGGAACACGCATATTATGTAGATTTCCAAAATCGCAGACCCGACCACCTAAAAGAGATGTGGAATATAATATCTTGGGCAGAAGTAGAAAAACGCTATTAATCCCAACTGCACAATTATCTTATGAATACAACAAAAAGGCTATTGTTCTTGATGAGCAATGGTCTTTCTGATTGTATTAATAGAGAATAATATCGCATAATCAAATTATATTTGTATTTTTGCATAAAAATTCATCTTTTACAACATGAAAACAATCGCAATAGTCGCAGGAGGCAACTCGTCAGAATACAAAGTATCACTAAAAAGTGCTAATGGTCTAATATCTTTTATACCCGACGAATATGAGAAATATATAGTTACCATAGTGGGCAACAAATGGGAAGTACTCGACCACAACAAATCAATATCAATTGACCGTAGCGACTTCTCTTTCGTCAAAGACGGCAAAAAAATAAAGTTCGACTTTGCATATATCACTATACACGGTACACCCGGCGAAAATGGTATCTTACAAGGATATTTTCAGATGATAGGATTATCTTATTCTGGGTGTGATGTTTTGGCTTCGGCTCTAACATTCAACAAGTTTATGTTCAATAACTTCATAAAAAGTTTTGGCATCAATGTAGCAAAATCCATTGTGCTAAAAGACAAACAGATGAAAGTGGACAGCAAAAAATTAATAGATGATTTGGGGCTACCAATGTTTGTGAAACCTTCGGTGGGAGGCAGTAGTTTTGGTACTACAAAAGTGAAATGCGAAGATGAGGTGCAAAAGGCTATCGACAATGCTTTTGCCGAAGCAGAAGAGGTCATCATAGAGAGTTTCGTCGATGGCACAGAGGTTACTTGCGGTATGTATCGGACTACAAATAAAGAGGTAGTATTCCCCATTACCGAAGTGGTCAGTAAAAATGATTTTTTTGACTACAACGCAAAATATCACGGAGAGTCGGACGAAATCACTCCTGCTCGAATATCAGACCAACTAACAGATAGGATACAACAACTCACGGTTAAAATATATGATATTATTGGGGCAAGAGGCATTACAAGAGCTGACTACATCATCGACAAAACAGAAAATATCGTTCTGCTCGAAGTAAATACTACTCCGGGAATGACCCCACAAAGTTTCATTCCACAACAGATACGAGCCGCCAATTTGGATATTTCATCTGTAATGAGGGATATTATAGAGAACCGTTAATTTAAAGTTTTTTATACAAAATTCAGGCTATAAACAGAGACTAAAAGTTATGCGAAAAATAGAACTTTTAGCACCAGCCCGTAACGCCGACATTGGCATAGAAGCTATAAAACACGGAGCAGATGCAGTATATATAGGCGGACCTTCGTTTGGTGCAAGAGCAGGAGCAACCAACTCTATATCAGAGATTGCACGGCTCATAGAGTTTGCTCACCCATTTAGAGCAAAAGTCTATGTTACCATCAACACCATTTTATACGACAACGAACTAAAAAATGCCGAAGAACTAATAACGGCCCTCTACAATATCGGAGCAGACGCCATCATTGTACAAGATTTTGGAGTTATGCAACTAAACATTCCTCCCATCGCCATTCACGCCTCTACACAAATGGACACCTACACGCCTCAAAGAGTTAAATTCCTCTATGATGCAGGTTTTAGTCAGATTGTTTTGGCAAGAGAATTATCATTAAGGCAGATAAAATCATGCGTTGATATGGCAAAAAACACGCCGATAGAAGTATTCGTACACGGTGCCGTATGTGTTAGTTATAGTGGGCGATGCTATGCCTCTCAACACAGTTTTGGGAGAAGTGCAAACAGAGGCGACTGTGCTCAGTTTTGCCGTCTGGCGTTCGATTTGATAGATGCCAACAAAAAAATCGTTGTTAACAACAAACACCTACTATCTTTGCACGATATGAACCGTAGCAACACCATAGAAGAGTTGATGCTGGCTGGTGTATCATCTTTCAAAATAGAGGGTCGACTAAAAGATATGCCCTATGTCAAAAACATTACGGCTCTTTATCGAAACAAAATAGACATTGCAATCAATAGGCACAAAGATAAATTTTGCCGTTCGTCATATGGAAGCACTACTCTTAAATTTACTCCCAATGCACACAAAAGTTTCAATCGTGGATTTTCAGACTATTTTCTTTTTGGTAGAAAAGAGGGACAAGAGGCGTTCGACACTCCAAAAGCAATAGGCGAATATGTAGGAGAAGTAAACGATATTCAAACTACAAATTTTTCTGTGGCAGGAGATAGCAATTTTGTAAATGGCGATGGGTTATGCTTTGTCGGTAAAAATGGCAAATTGGTTGGGTTTAGAGTAAATAAAGTAGAAAACGGAAAGTTATTTCCACTAAAAATGCCATCATTATATCTTGGAGCGAAACTATTTCGTAACAAAGACCATAATTTCTTACAAACAATGGAAAAAGAGACGGCTCAAAGAGTGATGCAGGTAGAGATGTGTTTAAAAGAGACCTCCACAGGCTATTCTCTGACCATAAGGCACGAAGATGGAAGCGATATAACTATTTATGACGAATGTCAAAAAGATATTGCCCACAAGCCACAAAAAGATAACATCATAAAGCAACTATCCAAGCTGGGCGACACCGACTTTATGGCTACAAAAATTAATATAGAAACGAACGGCAATCGATTTATACCATCGTCTTGGCTTACCAATATTAGGCGTAGGGCTATCGAGCAACTTAAAACTTATCGTGCCGAAAAATATGAGAGAGAGAGACGAAAAACGCCTAAAAACAATACTTTTATGGAGATGGGGCGACTAACATATTCCAGCAATGTCTCTAACAATAAAGCCAAAGAATACTTACTGAATCACGGAGCAGAATCGATAGAGATGGCAATGGAAGTTGCACCCACCACTACCAATCCTTTGCTTATGACCTGCAAACATTGTCTTCGGTATAGTTACGGCGTATGCCCTAAACATCACCACCGCCAACCAGAATGGAAAGAGCCTCTATCACTCCGTCTCTCGGACGGTAAATTATTCCCCATAGAGTTTGACTGTAAGAAGTGCGAAATGAATATTTACGCCTCATAAAGGCAACCATTCTTATCAATTACCTACTGTTCAGTTGCGTTTATCGTAGCAATATTATGATTTGCTTTTTATACGAAAAAGGTCGTAACCTAAACTCACTCAACGACCTTACAGCCCTCTTCGTCCATAAACCAAGAGGCATATTCGGTGTAGTTGTGTGCGATGGTGTAGTTTATCTCTTTGGCTTGTTCTGGCTCAACCTTTTTGATAAACTTGGCAGGAACTCCCCCCCAAATAGTATTTGGCTCAATGACAGTGTTTGAAAGCACCAAAGCATTTGCCGCTATGATTGCCCCTTCGCCTACCACAGCATTATCCAACACTACCGCACCCATACCTATAAGTGCATAGTCTTTGATTATGGCACCGTGTATGATAGCATTATGTCCAAGCGATACAAAATCACCGATATGTGTTTGAGATTTTTCATATAGCGTATGCAATACCACTCCATCTTGTATATTGACATTGTCTCCTATACGAATTGCGTTTACATCGCCTCGTAGCACCGCATTATACCACAGCGAACAGTTATTGCCTATCACAACATCTCCCACTACGGTAGCATTTTCTGCCAAAAAGCAATTATCTCCTATTTGAGGTTTTATACCTCTTACTGTTTTTATTAAAGCCATTATTATTCTCTTTTATCGTATTTATATATTAATATTAAAGCCACTTTTTTATTTTAAAATATAACAAAATACCAACAACACATATTATCATCAAAGCCAATGATATAGCAAATCCCCAACTGTGTTCGGCGAGAGGCATATGCCTAAAATTCATTCCGTATATACTGGCTATCAATGTTGGAGGCATAAAAATAACCGACAACACCGTAAAGATTTTTATTATATTATTTTGCTGAATATTGATAAGACCAATGATTGCATCTTGTAGATATTCGAGCCTATCGAACGAAAAGCGAGTGTGTTCAAAAAGTGAATTAATATCTTTGATAACAATGGTAAGTTTGTCTTTGGAGTCTGTCGGCATCAATAGACTACGCAATATATTAGAACAAACCCTCTGTTTACCCACAATATTTTCTCTTATAATCATAGTCTTCTCTTGGAGATCTTTTGCTTCTATCAAAGTATCGTCATCGGCATCATCTTCTTCTTTAATCTTATTAGACAACTTTGTTATACGATGAGCTATATTCTCTATCATATCAGCATCATAATCTACTCTGGTAGCCAACAAATCGACAAAAATAGCATAGCCAGTCTGATAATTAAGCGGATTGGCAAAAACTCTTTTGACTACCTCATTGAAAGTGTTCATATGTATATCTCTGACGGTAATAAGAATGCCGTGTTTGAGGATAAAAGATACTGTCTCTTCTTCGAATGTATCCAACAAAAACTGAGAGTTTACTACCATCGAGTCTATAGTCTCTATATAGCGAGACGAAATCTCAATCTCTTCCATCTCTTCGTCTTCTTGTATATAAATTTTAAGCAGTTGCTCAAGTTCGCTCTCGACCTCTACGGTTACATCATTTAGGTCTATCCACAAGATATTTCCCATTGGCACTATTTTTAGGGTTTCAATAGTGCGAGACATCTTTATTCTATTGTCTTCTTTATAAAAAAGTCTTAATTCTGCCATAATAGATATTTGTTTTGTTTGTTGAGGTATAAATCTACTATGTTTGATGGCAGATTTCTACTTAATTCAACTTCCGTGTAATTAATCTGGTAATTTCTATAAATTTCTTATAATCAATCTGTTCGGGGCGAAGGCTAAATATTTCTTCCGACAAATCTACATTGAATGATTTCAAAGAGTTGCGCATTGTTTTGCGTCTTTGATTAAAGGCTGTTTTCACTACCGAGAAAAAGAGTTTTTCGTCATAATCTATTTTGACCTCGTCTCGTCTAATTAAGCGAATAACAGCCGATTTGACCTTAGGCGGAGGCACGAAGACCTGTTCGGATACGGTAAATAAATATTCGGTATGATAATATGCCTGTGTCAATACGCTTGTGATTCCATAGGTTTTGCTTCCGCTACTGGCACAAAGCCTTTCGGCTACCTCTTTTTGAAACATTCCAGCAAGAAAGGGGATTCTCTCCCTATGCTCCAACATTTTGAAAATAATTTGAGTAGATATATTGTATGGAAAATTACCAATAACTCCAAACTCTTGGTTCGGAAATATCTTCCTCAAATCAAACTTCAAAAAGTCTTCTCTATAAATATCCAATGAAGGATAATGCACAGAAAGATAATCATAACTCTCACTATCTATCTCAATGGCTTTCAGATTTATGGTTCTATTTTGAATAAGAAACTGTGTCAGAACGCCAGTGCCAGAACCAATTTCCAGCATATTATATATGCCATCGGTAATTGTTTCGGCTATGCGTTGGGCTATGCTCATATCTTTAAGAAAATGTTGCCCAAGATGTTTTTTGGGGTTGACTCCACAGAATGCCATTATTCACATATAAATTTATTTGATTGGCAAAGTTACAAAAAAAAAGACTAATATAAATTGTTTATTTTTATTACCTTTGCATTTAGTTTTTTTGGAAAGGTGCTCGAGTGGTTGAAGAGGCACGCCTGGAAAGCGTGTAAACGCCAAAAGTGTTTCGGGGGTTCGAATCCCCCTCTTTCCGCAAAGAAATTTCTAACAAAAGAGAGATTAAGCATATTTTTATAAAAAAAACGACACTAAATAATGTTTTCGGGGATAGTAGAAGAATCAGCAGTAGTCAAAGACATCAAAAGAGAACATGATAATCTACACTTGACTTTACAATGCTCATTTGCCAATGAATTGAAGATAGACCAAAGCGTATCGCATAATGGAGTCTGCCTAACAGTAGTCTCGCTGAACGAAGTTGAATACACTGTTACAGCAATCAAAGAGACACTCGAAAGAAGCAATATAGGACTTTTGAGGATAGGCGACAAAGTAAACATAGAGCGTTCTATGATGATGAACGGACGGCTTGACGGACACATCGTGCAAGGACATGTGGATACTACGGCTATTTGTCGCTCAGTCGAAGAGGCGAACGGCAGTTACTACTATAAATTTGAGTATGAGGCAGACAAAGATATGGTCAAACGAGGCTACTTCACTGTCGATAAAGGTTCTGTAACTGTAAATGGCGTTAGTCTTACTGTTTGCAACCCGACAGAAAATAGTTTTGAAGTGGCTATAATACCATACACTTTTGAACACACCAATTTCAACACAATAAAAGAGGATTCAGTAGTAAACCTCGAATTTGATATAATAGGCAAATACATTGCAAGACTCAATCGTTTATAATCAAAAAAAACAATGACCAAAAACGAGTCAAAAGTTTCGTGGAAAGCGGGGACGCTAATATATCCTTTACCTGCTGTCATTGTGTCGTCTGGTTGCACAGAAGAAGATTATAATCTTATCACTGTAAGTTGGGTGGGTACTATCTGCACCAATCCGCCAATGTGCTATATCTCTGTTCGCCCAGAAAGACACTCTTACGATATAATAAAACGAAAAGGGGAGTTTGCCATTAACCTCACCAGCGAAGACATGGCTTTTGCTACCGACTGGTGTGGGGTGCGTAGTGGCAGAGAGTACAATAAGTTTGAACAGATGCAACTAACCCCACAAAAAGGCGAGATGATAGATGCTCCAATTATTGCCGAATCGCCTTTGTCTATCGAGTGTAAGGTAAAAGAGATAGTTCCTTTGGGGTCGCACGATATGTTCATATCCAATGTAGTCAATGTGAGAGCCGACAAACGATTTATTGACCCCAATACAAACTCTTTCGATATGGCAAAGGCTAGACTAATAGCCTATTCTCATGGGCATTATTATGGTTTGGCACAAGAGATTGGTCGATTTGGGTGGAGTGTCAGAAAGAGACAACGAAATAAACGATAATATATATTTTTGAGCATTATAGATTACAAAAATATTTGTAATTTTGTCGCTACAAATTTGTTAGATTTAATAATTAATAAAAGAATAAACAAAAAAATGAAAATTTTAGTATTGAATTGTGGCAGTTCTTCTATCAAATACAAATTGTATGATATGGAACAAAAAGCCGAAATGACATCAGGAGCAATAGAAAAAATTGGTCTGCCTGACTCTTTCTTAAAATTCGTAAAAAAAGATGGCGAAAAAATGACCATCACACAAGAGATGAAAGAGCATACGTCTGGTATAGAGCTTATACTCAACACTCTAACTAACAACGAATATGGTGTCATCAAATCGCTAGAAGAGATTAATGCCGTAGGACACCGTATGGTACACGGGGGCGACAAATTCAAATCGTCCGTATTGCTTACCGATGATGTTATGAAACAAGTAGAATCATGCATAGAACTTGCACCACTACACAATCCGGCTAATATAAAAGGGGTGAATGCCATTAAAAAGATGCTACCTACTATACCTCAGGTCGGTGTGTTTGACACTGCATTCCACCAAACTATGCCTGAACACGCATATATGTACGCTCTCCCTTATGAATGCTACGAAAAATATGGTGTTCGTCGCTACGGTTTTCATGGTACATCGCACCGCTATGTATCTAAACGGGTATGTGAATTTCTGGGACTAGACATCAACAACTCAAAAATCATCACTGCACACATTGGCAATGGCGGTTCTATCACGGCTGTACTAAACGGAAAATCTATCGATACCTCCATGGGATTAACGCCTGTTGAGGGGCTTATGATGGGAACTCGTTGTGGTGATGTTGATGCTGGTGCTTTGACCTTTCTTATGAACAAAGAGAGTCTATCACCTGACCAACTAAACGACTTAATCAACAAAAAAGGTGGTGTACAAGGAGTATCTGGTGTTTCGTCCGATATGAGAGATATAGAAGATGCTATCAAAGCTGGTAACAAAAGAGCAACAATGGCTCTTGAAATGTATATGTACCGAATACTAAAATACATTTCAAGTTATATAGGTGCTTTGGGCGGAGTAGATGCCATCGCATTCACTGGGGGTGTTGGTGAAAATATGGCGTTGGTAAGAGAGTACATCTGTCGTGGACTTAAATTTATGGGTGTAGAATATGATGCCGAACTAAATGCTAAATCTCGTGGCAAAGAGGTATTACTTACTACTCATACTTCTAAAATCAAAATTGCTGTTGTTCCAACAGACGAAGAATTTGCTATTGCATCAGACACACAAGAGTTGGTAAAATAGTAGACTATATCTCAATAAAAATAAGACAACCGCATAAATATTTGTTAGCGGTTGTTTTTTTTATGATAACTAAAAAACATAATGGACTTAAATAAGACGCTAATAGTAGTTACTTTATTAATAGGATTGGCATATTATATTAAAAAAGTTTTAAATAAAAATGGAAAATATCATATAGTGTTCTATAATAACTCTGATACTATTGGCTGGAATGTTCATTCTAAAAGTCTTACAAATAACACTCATAGTTTCCTATAAGAGGAAAACTCATAGGATATAACGACTCTATAAGAAAAAGTCTTTTGTGATATCGACTACTATATTTGATATCTATATTTACTATCTCTAATGAGTTTTTTAGGCAATATAGCAATATCTTCTATTTAGTTTATAAAAATATAATCTTACAAAAAGAGGAACTTTCCATCACATACAGTCTTTATTTTCATCAATCTTGATATAAATTAAAACTAAATTCTACATCTCCTTTCATTCGAAAAAAAACATTCCGTTTACGTTTTGTAAGATTGGATTTTACGGTTACTATATATTTAGGGCTACTATTTGACACTAGTATAGAAATCCATTCATTTTCAAAAAGCAAACCATTGTCATCTGTATCTTTCTTTTCTACATATTCGTTTTTATCAAGATAGTTTTCATAATACCATTTGGTTACTTTTATCGGTTCCGAATTATGAAAAACATATTTATCTGCTGTTAATATCTTAAATCCTCCAAGTTTTGTAAAATGAATAGTTTGCGTATTCTCATCCGCTTGATGAAAATCAAAATCATCATTTGAACACCCGGTATTTATAATAAATAATACTAAACCGACTAAAAGTATTCTTAAATATTTCATATTTATAAATTATTTTAATAATACGACTACTCCACACCCTTTTTTGCTCTACTACCTACAACTTCAAGTATTGTTTTATCTTTATTAAGAGTAAGTTTAATTTTCTTATTTTCTTTTATCTTTCCTTTCAATATAGCTTCAGAAATAATATCTTCCACATAGTTTTGCAAAGCCCTTTTAAGCGGACGAGCGCCAAACTGAACATCATACCCTTTTTCAAACAAGAAATTCTTAGCATCATCTGTAAGAGTGAAATGGAGACCCATATCAAGCAGTCGTTTGGATAAACTTTCGAGTTCTATATCTATTATTTTATACAACGACTCTCTATCGAGTTGGTTGAACATCACAACTTCGTCTATACGATTTAGGAATTCTGGTGAAAAAGTTTTCGACAACGCCTTTTTTATTACTCCACCAGCATACTCTTTATCATTGTTTTGATTAGGCAACGAAAATCCCATACCTTTACCAAAATCTTTCAACTGACGAGTGCCAACATTAGAGGTCATCACTATAATAGTATTTTTAAAATCGACCCTACGCCCTAAACTATCGGTCAATCTACCCTCGTCCATCACTTGAAGCAATATATTGAAAACATCGTTATGAGCCTTCTCTATCTCATCAAGTAAGATGATAGAATATGGCTTACGGCGAACCTTTTCGGTGAGTTGTCCACCCTCTTCATAACCGACATATCCTGGAGGTGCTCCTATAAGTCGAGAGACGCTATATTTTTCCATAAATTCACTCATATCAACTCTTATCACCGCATCTTGGTCGCCAAACACTACCTCAGCCAATTTCTTAACCAACAGCGTTTTACCCACTCCTGTTGGACCTAAGAACATAAATGAACCGATAGGACGATTTGGATCTTTTATTCCTACCGAATTGCGTCTTATCGCTTTGACAACTGTATCTATCGCCTTATCCTGCCCAATGACCTTTGATTCAAGGAGGCTTCCCATTTCAAGCAATCTCTCACTTTCGGTCTGAACCAACCGTTTGATAGGCACTCCACTCATCATAGAGACTGTCTCTGCGACATCATCTATCGTAACTACCACTGGATTGTTTTTCTCTTCTTTGGCAAAATCTTGCTGTATGGTATCAATACGCTTTTGTAGTTCTACTATTTGGTCTCTTATATATGCCGCCTGTTCAAAATGTTGCATACGAGCCTCTTCTGTCTTTTTGACTTCTAACAACTCTATCTCTTTTTCCAATTGCTCAACATCATGAGGCACTCTTATATTACGAACTCTCAAACGAGCCCCTACTTCATCTAAAGCATCTATTGCTTTGTCGGGAAAGCATCTGTCTGTAACATATCGTTCGGTAAGTTTAACACAAGCCTCTATAACCTCATTACTATACGAAACCTGATGATGGTCTTCGTATCTTGCTTTTATATTTTGTAGAATAGTGATAGTCTCTTCTTTGGTTGTTGGCTCTACCACTATCTTTTGAAAACGGCGTTCCAACGCCCCATCTTTCTCAATACTCTCACGATACTCCTTCAAGGTTGTCGCACCTATACATTGCAACTCACCCCGAGACAAAGCTGGTTTTAGAATATTGGCGGCATCAAGCGACCCAGAAGCACTTCCAGCCCCTACAATGGTGTGTATTTCGTCTATAAAAAGTATCACATTGGGATTGCGTTCTATCTCTTGCATAATGGTCTGAATGCGTTCTTCAAACTGCCCACGATATTTCGTACCAGCCACCAAAGATGCCATATCGAGGGCTAAAACTCTTTTGTCAAAAAGCACTCGAGAGACTTTTCTGCTATGGATACGAAGTGCCAATCCCTCCACAATGGCGGTCTTGCCCACGCCGGGGTCTCCAATCAAGACAGGATTATTTTTTTTACGCCGAGAAAGTATCTGTACCAATCGCTCTACCTCTACATCTCTTCCTATGATTGGGTCAAGTTTATCTTCTGCGGCATATCTAGTCAAATCTTTTGCGAAATGGTCAAGGGCTGGCGTGTCAGACTTTGCCTGTTTGTCTGTCTTTTTGGCATTTTTTATAGGTGTCCCTTGTGGTTTATCATCGTCATCTTCCTCCTCTTCGTCTGCCTCCAAACTAAATTTTATACTTTCAGTATTTTGTATCATACCAATACTCTTCAAACTTTCATAATCAAGCCCCTGTTCTTTAAGCACTTGAGTAGCCAGCGACTTATCATCTTTCAAGATAGCCAACAAAAGATGTTCTGTATCTATCTGCTTATCTTGTTTATTTCGTGCTTCAAGAGAGGCAATCCGCATAAGATTATCCGACAACTCTTGTGCCAGTGCTGGGGATAAATTTTTATTCGGGTTTACCAATAATCTCTCTTCTATTAGTTGCTTTGCTTCGACAACATTAAATTGTCGTTTTTTTAGTAAATTCATAGCATTACAATTGTCTAATCGAAATATAGACAATAAAAAATGCTCCGCTGTAACATACTTATAACCAAGCCTTTCTGCTTCTTCCCAACTATATTGCAGTATATTTTTCAGATGTTCTGATAGATTTATCATAGTCTTAAAATCAATGTTTTTTTCTATATATTTTTAATATCAGGCATAAAAATAGCCTTACATATCATATTACAAAGCAAATAGAGTGCCAAAACTAACAACAATAGACAAATACGCCATTTTGTCATACAAAACAAAAAGCCCTGCGTTTCACAACGAGAGCTTTTCCCAACAAAAAAATTACTAAAAATTAAATCTATGTGAAGTTTAGAGTTTTATATCACCAAGTAAAAAATTTGACAAATAATTTTATTAACTAACGGTATTGTAGAAGTTTCATAATATTCTTCAAACAAAACCTAATCATGGTGTTAGATTACCCTATCTGTTTCGGTTACAAAAGTAGTATCAAAAACCTACCCCCACAATCCCTATTTATAGTGAAATTTAAAGACAAAAACCCCTATTTATAGGGTTATCAATAATACTTTAATGTCGTAAACTGCTCTATATCAAACAAATCACACGCAACCCGCCAAAGCCCCTCCGATGTGATATTTTTAATTTTATCACAAGAGTAGTCCATATCTGGGACTTGGTCTATATGCAAAACTTTCTTTGCAGTTGCCAATAGATAATTCTCTTTGCCTTCGGCACTAATCATCATCTGTCCTAACATCTGCTGTTTATATTTTGTTAGTTGATAGTCAGAGAGTGGTTTATGTCGTAATTTTTCAAGTTCTTTGTATATACGAGCCACACATTTATTGAAGTTTTCGTCAGAACAGCCAAAATATATAGACCAAACTCCTATATCAGAGTACAAATTCAATGACGAATCGATAGCGTACCCCCAACCATTCCTCTCTCTTATGGCAAGATTCAATCGGCTATTGAGGCTATTACCACCAATTATATTAGTTAATAAAGTAAGCGTGGCAACATCTTCATTGGCAAAAGAGATAGTTTGACGACCTATCATACAATGTATTTGGCTAGTATCTTTTCTTACAGAAACAGTTTGTGGAAAATACAGAGAGGGCTTCTCTCTTTGGTGATTTCTCTTTTCGGTAACGAGATGAGACAAATATTTGTCTGTAATCCTATTGATGGTATCTTCCCCAACATTGCCCTGTACAAAAAACAACATACTATCTGTGGTGTAGCACCGTTTGACAAAATCCAGACAATGTTGCGAAGTGATTTTTGCCAACGACTGTTTAGAGCCAAGTATATTATGCCCCAATTCAGAATCTTGAAAGACCAAATCTTCAAAATCATCAAAAATAAGTTCTGTCGGAGTATCTTTATACATATCTATCTCTTCACAAACGACCTCTCTCTCTTTGGACAGTTGAGACGAAAGGAACGAAGAGCAAAATAGAATATCGGTCAATAGTTCGACCGCTCTATCTAAATATTTTCTTGACACAATAGCATATACAAAAGTCTCTTCCTTGGTTGTATAAGCATTTATTTCCCCACCCACCTCTTCGAGGCGATTGATGATTTGGAGGTTTGTTCTTTTGCGAGTACCTTTAAACAAAAGGTGTTCTATAAAGTGTGCGATGCCATATTGGTGAGGCAATTCATCTCTTGTGCCGGCATTGATAACAAAGCCACAATATACAATTGGAGAACTGTCAAAGCGATGTAACAGTCGCATTCCATTACTTAATTTTTGTAACCTAAACTGCTCCATAGCCTAGCCTACAACCAATTATTCGAAATTGAAAGTAAGTGTTACCAACCTTGACATCAAACCTTTAAGTGCTTGTGAATAATGTTGGTCTTCGGGTGCGATATAGTCATCTTTACGGTCTGGTAGAGATGCAAATATATTATTTAGTCCAAGAGCAAGTTTTATCTCAGGCGAAAACCTAAAATATTCAAAATAGAATGTACAACCAACACCAAAATCTACAAAATAGTCTATATCTTTAAGCAAAACAGGTTTTTCTCGTTCTCGTCCAAAATCAAGTGCCAAACCGCCTCCTGCCATAAGATATGGGCGATAATTATCGATTCTAACAGCGGAGTATTTAAGATATAGAGGCACTGTAAAGATATTACTTTTTACGGTCTGTGTTTCTATTTCATCATTTTGGTCATTGACATATTTGAGGTCTCTCTGTCCTAAATGCAGAGAAGGAACAAGTCGTATGTTTAGATAGTCGTTCAGTCGCAAATCGCCAATCACCCCCACAGAAAACCCCGGCACCAAAACATCTATATCAGCCTGATATGTTTGCCCCCCAACCGGCAAGAGCGTAGGCTCAACCAAATAATTTAAGGTATTAACACCCAATGCAAAACCAAAATGGAATGGTTTGAAATCAGCAGTTGGTAGATTTTGTGCTTTAAGGCTAACAGATATAGCCACTATTGTCAGCAAAATAAATAATTTTTTCATTGATATATACATATTTTTTTCGTCCTTACCAATGCAAAGGTAATAAATTATCGGCATCTAAAAACAAACTATAAATCACACTACCGATTTTTCACTCTTTTTTCTAATCTCAAATACCAATGAAAAAGGATAGGGCTAATCTTCAATAAATGATATATTCTCTTGTGGCGTGGATAGATGCTCACTGCCTTGAAATTATCCCATTTAATAAGTTTTCTTATTTTTTTCATCTCACTTTTACCATACAGTTTTGTGTTTTCTGGCATAAATACACTAAAATATTCTCCTGCAATCTCACGATATACAACCGATTTATCAATATCTGTTTTAGGTATAAAGCAAGCAGATAGTTTATTGGCTACTTTTATTATATCTTGTAAATTCTTAAAATTCTTGTTGGTAGTAATACTGCCTTTTCTTATACGGTAAACATAAACAACATTTGGTATCACCCTTATTTTTGTGGCATTAAAGCAAACAATAGGTGTAAAAAGATTATCTTCGTGATATATTCCAGCCTCAAAAAACATATTGTTCTCTAACAAAAAAGAACGCTTATATATCCTCAAAACCACACAAACAAAATGAAACTTTCGTGATTGTAAAGCGTATTTATTATAATATTCCCAGCCCGTCATATGTTGCTCTGTAATACCCTTGTCTGGGTTTTCGACAGTACCATCTTCAAAAAATCTTCTACCATTAAAACAAATAAAATCTTCATCTGAAATAGAATTGTGTAAAAGTTGTAATGCTCCCTTTTCTAACCAGTCATCACTATCAAGAAACATCACATAATCGCCGGTAGCATTTTTCAACCCACTATTTCGTGCTTGACTCAAACCTTGATTCTCTTGATTGATAACTCTTATTTGAGAATATCTATTTTCGTACTCCTTCAAAATCTGTAAACTATTATCTATCGAGCCATCATTTACACATATTATCTCATAGTTGGAATATTCCTGCGACACAACACTATCCAAACACTCTTTCAAGTATTTTTCAACATTATAGAC
>PDWI01005195.1_pt1 | contig 16924 bp, 13 predicted proteins | sample 1430891 | NCBI WGS metagenome assembly PDWI01 (sample SAMN01162508, study PRJNA174530) | Oral metagenome, whole genome shotgun sequencing project. | biome: Marine environment; feature: Marine mammal; material: Swab sample of the gingival sulcus; isolation source: swab sample of gingival sulcus...
CAAATTTTTTGGTCTATTTTTTTAGGAGAAATTAGATGAAGACGGCAATAATTGATATTGGTTCAAATTCTATAAAAATGAGAATATATGAAGACCTTGATTTTTATCATCCTTCTTACTATATGAACGTGACTAGGCTTGCTAAAGGATTAATGGAATCTGGTAAGTTATGTAAACAATCCATTGATGATAGCTTTGACACAATAGTTGAGTTTAAAAAGATAGCAGATGACAATAAAGTAGATAATATTTATATATTTGCAACTCAAGCATTGAGGGAAGCAAGTAATCGTGATGTTCTTCTTAATAAAGTCAACGATACAATAGGAATTGATATTGATGTTATTGATGGGCAGACAGAAGCAGAAATTGGTTATTTAGGCGCTAGTAGTGAAATAAGGGGTGATATCACGCTTATTGATATTGGTGGGGCTAGTACAGAGATTGTTATGGGTAAAGAAAGAATCGAGTATGCGAAAAGCTATCCTGTTGGTGCTGTTAAGTTAAGAGAAGAGCAAGTTGATTTAAACAATATTTTTAATACGTTTGAAGTAAGTGGGACTTTTGTTGGTATAGGTGGAACGATCACTACGATTGCTGCGATAAAAAATGAGATTGACGATTACAAACGTTCTGCAATACAAGCGATAACAATTACGTTAGATGAGATAGAAGCAATTCAGAACCGTCTGCTTGCTATGAGTATTGATGAGAGAAAAAGCGTCATTGGACTTCACCCAAGTAGAGCTGATATAATATGTTATGGCATAGAAATACTTCTTCATGTTATGAGAATCAATAATATTGGCCGTGTTATGGTCAGTGATTTTGGTTCTATGGAAGGTTACATAAAGTATAAGGGATTATTATGATCGATATTTCATCACAAAAATGGCTAAAAAAGAATATTCGTATACTTATCGCATTTTCTGGAGGTGTTGACTCTAGGGTGCTTTTTGATGTGTTAAATAACATTAAAGATGAATACAATTTGACATTATATGCATTCCATTTGGATCATAATTTAAGAAACGAATCCAAAGATGATGCTCGTTTTGTAGATGAAATATGCAGTAAAAATGACGTAACACTTTTTTCTTATTCTTTGGATATCGCTTCCATTTCGAAAGAAAAAAAAGAGAGTATAGAACTTACAGCAAGAAAAAAAAGATATGAATTAATAGATGATATAATGGTAGAGCAACAGATAGATTATTTGGCAACAGCCCACCATATGGATGATAATGTTGAGACATTTTTACTTCATTTGTTTAGAGGTTCTGGCACAAAAGGACTTTCGGCAATGAAAGAAGTCGATGGTAACATTATAAGACCATTAATACAGTATAGTAAGGATGACATAGAAGAGTACGCATCTAGTAGAGGCCTTACTTATAAAGTTGATAAAACCAATTTAGAAAATAAGTATTCAAGAAACAAAATTAGAAATGAGCTAATACCGTTGCTAGAAGATCAGTATTCTACCAATATAAAAGGAAATATCATAAAAGCAATACATGCCATTCGAACGCAAGATGAATTAATAGACGATTTGTTTGATGAGATGTATGATTTTACATTAGAGGAGTATCCTTTAAAAGCACTTAGATCTAAAGATTATAATCATGTTAAGACCTTTGTGCTTAAGCTACTTGAGCATCGGTTTGATTTAGTTAACGTGAATAGTTACCAGATCAATCTACTAACGAATCTAATACGAAATAATGACAGTGGGCATATTTATATAAATGATGTGAAATTTTCAATCGAATCTGGGTATCTAGTAGTAGTAACGAATGATAAATGTAATAATACTAAAATAGAATTAAATATAGGAGATCATTATTTTGGTGATTATAAAATAAATGTTTCCGTTGGCGATTATATAGAAGATAAAGAGGTATTAAGTATCCCTAAAAAAGCTGTTGTTGGTACTCTATATGCTAGAAGCAGAGAGCCTGGTGACAGGTTTAGGCCAAAAGGCATGAAAGGGACAAAAAAGCTGAAAGACTTTTTTATTGATTCCAAAATTAGGAAAAGTGATAGGGATAGCGTACTCATCATAAGTGATGACACCACGATATATTCCGTTCATCCATATAGAAAAAGTGAAATAAACATAGCTGATAGCGAATTGTTTTACAATATAATCGTTTACAAAATTAGATAAGTGATGTATTATTTATTGGTATAGATGAGGAGGATACTTAATAATGAAAATGAATAGAAATTTTTTCTTTTATGCACTTATAGTATTAGTTTTAGTGTATGTAGGATTAAATTTTTTCTTTAAAGAAGAAGCGGATGTAAAAGAAGTAATATTTAGTGAAGTATTGACGATGATGGAAAAAGGGGAAGTAGATTCCTTTGTTGTTCAAGATGATAGTTCGTCAACTTCAGGGACAGCTTCATTAATTAAAGTTATTACAAAACAAGATAAAAAAGAATATGATATTTATATACCAAAAGTGTTTGAGAGCGCTTATGGGAAAATAATACTTGATAAAGCGAACGAGGAAAATATTCCAATAAAAACAGTAAAGCCTGTTAAAACACCATTTTGGGTGAGTTGGGTTCCTATGTTAATACTGATAGCGATATTAGTTGCCGTTTGGTTCTTTGTATTAAACAATGGCCAAGGTGGAGCAAATAAAGCGATGAGTTTTGGTAAAAGTAGAGCAAAACTTCACAAGCAAGATGTTTCAAAGCGAATTACATTTAGTGATGTAGCTGGTCTTAAGGAAGAAAAAGAAGAAATGCAAGAAGTAGTCGATTTTCTTAAGAACCCAAAGAGATATAAAGATCTTGGTGCTAGAATTCCAAAAGGCGTGTTAATGGTTGGTTATCCAGGTACAGGTAAGACCTATTTATCGAAAGCGGTTGCTGGAGAAGCCGGAGTACCTTTTTATAGTATCAGTGGTTCCGATTTTGTTGAAATGTTTGTTGGTGTTGGTGCGTCAAGAGTAAGAGACTTATTTGCTACTGCCAAAAAAGATTCGCCATGTATTATTTTTATCGATGAGATTGATGCGGTAGGTAGAAGAAGAGGTGCTGGTCTAGGAGGCGGAAATGATGAAAGAGAACAAACGCTAAACCAACTTCTAGTTGAAATGGATGGATTTGGTGACCATCAAGGAATTATAATTATTGCCGCAACAAATAGACCTGATATTTTAGACCCTGCACTACTTAGACCTGGTCGTTTTGATAGAAGAATTGAAATTGGGTTGCCTGATTTACTTGAGAGGGCTGCAATGCTTAAAGTTCACTCAAGACATAAACCAATTGCAGACGATGTGGACTTTAAAGTATTGGCGAAGAGAACACCGTACTTTACACCTGCAGATTTAGAGAATTTATTAAATGAAGCAGCACTTATGACAGCGAGAAAAAATGAAAAAGTGATACAGATGAAGACCATCGAAGAAGCTACTACGAAAGTAATTGCTGGGGTTGAGAAGAAGTCTAAGCATGTTACTGAGAAGGAGAAGAGACTGGTATCTGTTCATGAGGCAGGACACGCTTTAATTGCACATATGTTGCCAGATACAGATCCTGTACATCAAGTGACAATAATCCCTAGAGGTAGAGCTGGTGGATTCACAATGCAGCTTCCTGAGGAAGAAAAGAACTATGTTACTAAGAAACAGATGTTAAATGATATCGTGGTTCTACTTGGTGGAAGGGTTGCAGAAAAAGTAATTTTAGGTGATATAAGCACAGGTGCATCTAATGACCTTGAGAGAGTTAGTGATGTTGCGAAGGATATGGTTGTTAAATATGCGATGAGTGATAATTTATCACAAATGTCGTATTCATCAGGTGATAACGTGTTTATAGCGAAAGACATGGCGGTTAAGAAAGATCACTCTGAACAAGTGATTGCTGAAATCGATAGAGAGATTCGAAGTATCGTGGATAGCGCTTATGATCAAGCGATATCTATTATAGAAAATAATAAAGATAAGCTAGAAAATATTGCAGCAGGTTTATATGAATACGAAACGCTATATCGAGAAGATTTCGAATTTGTTATAGAACATGGAATAGAAGCTTTAAAAGAGAAAAAAGAAAATGAAGATCAGCAAGAAGAGGCATAGGATACTATGTCTTTTTTTTATTCTCAATCATCCAATCTTATTTTTTATAAAAAACGGAGGTTAATTTATATTGAATAAATTGTTTCCATATGGTAATGTTATTTATGTAAAGTTTATATAAAATTAGGAGGAATAATGAAGAGGTTACTAGCTGTTATAATGGTTTTCTTGTTAATGTTCAGTATAACAAATTACCAATCATATGCTAACGAAGGAAACAGTCGGAAGATAGGTATTACATTTGATTTAGATGGGGGAAATGTCCCTGATGGTTCATCAGATGTGTTTAATGACACTGAGACAGCGAATTCATATGAAAATGGACAATATATACCGGGTAGCGAGTTTGGTTTTCTGTCTGATGTAATACCAGTAAAAGAGGGCTATCGTTTTGTCGGTTGGTCATGTATAAGATATGAAGCAGATGGAAATTTTTTTCTAGAAGATTCTGAACCGGTTGACCCAACTAGAATTTGGATTGATGAAGAAGATGGACAACTAGTTTATATAGACGAAGGTGTTTCATATATTGAGTTAACTGCTATTTGGGAAGAGCCTAGAAAAATAGGTATTACATTTGATTTAGATGGAGGAAATGCTCCAGATGATTTCCTAGATATATTCAATGATACGGAGACAGCAAATACATATGTCAGTAGACAATATATACCTGGTAGTGAGTTTGGTTTTATGTCTGAAGCAATACCAGTAAAAGAAGGTTATGCTTTTAAAGGATGGTCATGTGATAAATATGACTATGAGGGGAATGCTTTTTTTAAACCGTTTGAACCTAATAGTTTTTCGCTAAATGTGGAAGATGAAGAACTGATTTTTATTGATGAAGGTGTTTCATATATTAAGTTAACTGCTATTTGGGAAGAATATAGGAAAATAGGGATAAAATTTAATCCAGATGGAGGGAGTGCTCCAGATGACTTTCCCGATATGTTTAATGACAGAGAAACGATGGATTCATATGTCAGTGAACAATATATACCTGGTAGTGAGTTCAGTTTTCTCTCTGAAGCAGTACCAGTAAAAGAAGGTTATCGTTTTGTCGGTTGGTCTTATGAAAGCTATATTAATGATGAATGTATCCATTTTCAACCTGTTAGTTTTTTGCTTAATGTGGAAGATCAAGAATTGATTTATATTGATGAAGGCGTTTCACATATTAAGTTGACGCCTAGGTGGGAAGAACCTAGGAAAATAGATATTACATTTGATTTAGATGGTGGAAGTGCTCCAGATGATTTTCCAAATATGTTTAATGACAGAGAAACAATGAATTCATATGTCAGTGGAGACTATATACCTGGAAGTGAGTTCAGTTTTTTGTCTGACGTAATACCAGTAAAAGAGGGTTATCGTTTTACCGGTTGGTCTTACAAGTTTTATGATAATCAAGATGATGTTATTTTGGAATTGGATTCCTCATGGTTTGATGAGGAAGATCCACAATTGTTTCGTGTTAATGAAGACTTTTCGTATATCAAGTTAGCTGCTACATGGGAAGAATCTAGGAAAATAGGTATCAAGTTTAACTTAGATGGAGGAAGCGCTCCAGATGATTTTCCAGATGTATTTAATGACACAGAGACATCGAATTCATATAAAAATGGAGAATATATACCGGGCAGTGAGTTTAGTTTTATGTCGGAAGCAACACCTCTAAAAGAAGGTTATCGTTTTACAGGTTGGTCTTATAAAGATTATAATAACCAAGATGATGTTATTTGGGAATCAGATTATTTATGGTTTGATGTGGAAAATCCAGAAATGCTTTATATTGAAGAAGGAACTTCATACATAGAATTAACTGCTACATGGGAAGATGTTAAACAAATAGGTATTAAGTTTAACTTAGATGGGGGAAGTGCTCCAGATGATTTTCCAGATGTGTTTAGTGATACCATCACAAAAGGTTTTTATAGAAAGGGCGATTGGATATCTAGTGAGGAATTTGATTTCTTCAATAATATAAAACCTGAAAAGGAGGGGTCGTATTTTAGAGGATGGCTTCTTAGTTTTTATGACAGTGATGGCAATGTGTTGAATGAGAATAATGAGTATTTATGGGATCATTATGATGAGTACTATGAATTTGATGACATTGCATATATGTTATTTACCGCTACATGGGTAGAGGGTTCACCAGGCTTAAATCAAAGTGAAGAAGGGATATTTTATATAGATGAAGAAGGAAATATCCTAAAAGGACAATATAAAGAGATTGATGGAGATACTTATTATTTCCAACATAATGGTTATGCGCTTACAAATAGTTTTGAACCATTTTATGTGACTGAAGCTACCAAGAGATATTTTGGTAATGACGGACGTGCAGTAAAAGGGTGGAAGAAGATAGATTCTAAGTGGTACTTTTTTGATCTTGAGGATGGATATTCGTATCATGGGTTTAAAGAAATAAATGGAAACACGTTCTTCTTTGATTACCAATTAGGTAATATGATAACCGGTTGGATGCATTTGAAACAAGGCAAAGAGTATAAAGGTTGGTGGTATTTTAATGAATCTGGCTATATGGCAACTGCGTGGAAAAAAATAGGTGATAAATGGTATTATTTTGATACTACTGGTCATATGGAGACTGGCTGGAAGAAAATAGATGGCACATGGTATTATTTGAATTCTTCTGGCGCAATGGCAACAGGCTGGAAGGAAGTAAATGGTAAATGGTATTACTTCAATGGTTCTGGCTATATGCAAACAGGCTGGCAACAGATTGATGGCACATGGTATTATTTGAATTCTTCTGGTGACATGGTAACAGGCTGGAAGGAAGTAAATGGTAAATGGTATTACTTTAATGGTTCTGGCTATATGCAAACAGGCTGGCAACAGATTGATGGCACATGGTATTATTTGAATGCTTCTGGTGACATGGTAACAGGCTGGAAGGAAATAAATGATAAATGGTATTACTTCAATGGTTCTGGCTATATGCAAACAGGTTGGCAAGAGATTAATGGTACATGGTATTATTTGAATTCTTCTGGAGAAATGGTAACAGGCTGGAAGGAAATAAATGATAAATGGTATTACTTTAATGGTTCTGGCTATATGCAAACAGGCTGGCAACAGATTGATGGCACATGGTATCAATTTGCTTCCGATGGTCATTGGATAGAGAATTAGAGATGTATGATGCTACACTAATTTATTTGGTGTAGCATTTTTTATTTGTCATAGCTATAAAAACTTTTAATTCTGGTCTTTTTATGGTATTATTGACTAGGTAATACCAATACAAAAATAGCCGTTATCTTTGCTTTGGTATGATGGTAAAAGATGAGGTCTTTTACCTTTTTGTTTGAATTAATAATAAGGAAGGATTTTTATGAGTTTTGATGTTTTTGGCTGGATGTCAAATAGTTTTGTGTTAATGTTTATAACGGTTGTCGCAGGACTTTTATTTGGCAAAGTTAAATTTGGAAAGTTTAGCTTTGGCGTTTCAGGAACACTTTTTAGTGGAATACTAGTTGGGTGGTTTATTGAAAGGATGTCATTAGATATTATTTCAAGCGCTGAGTCGTCAGAAAAAGTGATTGGACAAGCTCAGAGTTTATTAGATCGAGGCGTTGTAGGTAAAGGGTTCTTCTTGCTTTTTTTAATCCTTTTCGTTGCATCTGTCGGCCTACTAGCGTCTAAAGATATGAAGGCTGTATTGAAAAAATATGGTGTTAAATTTGTTGTGTTGGGAATCCTCATTACTTTCGTTGGGGCGTCTGCAACATACCTTATGACATTTGTTCCATCTTCGTCTACAAGTTATGAGATAGCAGGTGTTTATACAGGAGCGCTTACATCATCTCCTGGACTAGCAGCGGCAATCGAGACGGGAAGTGAAAATGTAAAACTAAAAATTGATAATTGGGAAAATTTATCCGAACAGAAAAAAGCTAAAATGCTTGCGATAATAGGTGACAAAAGAGCGCCATCAGAAGTAACAACATTAGACGATAAAACCTACAAAGAAATGTTTGAAAAATCGGTTTCTGGAATCGGTGGTGGCTATGCTATCGCTTATCCTTTTGGCGTTATAATCGTCATTTTTGCAACAAATTTCTTTCCTAAAATATTTGGAATCAACGTAGAAGAAGAGCTAGTCGAATTCCATAAAGAAATGGACGAAGCAAGACAAGCGAGTGGTGGAAGAGAAATACCTGAGGTGGATTTTGACTTAATTGCATTTGTTGTTGCCTGTATATTTGGGTACTCAATTGGTAAAGTTGCAATAAATCTTGGTGCTTTTGGTTCTTTATCTCTAGGCGCTACAGGTGGCGTTTTAATTGGCTCTCTTATACTTGGTTATATCGGTAAAATCGGATTTTTAAATTTTAGAATGAATAATAAGATACTATCTGTGATTAGGCAATTCTCACTTGCATTCTTCTTAGCTATTGTTGGTCTAAGATATGGCTATGGTGTTGTAAATTCAGCAATTGATGGTGGAGCATATTTAATACTAGTATCCATAGTTGTTGGTGTGGTTGCCATGATGTTTGGTTTCGTTATCGGTAGATATGTGTTTAAAATAAATTGGATATTATTAGTGGGAGCAATATGTGGTGGTATGACATCGACACCTGGCCTTGGTTCGGCTATTGAAGCTGTTGGAAGTGATGACCCTGCAGCTGGTTATGGTGCTACCTATCCGTTTGCCCTATTGGGGATGGTTATATTTACTATAGTACTTTACAATCTACCTATGTAGATGGAAAGGTTTTGAGATGAAAAACAGAGTGAGAAGCGAGGAGCTTTTAAAAAAAGTAATGAGTGCTGATGAAGCAGCTAAATTTATTGAGGATGGAATGCTTGTTGTTACAAGTGGATTTACCCCTAGTGGATATCCAAAAGCTGTTCCACTAGCGCTTGCGAAGAGAGCAGAAAACGGTGAAAAAATAGGGATTACACTTATCGCTGGGGCGTCGGTTGGCGATGAACTAGATGGGGCGCTAGCTAGAAGTGGTGTGCTTAAAAGACGATATCCTTATCAAACCAATAAATCTTGTCGAGAGTCAATAAATAATGGTGAAATTGCATATCAAGATATGCACTTATCTCATGTTCCTCAGTGGATAGATTATGGCTTTTTTGGAGATGTGGATGTTGCCATTATCGAGGCAGTAGCGGTGAACGAAGATGGTGGCATTATTCCTAGTACAGCGGTTGGTGTGGCACCACAAGGGGTAAAAAATGCCAAAAAAGTAATTGTTGAAATCAATACATCTCAGCCACTTGAACTAGAAGGCGTTCATGATATATATATGACAAAGAAACCTCCTTTTAGAGAACCAATTCCAATAACTAAGCCGGGAGATCGTATTGGTACAACATATATTCCTTGTGATCCAGAAAAGATTGTTGCAATTGTTGAGAGTGATATAAGGGATAATGTTAGACCATTAGGAGCAATTGATGAGAATTCTAAATTGATTTCTAAACACATCATAGACTTTTTGAAGAAAGAAGTGAAAGAAGGCAGACTTCCAAAGAACTTACTACCACTACAGTCAGGTGTTGGTTCTGTTGCTAATGCTGTACTTGGCGGACTTGTGGAATCGGATTTTGAAGACTTAACATGCTATACTGAGGTGATTCAAGATTCCATGTTTGATCTAATAGATGCCGGTAAAGTAAAAGTTGCAAGTGGTACAAGCTTTACACCATCAGAAGATGGTCTGAAGAAGTTATATGATAATATAGAGCATTACGTGAAACACTGCGTGTTAAGACCAATGGAGATATCGAATCATCCAGAGGTTTCTAGACGACTTGGTGTTATTGCGATCAATACAGCAATAGAATTTGATATCTATGGACATGTCAATTCTACTAATATCATGGGTTCAAGAATGATGAATGGCCTAGGAGGAAGTGGGGACTTTACTAGAAATGCTTATATTTCAATATTTACTACAGTATCAACAGCTAAAAATGGTGATATAAGTTCAATCGTCCCTATGGTATCTCATGTTGACCATACGGAGCATGATGTATGTGTTGTCGTTACGGAGCAGGGGCTTGCCGATTTAAGAGGCTTATCACCTAAAGAAAAGGCGATAGCGATTATTGAGAACTGTGCACATCCTGATTATAGAGACGAATTATATGATTACTTTAATAGAGCAAAAGAACTCAAGTATAAGCACGAACCACATGTTATATCAGAAGCACTATCATGGCATGATCGATTCTTAAAAACAGGTAGTATGAAGAATAAGTAGGAGGAATCAATGGGCGATTTTACAAACCCTGAATTTCTAAATACACTAAGTCTTAGTGATCGACTGATACATTCTTTGATGGTGACCATACTTGGTATGGGAATAACCTTTCTTATTCTCATACTTCTTATGTTTTCCATAAAACTCTTATCAAAGCTAGCAAACAAAACACAAAAAGTTGAGATAGTTGAAGAAGATGATTTAGAACTTGTTGCTGTGCTAACAGCGGCTATTTCTGAGTATAACAAAAAGAATAGTCAAGTACTTATTCATTCGTATAAAGAAATAAAACCGGGGGTATAGAAGTGAAAGTTTATAACGTAAAAGTAAATGGTAAAATGTATGAAGTAGAGGTTGAAGAGGTATTTACGGAAGAAAAAGAAAAGCAAGAAAAAGAAATACAAAAACAAGAAGAACCAAAGAAAGAAGAAGTAAAAGAAGCACCGTTGGAAAAAGGTGTTGGTTCCGTTGTTGCTCCTATGCCTGGTAAAATTTTAGATGTAAAAGTTTCTGAGGGACAAATTCTTAAGACTGGAGAGGTTGTCTTAATTTTAGAAGCTATGAAAATGGAGAATGAAATAAGCGCACATGTTGACGGAAAGGTTACTGGAATTTATGTAACAAAGGGACAGGTCGTAAATTCAGGAGATGTGCTATTATCTATTGATTAGGAGGAACTGTGGGTCAGGTATTTATAAACTTCTTTAAAAACACTGGACTTTATTCAATAGAACTAGGTCAAGTCATAATGATAATAATATCATTTGTATTGTTATATTTAGCAATTGTGAAAAAATTTGAACCATTTCTTTTAATACCAATTGCCTTTGGAATGTTTCTTACTAACCTACCACTTGCCAATATGATGAGTCCTCCTATCATGGAGTATACTAAAGAAATTAGCGAGCATGGGGGTTCTATTATAAGAGGTCTTGTACCAATGGATGTTCAGCTTTCGACGAAGCAAGTTGGAGGACTTTTATACTATTTATATCAAGGCGATGCGCTTGGGATATTTCCTCCCATCATTTTCATGGGAGTTGGGGCAATGACGGATTTTGGTCCTTTAATTGCGAATCCAAAGTCGCTTCTTTTAGGGGCAGCGGCTCAATTTGGTATTTTTCTTACCTTTATATTGGCAGTTATAACGGGACTTTTTACATTTCAAGAAGCCTCAGCAATCGCTATTATTGGAGGAGCGGATGGACCTACTGCTATCTTTGCAGCGTCAAAACTTGCGTCTCACTTGCTCGGTCCAATAGCAGTAGCTGCATATTCCTATATGGCGTTGGTACCAATAATACAGCCGCCAATTATGAAGATGCTTACGACAGAAGAAGAGCGACAAATAAAAATGGAGCAACTTAGACCGGTAAGCAAGACCGAAAAAATTATCTTTCCTATACTCGTTACACTAGTTGTTACTTTGATAGTACCTACAGCGGGAACTTTAGTAGGTATGTTAATGTTAGGAAACTTGTTAAAAGAGGTTATGATAGTTGATAGACTTAAAGATACCGTTTCCAATGCGCTTATGAATACAGTTACTGTATTTCTTGGCGTAACTGTTGGAGCGACAGCAACAGCAGAACGATTTTTAGATGTAAAGACACTTGCCATAATGGGACTTGGTGTTGTTGCTTTTTGCGTTGGTACTGCATCAGGCGTTTTAATTGCTAAGCTTATGAATAAGGTGTCAAAAACACCGATTAATCCCCTTATTGGATCGGCTGGAGTATCCGCTGTTCCTATGGCAGCTCGAGTATCTCAGATGGAAGGAATTAAGTACAACCCTTCTAACTATTTGTTGATGCATGCGATGGGGCCAAATGTAGCTGGGGTTATAGGCTCAGCAGTGGCAGCAGGTGTATTATTATCCATATTTTTATAAAATGCTCATTATAATTGAGCGTTTTTTCTTAGTGATGTTGAAAGGCAACATTTATGAAGAGCAAAGTGTTAGCAATGTTAATAAAAAGTGAAGATTATGTATCTGGTAATGATATTGCAAAAGAACTTCATGTGACAAGAGCATCTATCTGGAAGTGTATCAAAGCACTTAAAGACGAAGGATATGAGATTGATTCGTTAAGTTCCAAGGGTTATAAGTTAATCCATTATAAGAGAATGTTTAATCGATATGAACTGGAAATGCTTATAAGAGAGATGGGATTAGACGTAATGGTGTATCATTTTGATACCATTGACTCTACCAATACATTTGCAAAGTCGCTAGATGATCGGTCCGCTTTAATAGTTGCTAATGAACAAACTTCTGGCAGAGGTAGACTTGGCAGAACGTGGTCATCTAAAAGAGGCGATGGACTTTATTTTTCGCTTATGATTAGACCCAATCTACCCCCTTATGTCCTTGGCATGCTCACGCAGTTAAGTGCTATAGCATTAAGGGAAGCAATATCAGAAAAGGCGCTTATTAAATGGCCAAATGATATCTTTATTTCTGATAAGAAGATAGCGGGGATACTAACAGAACTGATAACAGAAATAGATGTAGTAGAAAAAGTGATTATAGGAGTAGGACTTAACCTAAAGCAGGTTGATGATTTTAAAGACGTCGCAACGAGCATTTCAGAAGAGGCTTTAGACTTTGATCCAATTGAGTTCTTTCGAACCTTTTTAAGTGCGTTTTTTAGGTTGCTACATACTTTTACTAAAACAAGAAATATAGCCTTTATAAAAGAAGAATTGGAAAAACATTCATATTTTATGAATAAAGAGGTATATATAGTAGGAAGTAATAAAGATTATGTTTTCAAAGGTGTTATGGATAATGGTAACGCTATTTTAGAGAACAGTGTGGGAGAACTTGAGGAAGTATTCTTTGGTGAGATATCACTAAAAAGGCGGTAAAATGATTTTAATTATAGATGTTGGAAATACTCATACAGTATATGGACTGTTTAATGATGATCGAAAGCTTGTGAACTATTGGAGAAAGCAGACAGATAGAAGTAATACTAGTGATGAACTAGGACTGTTCGTTTCTGAGATGCTTAAGTATGAAGGGGTAAGAAGAGAAGATATAAAAGATATTGCAGTATCTTCTGTGGTACCAAATGTAATGTATTCGCTAAACCATATGATACAGAAGTACTTTGGTATAAGGCCATTTTACGTTAGCTCGGATGTCAAATTAAGCTTTAATATAGGGTATGATAATCCATCCGAGTTGGGTGCTGATCGAATTGCAAATATAGAAGGGGCCTTAAAGCAGTATAAACCACCTATGATAATAATTGATATGGGGACGGCAACGACGTTCTGCGCTCTAGATAAAAACTTAAATTATTTAGGGGGGAATATCATACCAGGTGTTGGTATATCGATGAATGCACTGTATGAAAAAGCAGCTCAACTTAGACGAATAGAAATAGAAGGGGCGGATAAGTATATTGCTACCAATACAGTAGATGGCATGAAATCTGGTATATATTTTGGGTACATTGGACTTATTGAAAAGATCATCGATGGCATGAAAAAAGAAATGAATGAAGAGGATGTGACAGTAATTGCTACGGGTGGAATCTCATCTACCTTTGAAAATGATGTAAAGGGAATAGATTATATTGATAAGTTAGTGACACTTAACGGTATCTATGAAATCTATTTAAATAATAAAACGAATGAATGATTTAAGTGTTATCATTGCACCGATGGCAGGAGTTACCGATTTAGCTTATAGAAAAATACTAAGAGAACATGGTGCTAGACTTTGCTATAGCGAAATGGTAAACGTTATGGCGATATCATATGGCAATGAGAAAACATTCGAGTTTTTAGCTACTGAAAAAGAGGATAAACCATTTGGCATACAACTATTTGGTAATGATCCCGATTATTTTGAAAAGGCCGTTAGAATTCTAGAAGAAAAAGTTGAGTATGATTATCTTGATATCAATATGGGTTGCCCTATGAGAAAGATTGTAAACAATGGATCTGGCAGTGCGCTACTTAGGGATGAAGATAAGGCAAGTAGGATTGTTGATCGTGTGGTGAAAACTAGCAGTAAACCTGTTAGTGTCAAGATAAGACTGGGAATAGATGATGAGAGCATCAATGCATTATCCCTATCTAAAAAATTATCAAGTCTTGGGATAAATCATATCAGCGTTCATGCTAGAACAATGAGAGATATGTACAGTGGTAAGGCAAGATGGAATTACATTGGTGAAATAAAGGAACATCTAGATATACCAGTGATAGGCAATGGTGATATTTTTACTCTTGAAGATGCAAAAAAGGCGTTTGAAGAGTATAAAGTAGATGGTATCATGCTCGCTAGAGGAATTCAAGGCAATCCCTTTTTAGTAAAAAGTATTACTAATTATATTGATGGCAAAAATCCAATGATAAAGGTAGACAGAGATCTCTTAATTGAGACCATGAATAGACATTTGGACTATATGATACAACGGAAGGGTGAGCGATTGTCCTTTACACAGTTTAGAAAGCATTTACTATGGTATTTAAAGGTTTATGGCGTACCTTCAAAAATAAGAAATCAATTTTCACAAATAAATTGTAAAGAAGAATTCATAAATTTAACTGAAAATATAATATAATGTTGCAGTGTTGAAGAAGTTGTGGTATTATTTTGTCTATATTTTATGGAGGTAAAGTCATTGGATAAAAAAAATAAACCAAGATTGCTTACAAAAAATGGTCTTGAAAAGATTAAAAACAAATTAGATTATTTGAAATTTGAAAAGAGAAAAGAAATCGCTGAGAGAATAAAAGTTGCTAGAGGATTTGGTGACTTATCTGAAAACGCAGAATACGATGAAGCTAGAAATGCTCAAGCAGAAAACGAGATGGAAATCGAGAAACTAGAAAGCATTTTAGCAAATTCCGAATTGGTTGATGAATCAGCGGTCCCTAAAGATTCGATATATTTAGGTTCAAAGGTGAAACTATATGATTTCGAATTTGAAGAAGAAGTGGAATATGAGATAGTAGGAACTGGTGAAGCAGATCCATTTGAAAACAAAATATCGAATGAATCACCTATGGGGGAAGGACTACTAAATAAGAAAGTTGGCGATGTAGTAGAAATAAGCATACCTACAGGTATTTCAAAGTTTAAAGTTTTAGAAATTAGGAGATAAATATGCAATTAGAAGGAAGTCTTAGAGATATTAGGGTACAAAAACTAAATGCTCTTAAAGAGGCTGGAAAAGATCCGTTTAAAATTGAAAAATATGATTTTGATACGTATTCTAAAGATATCAATAATAATTATGATTCGTATGAAGATAAGACTGTTCGTATTGCGGGTAGAATTATCCAACAGCGAATGATGGGAAAAGCTGGTTTTATTAATATACAAGATTCTGAAGGAATTATACAGATATATGTAAGAAAAGATAGAATAGGTGATGATAGCTTCGCTGATTTTAAAACATATGATCTTGGCGATATCATTGGTATCAGTGGAATCGTATTTAAAACTCAAAAAGGAGAAATTTCAGTAAAAGCGGATAGTGTCACATTACTTACAAAATCTCTACAGACTCCGCCAGAGAAATTTCATGGTCTCAAAGATCCTGAATTAAGATATAGACAGCGCTATACTGATTTAATCGTTAATCCAGAAGTAAAGGATGTTTTTTTAAAGAGAAATGTCATTATAAAATCAATAAGAGAAAGCCTAGATGATATGGGCTACTTAGAGGTAGAAACCCCAATTTTAACAACAGTTGCAGGTGGCGCAGCGGCAAGACCATTTTTAACACACCACAATACATTAGATTTAGATATGCAGATGAGAATAGCGAATGAACTCTATTTAAAGAGACTCATTGTAGGTGGATTTGAGAAAGTTTACGAAATGGGTAAGATGTTTCGAAATGAAGGAATAAGTTATAAACACAATCCTGAGTTTACAAATGTTGAAATGTATGCTGCTTATCAAGACTACAATGATATGATGGACTTAACAGAGATTGTAGTGGAGAATGCATGCAAAAAGTTATATGGAACTACTGTTATAAATTATGAGGGAAAAGAAATTGATTTCAAAAGACCTTGGAAGAGAATCAACATGAATGATGCTGTTGTAAATAAGGTAGGAATTAACTTCTTTGAGATAGAAGACGTAGAGGAAGCGAAGGCGATTGCAAAGAATAAGTTAGGTCTTGAAGTACAAGATTTTATGTCTCAAGGACATCTAGTGTCTCTAGCATTTGAAGAGTTTTGTGAAAAGGATTTGATTCAACCTACTTTTGTAACACATCATCCAGTAGAGATATCGCCACTTGCTAAGAGAAATCCTGAAGATCCAAGAATTACCAATCGTTTTGAAGCGTTTGTTAATACATGGGAGATTGCAAATGGTTTTAGCGAACTCAACGATCCAATTGATCAGAGACAACGATTTGAAGAACAAATGAAGCAAGGAGAACAAGGAGACGAAGAGTCTCATCCAATGGATGAAGACTTCCTAAACGCTATTGAAGTGGGCCTTCCACCAACTGGAGGACTTGGAATAGGTGTTGATAGGATGATAATGCTACTGACAGGGGCGACATCTATAAGAGATATTATCTTCTTTCC
>PDWI01007450.1_pt1 | contig 16922 bp, 17 predicted proteins | sample 1430891 | NCBI WGS metagenome assembly PDWI01 (sample SAMN01162508, study PRJNA174530) | Oral metagenome, whole genome shotgun sequencing project. | biome: Marine environment; feature: Marine mammal; material: Swab sample of the gingival sulcus; isolation source: swab sample of gingival sulcus...
AACAACTTGAAGAAGTTTAAATGAGTTTATTATTCAATAATTATGGCAGAAATTATTTTAAGCATTTTTTTAGGAATTGGACTTGCCGCTTCGGTGGGTTTTAGGGTTTTTGTACCCTTGTTTTTGCTCAGTTTAGCAGCTTACTATCAATTGGTTCCTATTTCAGAGAATTGGCAATGGATTGGCGGTTTACCTGCGATTATAACCTTAGGGCTGGCTACTTTGTTAGAAATTGCCGCTTACCTTATACCTTGGCTGGATAATATTTTGGATACCATTGCAGTGCCATTGGCGGCTATCGCCGGAACCATTGTTATGCTCTCTACAATAACGGAATTGAGTCCGTTGCTAACGTGGTCATTGGCCATAATAGCGGGGGGCGGTACAGCATCCGTAATTAAAACCGGAAATGGTTCTGCCAGATTGGGTTCCAGTTTGCAAACTGCCGGATTTGCCAATCCTTTAATTAGTATATTTGAAACGATAGGAGCAGTTTTTATGGCAGTTATTTCATTTATTTCGCCTGTAATAGCTGTTTTATTGGTAATAGCTTTGTTATATTTCCTTAGAAAAATTTATCGATTTATTTTTCCAAAGCATAAAAGCAAATCAGACAAAATATCTAATACTTGATTATATGAGTTTTAAGCAGATACTCATTTTTCCGTTTGTAGGATTGGTTAGGTTGTACCAATCGGCTATTTCACCGTATTTTCCTTCCAGTTGCCGGTTTACCCCCACATGTTCTCAATATACCATTGAAGCTTTACAAATTCACGGATTGTTTAAAGGAAGCTGGTTGGCCATAAACCGAATTATAAAGTGTCATCCGTGGGGTGGGAGCGGTTATGACCCGGTACCTGAAAAGGAAAGCAAAAATAGTAATTCAGATTAATCGAATTCAGGTTAAATGTATAATTGTTGGTTAGGCCTTTTTTTGGGCGGCTTTAAAGCTATAATAAAAACCGGTGAAATACTACCATGCCTTTGTGTATATATTTGGATAAGCCTTAAACACTGTGATTTTACTCATACATATATTCCTCATGATGCAACTTTACTTTTTCCCTATTAAAAACCTGTAAAATAGCCTTTGTGTTCAAATATTCTGAATAAGATATATTTTTGTTAAAGAAAAAATATAATGTAGCTTGTTTTGAGCCAATAAGTTGATTTAATTTAGTAATAAAATCACTTACCTTTATAATATCATTGTTAACTTTTAGTTGATGCATAGCTTGGTTAATGATTATATTTACTTTTGTGGAATCTGGTGGTGGTTGAATTTTTGGTTTTTCGGTTTTTATATAGAGGGTTTCAAATTTTACCAATGACAATAAATTGTCTGTAGTATTTACATAAGAAAAATAGTTGTAGTCATCCGCATCTTTAAAGTGGAGGGAAGGTTTTTCCCTTTTTGCTGTAAGGTAATTTATATGTGGTGCTATTAACTTCATAGGCAAACGACGATCTATGTTAAAAATCCAGTTGGTGGTGGAAATACTGTTTTTTCTGTTTAATACAGCAGTAGTATCGCCATCTTTGATCTCAAAAAATATCCATATTTGAGAGTTGTCATAAATGGTATCAGTAATGCCCGGAACGGATAGAGTAGGTAATTTTACGGAAGGCCGGTTACAACCAATTAAAACTATAAGAATCGGTATTATTATTCTAATCTTTATCATAGTGAATTAAAACTTAAAGGTTTGTTATTTAATGAGAAGGAATCGCATAGCATCTTAAAAGTAAAAAAAAGTTATTCCGACTTATTAAAACTTTCTTCTTTTTGCCATAAATTTCCCGAAATCTCCTTGTAATATCTCGATATTACTCGAAAATTTCATGAAATTTCTAATCAAAAATAAAGAAAGCTGTGGACAAATTGATTACCAAATTTTTCACATTGACTAATTGTTTCTGTTAACATTTCCATAGTAATGCAGGGATTAATCAAGCACATACGCAGTACTACCTGGTCATTTAAGATGGTAGTTACTAAAACGGCGTATCTGTTTTTAATTATCTGCCGGGAAATATATTGATTTATTTCAGATAGTTGTTCTTCAGTTAAACTTAATTCTAACGGATTATATCTAAAATTAATAATAGCTAAGGTAGCGGGTGAAACCACTTGCCATAGTGGGCTTTCTCTAAGTTTATCCTCCAATTCTTCAGTGCGTAAGATGCTTTTATTTATTGCATCTTTAAAAGCTGTTATGCCAAAAGTTTTAATGGACATATACAGTTTTAATGCTCTAAAGCCTCTGGTAAGCTGAATGCCGTGGTCATAAAAGTTAATTTCAGAATCATTGCCTTCTACATCTCTTAAGTAAACCGGCTTTTCACTAAAAGTAGCACTGAGCCACTTGTGGTTTTTTACCAACAAACAACCTATTTCGTAAGGCTGAAATAGCCACTTATGCGGGTCAATGGTTAAAGAATCTGCTTTTTCAATTCCTTTTAAGACTTCCTTTCCGGCATCTGATAAAATAGCGGCACCACCATAGGCACCATCTATGTGGAACCATAGATTTTCACGCTTACAAATGGTTGCCATGGTTTCTAAGGGGTCCACTGTTCCCGTATTGGTAGTTCCGGCAGATGCGATAAGGCAAAAAGGATGATAACCGGCCAGTTTGTCTTTGGCAATTTCATTCTTTAATTGGTTGATTGAGATTTTAAACTCGCTATCCGTAGGTAGAATTCTAACTTGCCTCTTTTTAAAACCCAATACTCTAATGGCTTTAATATTTGAAGAATGGGCTTGGTCAGACAGATAAATTATTGATTTTGAATAATCATCTCCGCATTTAATTCTTCTGGCCGTGGTAAGAGCAGTAAGATTTGCCATAGAACCGCCGCTTGTTAAAATACCACCACCTGTTTTTACCGGAAAATTAAATAATTCTAACAGCCAGTTAATGACTACAATTTCCAATTCTGCAGCGGCAGGTGAAGCAGACCATCCTCCGGAAAAAACATTAAATCCGGAAACTAAGGCATCGGCCATAGTACTTATAAAATTTCCGGGACTGGGTACAAAAGAGTAAAATTTTGGGTGTGTTAACAGGTCTATATTGGTTAGTATTTTTTCGGTAACAATATTCAGCACTTCATTTTTATCCGTAGGTTTTTCTGGCAGATCCTGATTGAGCAAAGCATCCATTTGCTCCCTGTTTGCAAGGCTTACCAGATTTTTTTCGTGTAAATTATCAAAATGTTCCGTAATAATATCAATAATCTTATAGCCAAAACTTCTCATTTCTTCTTTTGATAATCGAAAAGGGATATCTATATGTGTATTCATTTTTAAAAGTCTTTTTTCTTAGATACTATCAAAATTCGTACAATAGGAAAAATTATCCAAAGGGTGAGCATGGTAAAAGCGAAAATCATACCGAAATTAGTACCAAAAAATTTTTGGAAGACGGCTCCGGTATAGCCTAATAGGGCAGAGATGTCTAATTTTAAAAGCATTAATATTCTGGATAAGTCTATGGGATTAAATATCGTAGTAAACAGTGTAAAATTGTCTAAGGGGTATTCCTGAAACAATACCAAAGTAATGAGGAATAAACCATCATAAATAACAGCGAGAAACAGCCATACCAGAATGGCATAACCAAAACCTTTGATTTTATTTTCATTGGATAAGGCAATATTAAATGCCAGAGCCACAAAGATAAAAGTGAGAAAAGCTCCTACGGCCAGTAAGGACATAAAGTTAAAGATTTCGGCAGATTGAAATACACCGTATAAGATAAACGGAATACCAAGGCCTATTACCAGACTAAGGCTTAATGAAAGGGCTACACCAACATATTGTCCCATAAATAAGGTAGAACGCTTTATGGGTTGAGCCAGCAACAACTCAGTAAATTCCCGGGAATTGTAATAATACATTACGCCAAAAATGGTGCCTATAAGCGGTGTTAAAACAATTATAATGTTAAGTAAGGTTATAACTGCTTTTGAAACATCATTGTTTAAAAATAACAATACAAAACCCAAGGCTAAGTAAAATATAAAATACACGTAACTCCATCGGCTACGCATCAGATCGTAAAAACTATATTTTAATATTTTAAACATTTTCTTTGGTTAAAATTGCCGCAATGGCGTGTTCTAAATTTATTTGGCCGGTCTCTGATTTTAGTTCATCAAGCGTGCCTTTAAAGTATATTTTTCCATCAAGAAGAAAAACGATTTCATCTGCTACTTCTTCTACAAAACTCATAATGTGTGAAGTGATAAGGATGGTTTTTCCGTTTTCCTTTTCTTTGGCAATCAGTTTTCTAAGGTTTACTAATGAAATAGGGTCTAAGCCGGTAGTGGGTTCGTCTAAAATGATAATAGGGCTGTTAAACATAAAAGTTAATGCTATATTTACTTTTTGTTTTGTACCACCACTTAGATTGCCCAACTTTTTATCTAAAAATGGCGATAGGTTAAAAAGTTCAATCAGCTCTATTTCATTGGCAGGTTTTGCTCTTAAATTCTTTACCATTTTAAAGAGTTCCTCTACGCTTAAGTTGGCCGGAAAACTTGCAATTTGAGGCAGGTAATTAATATTATTTCGGTACTCGTATTTTCTAAGTATGTTTTTGCCATCAATGACAATACTGCCTTTGTTTGGGATAACCATGCCCAGTATGCTTTTAATTAAGGTAGTTTTTCCGGAACCATTGGGCCCCAATACTGCAAAAATACTGCCTGTATCAGATTTTGGCTGGATGCTTAGGTCTAAATTTTTAAGTACCTCAACCTTACCAAATTTTTTATATAAATTTTTAATAGTTATCATGGAATTGGCTTCATATACGGTTCATTGTCTTTTAATTCATCCGGTGTAAAAACAGGTGATACTTTTTCTGAAAAGTTGATAATATCTACAAACAAACTTCTCAATAATATAATGGCTTCCGGAGTTTTATTTACAATATAGGAAAACAGTTTTACAGGCCGGTAAGGTACATCGCCTATGCCGTCTTTATTCAAATCATAACCGGTGTAAGAGCTCCAGTAATTACCATTAAACATATTGTTGTTTATTTTACTGTTATATGATAAATCAAAAGAATTATTTAAAAAATTATTTTGTTTAAAAACGTTATTGTAACAGGCTCCGACTATTTTTATAGCCCAGCCGTTGTTAGAGAAATCGTTTTTATTATAGTTTATTCGTGTAGAACCTTCTACATTTATGCCTATGGTATTTTGCACAAAATTATTATTTTCTATTTCCGCATCATATATCTCTTTTAGCAGCAGTCCATACGATGCCGTACCCCAGTTTTGGGTAAAAGTATTGCCGGCCATGTTTATATATTTAGAGAACATAACGGCTACACCGGCTCCGTTATTTGTAAATACATTATTATGATACTCGTCATTATTAGAAAACATAAAATGTAAGCCGTATCGTATGTTATTATGGCTATTGTTGCCAATAATTACACTTTTGGTTACAAATTCAAAGTATATACCGTCTCTTAATTTAAAAAGTTCATTTTTTTCTATATGGGCATTATTACAATGCCAGAGGTGGATGCCATTCCCTGAAGAAGCCTCGTCTACGGCATTGCCGGATACCGAATTGCCGACAATTCTACCATAGTGCGATTTTTCCAGTAGAAATCCAAAAAATACATTTTCCAACGCGTTGTTTTCTGCGGTGAAATAATCGCTTTCGGATACATGAACGGCAGCGTAATCTTTTGTATAGCTCTGGCCGGGATTTTTTAGATTAAGCCCTTTTATGGTTACACTATCTGCTTCTACTATTAATACATAACCATCATTATCCGCATCCAAAACAGGATTGTTTTTTCCCTCTATAATAAGTGGTTTGTCTATTCTTATATTGTTCTCCTTATAAGTACCTTTTTCTATAACAATCTTGGTATGAGGCTTTGCATCTGCAACAGCGTTGGCCACAGTTTTGTATTCACAAGATGGGCAAACTTTTATCTCCTGTCCAATAGCACCGGACACAAATAACAAGCTAATTACAATAAAAAATAATAGTTTTTTTCTCATTTTAAATTAATAACTGCAAAATTACAAAGATTGTAGGGTTCAATAAAAAAGGCTGACAAAAAATAATTGATGACAGCCTTTATATTCAGGTTGGTTGATTATTTAAAATCCTTGAACTCTTGTTGCTGAATTTCATTCCAGGTATAAATTTTATCATCTTTGGTTTTTACATATTTTTCAGCTTCATCTTTTTTTGAAAAGGCAGATAAATTAGCTCCCATTGGGCTTTTTATGGCCGGGCTAATGAGAAAAGTAGCTTTAGTAGCATCTATTAATACACCCGGTTTACCATAATCAGCAACCAGAAATAAGGCCACCTCACTATTTTCTCTTTTCTTAAGGTCATTTATCATGCACTCTATGGCATCGTATTTAAATGCTTTGCCTTTTTTGGTTACAATTTCCGCCGAATGCGTTTTATCTACTATGTTCATTTTGCAATAGTGGCAGGCATCTTTTCCGTAATCAATAGGTTCCGGTTTTACTTGGCAGCCTGTTAATAGTGTAAAAAGTGTGATGGTAAGTAATATTTTTTTCATAGTAAAAACAGATAGAAATTTAAAATTTAACGGCTAATGGCAATGAATCAATAATTAATTATTCTAAAGCATCGCTATCAGCCGTTAATCATTATATTTAATTTAATAATTATCCCCGGCACTTAGAGTTAGGGTTTCTTATTTATGAATTCGCTTAAACCTAAAAAGTTTAAACGAGTTTTATTACTCCTAAGGAGTGATAAGAACCGTTATTTTTTAGCAGTTCCGGAGGAACGTTTGCCTACAAAGAAGGCCACTACCGTTAGTATCATACCTACAAACATAAAGTAGGCTCCTGTGTGAGGCAGTGAGGTTACATCAAAATTGAGTAATTGTTTATGCCCAATAAGTGGTGGGTTATACTGCATAGGCGTACCATCCGGATTGGTCAATTTCATAATAGCATTTGGGTCCAGATCTGTACCATATTCCATTAGCCAGGCATTAAAATCATATATGCCCAGTATGCCCAAGACAGACATTAAAATAAACCAACCGATGAACCACCAATAGTTTATTTTACCCATCATTCCCAGTATGCCTATTATAACACCAAGGGCTACCATGCCTATAATTACTTTTGGGAATACTGAAAACTCCCACATATCTTCGGGTTTTGGGATGGTTTTCATGCCTATATAGTGGTTTAATCCATCTATATTTTTTAAATCAAATTCTTCTACACCTTTTATGCCGGTGATATGGATGTTCATTCCTAAGGGATCCGGATATTGAGGGGCTCCTAATACTATGCTCCATAATGGAAATTTAAAGAGTCCGAGTAATAGCAAAGATCCAACAATCATTATTATCCCTGCTTTTTTCATTTTATATTATTGTTTTTATGGTTTAACATGAAAAAGGGCTGTATGAAATAGTTGTATTACTTCAAACACAGCCCTCTCAAACTAAAATAATCAAAAAATGTTATTTATTATTCACCGTCCAAACTCCAAGAGAGCTTTACATTAGACCCTTTTGGTGAAACCCTTACATAACCCTGCATTTCCTGATGTAATGCAGAACAGAAATCTGTACAATAGAATGGCCATACACCTACTTTTTTAGGCTCCCAGATAATAGTTTTGGTTTGTCCGGGCATTACTAAAATTTCGGATGTGTTAGCACCTATCATAGAGAAACCATGAGGTACATCAAAATCCTGTTCTAAGTTTGTTAGGTGGAAATACACTTTGTCTCCTACTTTTATACCTTCTATATTATCTGGTGTAAAGTGACTTCTAATCATAGTCATATAAACATGTACATCATTGCCTTCGCGTACCACTTTTGCCTGATCTTGACTGGTGGTCACATATTTGTTTTTGTTGTCATCCAGTCTGTAGATTTTTTGTGAATTATCTTTTATCTTAGAAGCTAAAATACCGGCGGCATAGTGTGGTTCGCCATGTGTGGGGAAATCGTAAATCAATTCCATTTTTTCACCGGAAATATCGTACAATTGTGCAGAGTGTTCTAACTCGGGGCCGGTAGGCAAGTAGCGGTCTTTTGTAATTTTGTTCATAGCTACCAGATATTTACCAGCAGGCTTTTGAGAGTTGCCACCGGGTATCATTAGGTGTCCAACTGAGTAATACGTTGGTTTTCTGTCTATAACTTCCCAAGTGCCAACTTTCCATTTTACCACTTCTGATGAGATAAAGAAAGTGGTGTAGCCATTACCTTTATCGTCAAATTCTGTATGTAATGGGCCTAAACCGCCTGATTTAACAGCACCGGCTGTTACATCTTCAAAGTTAATAATTGGAATGCCATAAGCATCGCCATCAAATTTTTTATTTTCAATGGCATCTAACATTTTTGTAAAGCTATGTGCAGTTAATTCTGTAGATAACTTACCATTACCAATAATATATTCACCTGTTGGATCTACATCACAGCCGTGAGGTGATTTTGGGGTAGGCAGGTAATAAATTGCACCCTTTACTTCTTCCGGTTTTACCACCAATACTTCATTATTCATAGTGGATGTTGCCGTATGGGTGCTTTCATCATAAAGATTGTGTGCATATTTGGCAGGCATCTTGGTGCCACCGCCATTATTTACATATTCTTCAATTTTTTTCCAATTTATGGCTGCAATAAAGTCTTTGTCATTCTGAGAAGCATTTACTTCTAATAATGAGTTGGCCTCCTCACTATTATAAGTTGTAAAGAAGAACCAGCCATGAGATTTACCTCTACCGGGATGTGATAAGTCATAGTTAAAACCTGGCATTAATATTTGGAATTTTATATTCATATGGCCGGTTTCCGGATCTACACTAATAAAAGATAAAGCACCTTTAAAGTTTCCTTTATACTCAGAGATAGAAATGTCTCTTTGTGGTACAGGTACAGCAAAACGTGTACCTGCCACTACGTATTCGGTATTATCAGTAACATAGGAAGAACTGTGGTTACCGGCACTGTTTGGAATTTCAATAATTTCTTCGGTTTCAAAAGTTTTTAGGCTTATTCTGGCTATACGTGGTGTATTGTTACCATTTATAAATACCCATCTTCCGTCCACTTCACCATTAGTTTGAGAAATGTCAGGGTGGTGCGAGTCATCCCATGGCACAAAGCCATAAGAAGTTTCTAACATAGGTTTGGTTTCTTCTGAATAACCGTATCCACTGGTAGGAAACTGAGAAAATACAGGAATTTCTTTAAACATTCTACCGGATGGTAAGCCATAAACAGTTAAGTTACCACTATATCCACCGGATAAAAAAGCATAATACTCATCGTATTCACCGGGAGCTACATACACTTTTTCAGCGGCATTTGTCCCAAGAGCTCCTTGTTTTTTGCCATTGCCATTTCCATTATTACCACAACTGCCTAAAACAAAGGCTATGGATAATAATGCTAAATAAAATTTATACATTGTTTTCATTTATAAGATATTTAATTAATTATAGGGTTTGTTTAATTCGTTTTTTTTATAGCGTTCTAAAGTATTCTAAAACAGCTCTTGCTTCCTTTTCTGTCAAGTTTTGATTAGACATAGGGGAGAGGTACTCCGCTAATAGCTTTTTTGCAATAGGGTCTTCTTTTACCATTACCTGAGGATTTAAAATCATGTTCATAATCCATTCCGGGGTTCGTCTTTCTAAAATACCCGCAGGTGCCGGGCCAATAAACTTCTTATCCACTTTGTGGCAAGCTGTACACATTTTTTCATAAACTTCTTTTCCTTTAGCAGCCATTTCCTGATTTACTTCCGAATCTAATGTCACACTTTTTACAGGGCCAATGCCCTTATTCTTCATAGGGTCTGTTTCAGCTGCGGTAGTACTGCTTTCTTCTTTTACTTCTGTATTATTGGTGTCTGCAGCGGCATTGTCTTTTTTCTTGTCATTGCCACCGCAATTGATAAATATTAAGCTTACGGCTAATAAAACCAAGGTTGTTTTTTTCATTTTTATACTTTTAATTATTATAGTTTGTTTTTTTTAACATCTTCCTCCGTATGAAGTATTCATGGAAAGTGGAGGGATTGGCAAGTTTGATACTGTTCTATTTTTCCGGTACCATTACCTCTTCTATTACATGTATCCAGCCATTACTCACATCTACGGTTTTTACAACTTTTTTGCCACCGACAAAAATTTCACCGTCTTTGTTTTCAACAGGTAGGTATTCGCCTGAAGCCATGTATAACTTTCTACCTTTTTTGGCTTCTTTTTCCAATTGTTTTATGGGGTAATTTGCAGGAGCAACATGATTTACCAAAATATGTGCGAGTTTTTCTTTATTTTCAGGTTTTAAAAGGTCTTCTACCGTACCGGCAGGCAATTTGTCAAAAGCAGCATTGGTAGGGGCAAAAATAGTAAGTGGCCCGGCATTTACAACGGCATCTTGTACACCTGCGGCTTCAATTGCAGTTACCAGTGTGGAAAAATCATCCAATGACTTGGCTACTTGTAGAGCATTAGGGGCAGATACTTCATCTTTTACAGAGGCTTGTCCGCCTTTGTGTACGGTTGTTTCTGTGCTTTTTGAAGCGTTGGTTTGTGGTGTAGTTTCCGCGTTTTCATTGGCATTTTTACAGGCAACTACTAAGCCCATTGCAAATAATAAGAGTGTTAATTTACGTTTCATAATGGTATTTGGTTTTAAATTTTGAATAAAGATAAGGTGGTGTTAAAACAAAAAATATGATATTTGTCACTTAAAGGATAAATTTATCCTTTTATAAAATAATTTTTTTATATGGTCATTGAAAATAGTTGTTTTTCAGGTTGGCTTCTTATCATTTTTAAGTCAAAAGCCATACACACATTTCGTACAAATGCCTTTTTATGTCTGGGTACCATGAGAGTGTCATCCGTAATAATCACCAAGCCGTCTTTTTCTAATCTTTCTAACCTATCTAATACTTCCGGTAAATCCTTAAATTGTAAATGTTTTTCCTGCCATGATGTTTTAAAATGACACATTATATTAAGGATATGTTTTCTTATAATAAGGTCTTCTTCGGTTAAAATATGGCCTTTGGCAATAGGCAACCGGCCTTCACTCACTCTTTTTTCATAATCTTTTAAAGATTTTTCGTTTTGGGCAAAACCATACCAAGAGTCGCTAATGGCAGACATGCCCAGTCCAATTAACAGTTGGGTAGTGTTGGTGGTATATCCCATAAAATTTCTATGCATGGCTTCGTCTTCAAACGCTTTATACAAGTCATCTCCCGGTAATGCGAAGTGATCCATGCCTATTTCTCTATAGCCTAGATTATGGAGCATATATTTTCCCAATTCGTAGAGTTTTCGTTTTTCAGAGCCTTTGGGAATGTCATTTTCATCAAAACCTCTTTGGCCCACACCTTTAATCCACGGCACATGGGCGTAACTGTAAAAGGAGATGCGTTCCGGCTCTAAGGATATGGTTTTATCAATGGTATCTATAATATCATGTACGTTCTGAAACGGCAATCCAAATATTAAATCATGACTTATGGAGGTATAGCCTATGTCTCTGGCGTGCATGGTAACGGCCTCTACATTTTCAAATGGCTGTACTCTGTTAATGGCTTTTTGTACTTTGGGGCTATAATCCTGTACGCCAAAACTTACGCGGGTAAAGCCCAAATCGTACAAGGCTTGTAAGTGCTCTTTGGTAGTGTTATTAGGATGGCCTTCAAAACTGAAATCTATTTCAGCAGGCAAATTTACTTTTTTCAGCAAATTACGCAGTAAGAAATGTAAATGTTCCGGGCTAAAAAAAGTAGGTGTTCCACCACCCAAATGCAACTCTTTTAATACCGGTTTTTCCGGAAAGAGTTGCAGGTATAATTCCCATTCTTTTAAAAGTGCATTTATGTATTGTATTTCTAATTGATGCCTTTTTGTAATGTGTTTATGGCAGGCACAGAAAGTACAGAGTTGTTCACAAAAAGGCAGATGAATATAGAGGCTAATGCCCTTGGTATTATTAGATTCATTAAAACTTTCTACTACAGTTTTTTGCCAGTCATCCACGTTAAAAAGGTCAGTTTGCCAGTAAGGAACGGTGGGGTAACTGGTATATCTGGGCCCGGCAACGTTGTATTTGTGTAACAAATCTTTTGTAGTCATAGCTTTCAGATAATGAACAAATGTAGGATATACCCATTTTAACAGAAATGATATTTGTCATCTCGATAATAAAGTGTTAAATTTATTTTTTGATAGAGGGAATTTTTGATAGTATTGAGTTAGAGGTTTGGAGCAGGTTGTGATTTATAGGTTTGTAAGTTTATAGATAACTTTATTGTTTAGTGTTTGAATAGCTTAAAAAAAGAATAACTCATTCTTATGAAAGCCCATAATGGGCATTTGGCAAACAAAGGCCATTACCCACCAAAATAATTAAATAATAATCAATGTAATTACTAAAATTTAAACGTGTGAAAAATATACTGCTCTTAACGGATTTTTCTAACAATGCGAATAAAGCGATTAATTATGCGGTAACACTTTTTAAAGATGTTGGCTGTAATTTTTACCTGCTTCATGTTGTTAAAACATCTAAATATATCACAGGAAGTTTGATGGCAGCCCCTGCTACCAGTACGGTTTTTGATGGCGTAATCAAAAAAGCAGAGGCAGATTTAAAAGGCTATGTAAAGCTGTTGGAAAAGTTAAATAATCCATTGCACAGTTTCTTTGAAGTAATTGATTATGATAATCTTACGGATGCCGTAAACCAGCTCATAGCAAAAGAAGATATAGAAATAGTGGTAATGGGTACCAATGGTCAAACCGGAGCCAGAGAGAAAATATTTGGTAGTAATACGGTTCAGGTTTTTAGAAACGTAAATTTACCCGTACTTACCATTCCGGAGAATAGTACTTTTAAAAAATTAGGGCAGGTTTTGCTGATAGTAGAAAGCAAAAACTATAAGGATAAATTGAAGCAACTATCTGAGCAACTATCTATGGAAAAAATAGAAAAAGTAGCAGTTGCCAAATTGCCAATAAAAGAAAAAAAATCCGAAGATAAAGAGATGGATTTCTTATCTAATATTTTTCCGGCAGCCCATTTAAATTGGTTGGATATAAGCCGGTTAGGCTTAGAAAATGAACGCAACAGGATGTTAACTATTTACCAATTTGATATTATTATATTAGTAAGTAATAAGAAACCATTGGTTCAGCGGATTTTTAAAGGTTCAGTTGCTAAAAACATAATTTACAATACACAACTTCCTTTACTTTTACTTTAACCCGAATTATTTATCAAAAGGGGTAGATTCAACAAGCAAATGCAACACTCTGATAAAATAAGTCTTTAGGTATTTTAAAATTTAAGTTCTTCTTAGGTCTTTTATTAATTATACCAAATCTAATATATAATGCTACATATAATTGGATAAATTTTCACTTCTACTACGTTAAAAATACTCGCCATAGCTAAAGCTTGAAAGAATCAATATCTTGAAGAATTCTTTTCAGAGTGAAATTTGTCATAGACCCTGTTTTCTGCCTTTATCATTTTAAAAGCTATATTTTGCTTTAATCCATGCTTCTGAATTATTTTTATATATGCCAAACATGCCTTTGTCGCCTTCAAAATGGTCGTAACCGACCAGTAAATGAATTTGATCACTTAATGAATAATTTGCAGAAAAACGATTAAAAAAACTACCATTGTTTAAATCAGTATAAATAAAATTGGATAATTTTAATGTGCTGTTGAGTGTGTTTTTAGATATATTAAACGTTAAAAGGCTTGTGTTTTTTTTCTGAAGCAGTTCTTTTTTGTATTTTAAAACAGCATCGTTGGCCACTTGCAACCCAAGCATCCATTCTTTGGGTGCGTACCAGTCTATACCTAATAAAGTATTAATGGTATTATGTTTTTGTAGTACTGATGGGATTTGTTGCGTTGGCAAATGTTTATTGATATTAAAAGCCACCTCTCCGCGAACAACAAACTGTCCCAGAGGTTTTGAGAAATCGCCACCCACAAAGGTCATTCTATGGTATTCAGGTGTAACCATCATACTATCAACTTTTATATTTGTCATAAAAACAGGCATTTTATCGTAGGTGTGTAATGCTGCCAATGAAAAATCAATACCGGGTAAATTAAACGTTAGGCGTCCGCCATACTCACTGTTTTTTAATGTGAAATCGGTTTTTTGTTCGGGTAACATTATGAGTTGCATATCAGGAGGAGCAGGCATAGATATAGCCCAGGGATTTTTAGGATTTGTTGGTAATATAAAACCCTTAAAAACAGGAATATATACTAATTCTAATTTCATTGCTCCTTTGAAATATCTAAATTTTAAGGCCTCAACGGGCATACGAATATCATCATAGTCGCGTGCCAAAAATTCGGTCATATCCATAGGCGACACCAAATCGGTAATACGCAAACCATCAGCTGCTCCCCAAATAATCAACTGCCTGCCGGCTCGTAAACTCCAATGTTCAGTTGCATAATCAAAATAGGCTTCTCTCAATTCAAATCCATTTTGCTCTTTGAGAATACTGTTTTGATTTAAGTTAAACGACACGAACATTGAGGATTTACCAAAGGCTTTTTGCAATTCACCTCTAAAACGAGTTCGCGAACTCATAAAATCATTAGGCGATTTTACCCGTACCGCATGATATGTATCTACAAATCCGTTTATCTGTAATTTGTTCTCTTCTGTCTGCGATAACGCCATTACTGGCAATAGTAAGATGATTATGATGGTGTATAGTTTCATTTTGTTGGCTTTTGGTCTTTAGCTATTGGCTTTTAGCTTTTAGCCGTTAGCTATTAGCTTTTGGTTGTTAGCTATTGGCTGTTTGTTTAATTTTATTGATAAGACTATTTATTTGTTTTCCTTCTTTTTCTATTTTTTCAAATACTGTTTGTAATTGTTCTTTCGTGAAAAAGTTTAACTCAATGATTATAATCAATTGTGTTTCGAGTTCAAATAGTGAACCGATAAAGGAACGGAAACAGCAGCTCTTGTTATTTGACTAATTAAACCATACTTTTCTTCTTTCGGCAATTTTGATGATAATTGGTATATATCTTTTACAATGTCTATCCCGTTATGCCATATTTGTAATTTTCTAAAGTCTCTCATGTTTTTGGTTTTTTTGGCTATTGGCGGTTGGCTTTTAGCTATTAGCTTTTGATTTTTGACGATTTGTTATGTGTCATTTGAAAACGGCTAAAGTCTAACAACCAAAAGCTAATAGCTAACGGCTAAAGTCTAACAGCTAACCTAAATTACATTCTTCCTTTTTCAAGTGTTTGTACGGTAAATTTTCCTTCGTCCATAGGGATATCCAATGACATATTATCAAACTCGATGATGGTTTTGTGATTGGTTTGTACGTTGGCCATGGTCATTTTTAAGATTACCCAATAATCGTTGTTTTTTTCTACTTTTTCTATAACCATTTGGCGATGCAATTTTCCCATACGATCATAAAAATCTATTTTTTCAGGGATTAAAATATCTTGTCGTAACCAAATGATTTTCTTGGAGAAAATATCTCGCTTATCTTTAGAAGTGGATTCTACTTTCCAGCATTTATGACCGTTGACAGTTTCTTCGCCCAATAATTTATGCGTATCTTCATCAATATTACGGTCGCCCATATCATCATAAGTAAAATCGGTACCCATAAAGTAATCTTTCTTGGCTGAAGACCCACTGATACGACGGGTTTTCTTCATAGCTGGCAGGTACAACCATTTGTCGTCGTCTTTGCCTATTTTATCGTAATCCCAAGTAAGGAATCCGGTACCTTTTACATCGCCGGGATATTCAAAAAACATCAAGGTTTTTTTGTCTTTTCCCACGTCCATTGAATAAGATTTAAGTTTTCGGACTCTCTTTTTTCCTTTTTTATTAATAATAGTCATCGTCAATTCTGTCTTATTGGTTTTTGCCTCCGGACGGTTATCGGCTTTTAGCATTATTTCTCGTCCTGTTTGTGCGAATGTTACACTTGCTGTCAATGCGATTAGTATCGCTGTTGCTATTTTTTTCATTTTATTTAATTTTTGTGCTTTTAGCTGTTGGCTTTTGGCTGTTAGTTATTGGCTGTTGGCCTTTAGCTATTAGCGGGTTATATATTTATTATGTTGTATTTTTGTTTATTAAATTGTTTGTTTTGTTGTTGGTTATTGGCTGTTAGCGGTTAGCTTTTAGCTATCCCCTAAAACCAATAGCTAAGAGCTAACGGCTATTTTCTTTCCCAAACGGTTTCATCATAATCATCAATGCCGGGGTAATTAAAAAATCGGTAATTAAGGCGGCAAGCAATCCTATTGAGGCTAATAATCCTATATCGGCTATCATTTTTACAGGTGAAAGTATATAAGTGGCAAAACTTACTGACAATACAATGGTGGTCATCAATAACGAGCGACCTACGGTTGCAAAAGCAGTTAAGGTAGCTTGTTTATAATTACCACATTTTTCAAATTCATACTTTATGCTGTTGATAAAATGAATGGTATCATCCACTGCTATACCGAGCATCATAGGAATAATGGTCATCGTCATCATATTTAACGGCACATCCAAATATCCCAAATACGCCCCTATAACCAACATGGGTGCCAAGTTAGGAATTAAACCTATCAAGCCTGTTTGGATGCTGGCAAATACCAAAATCAATAAAATACTAATGATAATTAACGATAACATGACCGATTTTAACTCTCCTGCTACTACTTTTTGTCCTATAACACTAAATTGAGCAGCACTACCCACTATGGTTGTGGTAGCACTTGGAAACAACTTTTTACTAATGCGTTTTACATCATCTAATTCATTTACAATTTCTTTGGCTTGAAACTTATACATGGGTACTTGCACACGCATCATCG
>PDWI01005819.1_pt1 | contig 16920 bp, 20 predicted proteins | sample 1430891 | NCBI WGS metagenome assembly PDWI01 (sample SAMN01162508, study PRJNA174530) | Oral metagenome, whole genome shotgun sequencing project. | biome: Marine environment; feature: Marine mammal; material: Swab sample of the gingival sulcus; isolation source: swab sample of gingival sulcus...
GCATCATGCCATCATGTCAGAAAAAGCTCAGAATCAAGATAAATTCATCATCCGCCTACCGAAAGGGTTACGGGACAGAATTCGCGTTGCTGCGGAAAAAAATCATCGTAGCATGAACGCGGAAGTGGTTGCTCTTCTTGAAGAAAACTATCCCGCACCGATGCCAGACAAAGTTACAGAGCCTGCGGCACGTATTTTGCTATGGCTTGCCGAACGTATCCGCCGTCGCAACCCCAAACCTGGATCAGTACGAGAGCGCCAGGCCGCTCTTTATGAAAACATAGCCAGCGACATTATCACTCGAATGGCAGCAATTGATACTGGCAATCGCCCAGAAACTTAAGTCAGTTTACGATCTGAAGGAAAGCAACAGATTTGATTGAATGGATTATTGGTGCGGCAGTTCTTGGTGGCGTTGGGTCATTATTTGGTAAGGAGGACAAGACCCCGCGCCGAACCAAGATAAGCTCGGGTTCACACAGGAAGAAAAAACCACCCCCACCACCGAATATTAGTGCCGAATCTGACTATTCTGAATGGCGCTCACAGTGGGAAAAAACCGTTGATTGGTCCAGATGGATTCCCAAATCTCACGCGGCTGAAATCATACGTGATTTTCCGCCTTTTGAAAACGGCGGATCCGCAGAAAACCCGGTCGTAGGTACTGATGATTTGATGCTGCGCACGATAAAGAAGCAGAAACTTGATCGATGTGAGGACGCATTGCTTCATGAATTTGAATCTCACAATGCTTGTATTCTCAAATCCCAAAAAGAAAAAAATGCTGACTTTTTTGATACTGTCGAACGCAACCCACTAACTGATGAGCAGATGGGCTGCTGCATCTGCATGGATGATGCAGTTCAAATCATTGCCGCCGCTGGTTCTGGGAAAACCTCAACGATTGTCGCCCGTGTCGGATACGCATTGAAGGAAGGACTTGTTCAACCAGAACAAATCCTGATCCTAGCTTTCAACGTGTCAGTAAAGAAAGAACTAGAGGCACGCCTGAAAGAGCGCCTTTCCGACATTGCGAATGTGGATCGGATCAATGTGAAGACCTTCAACGCTTTTGGCCTTGAAGTGATCGGGAAAAGCACAGGACGCAAGCCTCGCTTGGCGGAATGGGTTATCTCCGACAATGGCTTTCGTGCCATTTCGGAAATCGTTGATGATCTGCGTCAGAACGACTCTCACTTTAGGCATGAATGGGACCTGTTCCGAACCGTTTTTGGTCGTGACATCGGGGACACGAAAACGCTGAGCGAAGCTAGCCTAACGACCAGTGGCAAAGGCACCTTCCGAACCGTCGATGGAAAATTGGTAAAAAGCCAGGAAGAGCGGATGATTTGTGATTTTCTCTTCTATCACGGGGTCACGTACGAATATGAGCGCCCCTATGAATACGACACGGTCACAGAAGAGCACTCACAGTATCGCCCGGATTTCTACTACCCTCGCATACAGCTGTACCACGAGCATTTTGCGCTAGATTCAGATGGAAATGCCCCGAAACATTTTTCCGGCAAATACGTCGAGAGCGCTCGTTGGAAAAGATCCCTTCACGCAAAAATGGAAACACAGCTATTTGAAACCACATCTCATGGCTTGAGAAATGGCGATGATCTTGATCTCTTGAAACAAGAACTGGAGAGACGCGGCGAAGCCCTCGACTTTGACGTAGACCGTGCTGCACAGGGGCAAGAGCCGATCCCCTCCCAACAGCTGGCTTCTACAATTCGCGCATTTCAACAACATGTCAAAAGCAACCGATTGAGCCACCAAGATCTTCAACAGGCGATTTCAAAATTGGAACGCGGACACCGTGACCGCTTGAATCGCTTTGTGAAACTATTTGAAAAAATATCCGATGAATGGCAGCGGCGGTTGCAAGCCGAAGAATGTGTCGACTTCGATGACATGTTGTTAAACGCCATCCAGCACATTGAAACAGGCGCATATCAAAGCCCCTACAGTATGGTGCTTACAGATGAATTTCAGGATGTGTCGCAGGCCAAGCTGCAGCTCCTCAAAGCGCTCAAAAACAATGCTGGGCCGTCAGCAAACCTCTGCGTTGTCGGGGACGACTGGCAAGGCATCAACCGCTTCGCAGGGGCCGATATCTCAGTTATGACTGGCTTTGGCCAAACATTCCGTCATTCGACACAGCTGACATTGAGCAAGACATTTAGGTGTCCACAGGTCATTTGTGATGCATCTAGCGAGTTCATTCAGAAAAACCCAAAGCAGATTAGAAAGAAGGTCGAAACAGCCAATACTTACAAAAGATCAGGTATCTATACGTTTGCAGCTGAGAACGACAGCGCCGCAATGGATCGGGTGGAAAAAGACCTACAACAGTTGTTTTCGGCGGCAAAGCGTGGCGATCTTGATAAACCTATTGACGTGAAAATATCTGTTATGCTTTTGGGGCGCTACCATAGAGATAAGCCTGCTAACCTTGCAAAATGGCAACGCGCATATTCCGTTCAACTTGATCTTAACTTTTCAACAGCCCATGCAGCCAAAGGCTTGGAAACCGACTATGTGATGCTTCTTAATGTCGTCGAGGGTTTGATGGGCTTTCCAAGCCAAATTGTTGATGACCCTGTTCTACAAATCGCGATGCCAGATCCTGATGACTATCCAATGGCCGAAGAACGCCGCTTGTTCTATGTGGCCCTGACACGCGCTCGCAGACAAACGCGCATTTATACATTGCAAGACAAGCCTTCAACATTTGTTGTAGAGCTCGCTAAGGACGGGCACACCGAGATCAAAACAGCAAAAGGTATGCTTAAAGTTTGTCCGAAATGCAAAACTGGCACGCTTGTTCAAAAAAATAGCCGTTTTGGACCATTCGAAGCCTGCAGTACATACCCCCGCTGTGATTATAAAAAGAACGTTCTATCTATCGGTCAAAGGCACTCCATGCCCTTTCAGCCGGTTCGCCTAAAAGAACCTATTTCTGAAGGAAACAAATGCCCAACCTGTAATCATGGGATCATGGTTGCGCGAAAAGCACGAAATGGTGAGCCATTTCTTGGTTGCTCATCCTACCCTCGATGCCGGACGACAGCACCACTTAACAATCAAAGACCAAGCAAAACGAATAACAACTCACGCCGTCAATAAGCCACCCACTCATATCCATGGTTGCCTTCATGGTCTTTCCATTCAACGCCAACCCCGCGACGCCAGTTGGATGACGAGCAAAGCCGTGACGGCAATACCCATCGAGGTGCGGCCGCTGGTGTCGTGCGCTGCCAACCAAATTCGCCCTGCGTGCCGTAGGTTCCTAAGCGCATGTTGTAGCGTTCAGAACAATCGTCATCACGACCACTTTCGCGATGGCTGTAGTGCCGCACATCCCAGACGCGGATCGAGCGCACAAAATTGAATTCCATACCGCTGATATCGATGTCTGCGCCGCGCTCCACCACCTGCGCCAGAATGATCTGCCCAAGCGTCTGGCCGAATTGGTTGCTGGCATCCCAGCTTCTGTCGGCCGTGCTTTGCAATGGCAATCGCTCTGACGCACCCATCGGACAACGCCATATCTGCAGTGGCGGTTCAATCGGCCAGGGCGTGATCCGTCGGATAAACACCGCACGCGCATGAGCACATTCTGCTGAAGCAGGCCATCCACCAGCAAGGCAAAGCAGGATAGCACAATCTACCGGATACGCCCTAGCTGGGTGTGGCGACATTAGCGCAAAATATACCGACAGGATCATTCCGATGCCGCTTCTTTGAATTGCAAAGCGCATAGCAACCTCCATAACTACATCAAAACTATAACATTGAGGTTGCCGTCATGTTGGATGTGCAATCAAGCATAGCGGCCCCTCACAATCGTTTTGTGGAATATATTCCGTAGAGACACGTGCAGGTTTTGGCTGAAGAGAAGCCATGATCTTAAGGGAACGCATTGGTCTGAATATCCAGAATTTAAGACATTCCAGAAGCTTGAGTCAGGAAGAGCTCGCGCTCATGGCAAATGTTGATCGCAGCTATATCAGCAAGATTGAACTGGCGCGGAACTCGGCGTCGGCAGATAAGCTCGAGCTGATTGCGCATGCCCTTGGGGTTGATCCGCAGGTACTCCTGACCCCAAGGGGCAAGCGCCGGGAAAAATCATGACAACCGCCAATGGTGATCCCAAAACGGCAGCCCCCATCGGCCGCATTTTCTGTTTTGAGACCGGTGAGGAAATCGGCCTGCTATACCAATGGGACAATGGCGAAACGCAGGTCGCGCTGTATTCAGATTGGGATGTGAAGCAGGCGGTAGCGACTTTTGAGAGACACCATCAAGAGACGCGTTATTAAATAAGCCGCTCATATCACTTTCCTGCAAGGTCCGCTGTGCGGACTTTGCCGCCGTTCGGCAATTTACTTCAAATGTCCGCTCAAGAGACGATGGTTAGATATCGACGAAAAACTCAGGCCCAGACAAATCGACCTTGACGAATACCCAAAACTGCCGATTATGGAACAAGGTCTCGTGCTACCCGCCGTGCGCATCCTAATGGAACGGTGAAAGACACTTTGAACTATCTTAGACTTCCGACCAGCGATCGGTCGGTAACGCGCACGCCGCTGATGTTTCGCTGGTAAGGAGGCAGATATGTTCAGCCCAGATCAGGCCAAATCCATGGCCAAGAAACTGCGTGATGCCCTCGCCGCTGAAGGTAGCGATATTCCACATGCCAAAGCTCTTGAACTTGTCGCAAAAAGTCTTGGGTTTTCCGATTGGAATACCGCAACCGCAACGCTGACCAACGCGGCACCTGAAAACATAGAGTTTACAGGATGCAGCCCGATTTTGCGTTTCTTCGACGAGGCGAAGGCCCGAGAATTTTACTGTGATTTTCTTGGGTTCAGAGTTGCGTTCGAGCATCGGCACACAGCTGACCTGCCGCTTTACATGGCCGTAGAACGTAACGGATTGCAGCTCCATCTATCGGAACACCACAATGATGCCAGTCCCGGCTCTAATGCGTTTATTCCCACCACGAACCTGCGTGCCTTACACCGTGAGTTGTCTGATCGAGAGTATTCCTTCAATCATCCAGCTTTGGAAAAACTTCCATGGGGGCTGCAAATGCAAGTTCATGATCCTTTCGGCAATCGTCTGAGATTCTGCGAGCAAGGTTCATAAGCAAGACAGGGTAAATTGAGGGCAGTCCTAGACAAGCTATTACTGCATATTATAGGGTTGTTCTTCGTGAAAACCGGCCATTTGTGGGCCTCGCAGCAATCCGCAAAATGGGCTCAAACCAGTCATTTTCTGCACATGAGACGAATGTCCGCATTCAGAAAACCCATTCTGCGCGCGATGCATACTGAACAGTTGACCGTAACCGCCCCTTTTACTCTACGAGCTCTAACACCCGCCCATACACCCTCGCCACGTGCCCAGCCTCTTCAAACACTTCCCCCCGTTCGGCATCGATACAGCGGAAATAGCCCTGCACATTCGCAAAATAGGCTTCCATGTCCCGCCGCAGCAGGTCTGAATATGTGCGAATATCGTCGGCACGTTCGGGCACATATGGTGGCACAGGTCGCAGACAATCCTGCGCCCATGCTGCTTGAGCGGCCAGCAGATACGTCACCAAACAGCCCATGCGCCTCACACTCATCCCTTCAATCCCCTTGGTTTGAGGAAGATATTCCACTAAACAGCTTTTGCAGCAGTGATATGGCATCGAACCATAAAGTCGCCATTGATTGCAATATTATAATTACGCATTGATCAGGCAGCCCATGAGGGGCTGACAGGTCATAGCAACGATACGCAGGGCCTGACCGATGAATCTGATGCAAGACGCCCCGAATGTTGTTAGTGAAGACGGGCTGCGCATGCTGCTTGCTGAAGGACACTCAGCGGATGTCGTGTGCCGTGTTACGCCCAAAAGAACGTCAGCCCAATGGTCCGGTGTCTGGACTGTGCATTGCGTATCGCCGGATGGCGCAATGCGCCGCCTGCTGGTCACATCGCGCAACAATATGGTGGCGCGTGAGTTCCGGACAATCAACGGGCTGGTCAGCTTCCTTGTCGGGATCGGCCTCACCATGGCGTCGATCCCGATGCTGGAAGGCAAAGTCGCTTCGCACAAGCTGGACGACGCCAGCTAAGGCTGCTGTTCTGCTTGCTCTGGCTGGAGCAGGCAGCGCACAGGCCGAGAGCTTTGTCCTGTCCTTTCAGTCGGATGGCCGCCTGACTTCAACAACACCGCAATCAGGTTTTGCCCAAACCTATGTGGCTGGTATTGGCCAGCACAGACCGGAACCGGTCGTCTATTCTGCGCCTGCAACTCTGCCAACGCCACGCCCGCAACCGAGCCGCACCACCCCCAACCCGGAGATCCTCACGGCCATTCAGGGAACCGCGCATCGCTATGGCGGGCACCCGGCACTGCGCCGCGCTGGTCTGTCGGTGACTGAATGGCAGACGCTCTTTCAAGCCAATATCGAGATCGAAAGCGCCTATCGACCAAATGCGCGCAGCTCTGCTGGTGCGATCGGCCTTGGGCAGCTGATGCCTGCAACGGCAGCGCAGCTTGGTGTGGACCCGCATGACTGGCAGGCCAATCTGGATGGCTCTGCCCGATACCTTCTGATGATGCTGGCGCAGTTTGGCACGCCCGAACTTGCCCTTGCCGCCTACAACGCCGGACCTGAAGCGATCGCGCGGCATGGCGGCATTCCCCCTTACCAAGAAACCAAAAATCACGTGCGCCGCGTCATGGCCGTGCGTGATCGACTGACTGGAGCCTCCTGATGCACATACAATTCCGCACAATCCTGTCGCTGGCTCTGGCCAGCCTGATGATTGCCAACCCCGCACTGGCGCAGAGTATCGACCTCTCGCCGGTGCAGAACCTTCTGCAAGGCATTGTCGACACGATCACCGGCCCCTTGGGCATTGTCATCGGCACCTTGGCTTTGATCGGCGTGTTCCTCTCCTGGCTCTTTGGCATCCTCGACTTCCGCCAGGCTCTTTGGGTACTGGTCGCCATTGCAGGCATCGCAGCAGCACCGACCATCGTGACCGCGATCTGGGGCGCGTAAATCCGGCATGGCCACACAAACCCGCCTCTTCCTCGGTCTGATCCGACCGCCAAAGCTCATCGGCCTGCCGATCATGTATGCCATGGTCTGGCTCTTTGGGTTTGTGTTGCTGTTTCTCTGGGTCCAGAGCTGGCCGGTGATCATCATCGCCGCTCTGGCCTATCCCACACTGTGGAAGGCAGCGGACTGGGATCCGGCATTTCTTGAGGTGATGATCACCGCCCTGCAGGAAACGCCGCCCACGCCGAACCGCAAGATCCATTCGGGGGATAGCTATGCTCCGTGATCCTTCGGATGATCTTGCCTTGCTGCCGGACTGGGCACGCAAAGAGCGGCCGATGGCCAGCATGCTGCCCTATGTCAGTCTGGTGAATGACGTGACGATCCGCACGCGCGGCAATGCCCTGTTCCAGTGCATCCGGCTTGATGGCGTCAATAGCATGACCAGTGATGATGCGCATCTGGAGAAGATCCGCGCCCTCTTCGCGGCGATCATTGCGCAGATCGGGCCGGAGTATAGTTTCTACGTGCACAAGGTTTCAAAAGCGATTGAGACCGCCTTGCCGCCGGTTCCCAACGAGGGATTTGCGCAGGCGCTGGACACTCGCTGGCAGGCAGCAATCGCGCAGGCGGGCCTTCGAGACAAAACGCTTACACTCACGGTGCTGAAACGCCCTCCCCTCGGCGCGCGGCTGCGCTTAAAGCGCTCAGATTCCATCGCCCAGCTGAAAGACAAGACAGCCAAGCAGCTGCGCAAGCTTGAGGAAGTGATCGGGTTTCTGCTGTCATCTTTTGCTGAGATGAACCCGCGTCTGCTCGGCGCTGAATGCGGCGAGCTACTCGGGTTCCTCGGGGCGCTCAACATCGGCCAAGAGCGACCGCTCTTCGCAAAATCTCGCTTTGGCGTCATTGCTGAGGATGTCGCCAACACACGCGTCACATTCCTCGGGCGCAACTTCATCCTTGATGAAGGCACGACTGGGCAACGCGTCGGCACCAGCTTTGCCATTAAAACCTACCCAGCCAAAACCAGCTGCACCATGTTCGATGAGCTGAACCTGCCTGTCGACATGGTGGTTACCCATTCCTTCACGCCGATCAACAGCAACATCATGGCCAGCCGGATCAAGCGGCAACAACGCCTGATGAAGGCCAGCGATGATGGCGCGATTTCCCTCGCCGAAGAACTGATCGACGCGCTGGATGATCTGGAATCCAAGCGGCTTAGCTTTGGCGATCATCACATGACGGTCACGGTTTTTGCCGAGACCGAAGAACAGCTTGAAGCGATAGCCGCCGAGGTGCGCAACATCGCCGCCAGTGAAGGCGTCAATCTGGTGAACGAGAGCTTTGCGGCGCGAACCCATTATTTTGCCCAGCATCCGGGCAATGGGCAGATGCGCAGCCGCAAATCCGCCATCACCAACACGAATTTCGCCGATCTCGCAGCCCTGCATCGTGGTCAACTGGGAAAACCGGGTGATAAAGTGCCCTGGGGCAAGCCTATCAGCCTGTTCCCGACACCTGAACGCTCCGGCTTTCTGTTCAATTACCATGAGGCCGGTCAACCGGACAAAGAACCGACCAGCGGGCACACATTGATTCTTGGTCGTCCCGGCTCGGGGAAATCGGTGCTGTCGGCCTTCCTCATGACCCAAGCCCGGCGCTGCGACGCCCGCGTGTTCGTATTCGATTACCGCGCAGGCATGGAAATGTCCGTGCGGGCAAATGGCGGGCGCTACAGCACCATTAAGGCGGGTGAAGCAACCGGCCTCAACCCGCTGCGCACGGAAATCGATGGACGCGGCCAAACCTGGCTGTCTGACTGGCTGGCCACGCTGTTGCATCGCACCGACAAACCCCTAAGCCCGGTTCAAATCAATCGCATCCAAGAGGTGGTGCGCCAGAACGCCGGGGCGAGCGATGCCGCCCTGCGCAACTGGCAGGATCTGGCCTCGCTCTTTGTGGCGGGGGCGGATGAAGGGGATCTGTTCGAGCGCGTTCAGGAATGGACCGCAGATGGCCGCTACGGCTGGATTTTCGGACAGAGTGCTGAGGACACCTTCTCGCTCGACGGCGATGTCGTGGGGTTCGACCTGACGGGCATTCTTGACAGCGAGAGCGAGAAGGAACGCATGGCGGTCTTGTCCTACCTGTTTCGGCGAGTGGAGCGTGTGATCGAGGATCGCAAGCCGACGTTGATCATCATCGATGAGGCCTGGAAGGCGCTGGATAACCCGTATTTTTCTGACCGGCTCAGCAACTGGCTTGTGACCGCGCGCAAACAGAACGCGGTCGTCGTGATGATGACGCAATACGCGAGCCAGCTCGAAAAAACCCGCACCGGCAAGACGATTGTCGAGGCTGTGCCGACGCAGCTCCTGCTACCCAACATCCGCGCCTCGGCCAGTGATTACACCATGCTGGGCCTCTCTGAAAAAGAGCTCAGCGTTCTGCTCGGCACGGGCAGCAACTCTCGCCTGGCGTTGGTGCGCGATGATCAGGGATCGGTCGTGATCGACGCCGATCTGAGCGCCCTTGGCCCATACCTCACGATCCTTGGCGGCATGGAAAAAGGCGAAGCCCTGGTCGGCGCGGATTATCGCCAGAACCCCAGTTTTTGGAGACAGATTGATGCGTAGATTATTTGCCCTGACCCTCACCCTTTTGACCCTGACAGCCTGTGCAGAGTACCGGCCCTCAGAGGCAAAATGCTTCAACTCCTTTGCTGAGGTCAGCCGCAGCAACTGCAATTTCGATTTGCTCGGACCAATTGGTTCGCAGAATGAATAACCTCCGCCCGCATATCCTTGCGGGGCTGATATCGCTGGCCACGCCAATGGCCTTTGCTCAGGGCGTGCCGACTTTCGATGCGGGCATGTTCCTGCAGCGCGAACGCGTATTGCAGCAGGGCACTCAGGATCTGGCGCTGCAGCGGGATCGGCTGAGCAAAGAAGCAGAACTTGAGGAGCTGGAAAAACAGCAGCTTCAGGCGCTGGAAGACATCCTTGAAGCGGCGACACTGGCCAGTGGAAACTCAGGCGCACTGGTCACAAGTCTGGAAGCAGGACCTTCACCGCAAAGCGCGGCTGCAGTGCTCTATGGCACAGATGACCCGAACCCCGGCGCGGCCCAGATGTTTGGCGATGCCTCGGGCTCGATCGAACAGCTGATCATCCGCGCCGCCCAGGAAACCCACCATATGTCCGGCGTGCGCGCGGCTGGCCTATCCCCCAAACAATGGCGCTGCCTGTTGCAGGCGGTGATCTGGCAGGAAAGCCGCTTTACCATCGGCGCGCGCTCCCCTGTCGGCGCATTCGGCCTCACTCAGATCATGCCCGGCACGGCGCAGGATCTCGGGATTTACCCGGCCTATTATGAAAACCCCTACATTCAGGTCACCGGCGGCGCGCGCTATCTGGCGCAGATGCTGGCCATGTTTGATGGCAATGTCATTCATGGGCTGGCGGCCTATAATACCGGTCCCGGCAATGTGCAGCACTACGGCGGCGTGCCGCCCTTTGCCGAGACCCAGCACTACGTTCAGGTGATCCCTGAGCGCTACAATCTCTACCTTGCCCGTGTCGGCGGCGTTGATGCGCTTGGCACGATTGATCCCGTTTTGCTTGCTAACTCGACCATGAGCCTGACCTCGTTCGGTGCAGGGATCTACGGCGATTACTCCCTGGTCTCGGTGCAAGCGGCCGCGCTGCGCGTGCAGAACATCATCAGCCGCATTGGCGAGACAGATGACATTCACGCGGCCATGTCGCTTAACACCTATGCGCGGGCCGAACTCGCCCGCCTGATCGCGATCCGCACACGGCTCAAGGCCGCCCATACCCGCCCGCTTAGCGCCGCAGAACTGGCCATGGCGGCCGCTCAGGCGCGCGAACAAGACTTCATGCAATTTGATCTGGAGGCACTCCGATGATCCGTTTTCTTTCTACCATTTCCACTTGCGCTCTGTTGGTTGCTTCACCCGTATCTGCCCAAGGCGTTCCGACGGTCGATACGCGCAACATCGCGCAGGAAATTCGCCAGCTTCAGCAGATGCTGGAGGATTTCGGGATCCAGACCGACCAGCTTGACACGCTTCTCGAACAACTCGACCTGGTGCAGCAGCAACTCGACACACTCAATGAGACCTACGCGGCCCTCACCGGCGCGACGGACATCATCGAGATGGCCATGGGGGGTGATCTCGACGGGCTTCTCGATCAAGAATTCGGCGATCTCCTTGGCACCATCCAGCAAATCCAGAGTGGCGATTTCAGCGGCTTGATCGGCAACGCGGCCCCTCAGATGGAAGGCCGCATGACGCAAGCTTTGGAAGATGCGGGCTTCGACCAAGATACCCTCTCAGACATGGCCAGCAGCGGCAATCCAGGGGCTGAGCGCATTGCCAGTCAGGCGGGCACTGGAGCCGTTATGTCAGCGGCGGCTGAGAACAGCTATGACGAGGCTGCGCAATCCCTTGAGCGGGTCGAACAGCTGGTTTCCCTGATCCCCGACATGGAAACGCTGAAAGAAGCCGTCGATCACAACACCCGCGTCACCGCCGAGCTGGCCATTGCCATGACGCGCATGTGGGAGTTGGAGGCCATCCAGACCGTCGGCGCAGGTCAATCCGGCGTGGTGGATGCTGCCACCCTGGCTGAAGAACGCCGCTATATGGACTTTACCCTGCCAAACCTGCGCGCGGACTGACCCCATGAGTAGTGAGGCAGAAATCATCGAAGAAGAGCTCGTCTACGGCGCACGACGACGCGAGCTGATGTGGCAAAAACTGGGGCTGACAGGCATGGTGTTTGGCATGGCAGGTTGCCTCGTCGCTGCTCTTGTCGCCCTGCTCGACGTGGACCCGCCGCCCATGATCGTGCCCTTTGATAGCGAAACCGGCATGGCTCTGCCCAATGCCATGGTTGAAGCGGTCTCCCTCACGCAGCGCCCCGCCATCATTGAGGCACAGGTTTACCGCTATGTCATCGATCGCGAGACGTACAACCAGCTCGACAATGATCTGCGGGTGCGGCGGGTTCTGGCCCAGTCGGACGGCGCGGCCGCAACGGGGCTGCGCGCGCTCTGGACCAGTGGCCATGAAGCCTATCCGCCCGACAGCTATGGCACAGATGCCCGGCTTGAGGTCGAGGTTCTCTCCATCACCCATATCAGCGCCAATCGTGCGCAGGTGCGCCTGCGCAAACGTCTCAGCTCGCCGCGCGGCACCCAAAACGGGCTCTTTACCGCAACCCTGATGTTTGAGTTTCGCCCGGAGAATAGCCGCTCGATCGACGATGTCTGGCAAAACCCTTTCGGCTTCACCGTCACCGAATATGCGATCCGCTCGGATCGTTTGGAGTAACCAATGCGCCGCCTGTTCCTGATCCTCACCCTGCTTGTTCCGCTTGCTGGCACCGCCTATGCAGAAACCCAGCCACGTCAGGGCCGCCATGATGCCCGCGTCCGGCTGGCCACCTATCAGGATGGGCAGGTTTATCGCATCCGCACCAGCCTGACCCATGTCACCAGCATTGAATTTGGTCAGGGCGAGACCATCCGCTCGATCATTGCAGGCGATACCGAAGGCTTCCTTCTGGACGGCGTCCCCGGCGGTCAGGCCTTTGCGATTAAGCCGGTCTCAAACGGCGCGCATACCAACATCACCGTCTACACCAACCGACACAGCTATTATTTCAACGTCACTGAGGCGAGTTCACCAACCTTCTACGTTATTCGCTTTACCTATCCCGAGGCCGCCCCCCGGCAATCACGACGGGCCGCAAACAAACCTGCAAACCATGCCTATGGAGTCAGTGCCCGCTCTGAAATTACCCCGCAAGAAATCTGGGACGACGGTAGATTCACCTACTTCCGCTTTGCCGCAAACGCACCACTGCCCGCGATCTTTCGCTGGTCCGGCGGCAATGAGCGCAGCGTGAATGCGCTCGCAAGGCCGGACGGCGTGATCCGCGTCTCAGGTGTCAGCGATCGATGGGTTCTACGGCTCGGCGAAGATGAAATCTGCGTGCAGGAGATGAGCGAGGCAGGTCACTATGAATGAAACAGCTGAGCTGTCGAGACGACTCGAAGCACTTGAAGGTAAACCCAAAAAGCCAAAGGCGCGACCGTCTATTGTCACTATTGCCCTTGGCGTTGGAGCAATCGCTGCCCTTGGCGGTCTGTTGCTGTTGTTCTCTGGCGGATCTGAACCCGAAAACATGGAAACCGCCTCCCCGGATGAGTTTCAGGCATCGGGACCGGGCTTTGGTGTTGTTGAACCCAGCCCGACCCCCATTGACACAGGCCTGCCTTCAACGGAGCCCGAACCAGACAGGGAAAGCGAAGAGCTTCGTGCGCAGATGGATGCAATGCGGGCCGAACTCGAAGCCCTGCGCAATACGTCAACACCTGAGGCTCCGGCCGTCAACACAGAGGCGCTGGATACCTTGGGCGCAGAGATCGATGCCCTGCGAAGCGAGGCGGCAGCAACGCAAGCCGCCTTGCGCGAAGAACTGGAAGAACGTGCGCGGCAAATCCAGCGCCTGCAGAATGATCTGGAGCTTGCCCGTCTGCAAACCCCGCGCACACCCGCACCAACCGGCCCCACGGCCGAGGAGCTGCGTCTGCAAGAGCTCGAGCGGCGACGGCAAGCCGAACTAGAGGAACTGCAAGCCCGTATAGCCAGTCCTATCATCGCGTTTGGCGGCACCGGAGGCGGCAACGATGAAACCGCCGCGCAGCAGCGAAGGCTGGATGGCGAAACAGACTTTGTCCGCAATGGCGCTGAACCTGCTGAGGTGACACAGGCCCAAGTGATCGTGAACCCGTCAAACACAGTTGTTCAGGGCACGATGATCCAGGCCGTATTGGAGACAGCGATCGACAGCTCGCTCGCCGGTCAGGTCCGCGCGATGGTGTCTGAGGATGTCCACGCCTATGACGGCTCGCGGATCCTGATCCCGCGTGGCGCACGACTGATCGGGCGGTATCAATCCGGTCTCGATATCGCCCAGAAACGCGTGACGATCGCCTGGGACCGGATCATTCTGCCCAGCAACCAGACCGTCGAAATCAGCGCCTTTGGTGGCGATGAACTGGGTCGCTCCGGCACAACTGGTTTCGTCGACAGCCGCTTTGGCACACGGTTCGGTTCTGCCGCGCTGATATCCCTGATCGGAGCCTTGCCCGCCGTGGCCGCCCAGAACACAGAAGATGAGATCACTTCTGATGTTCTCGAGGGCATTGGCGAAGACCTTCACGACAGCGCGCAAAGCGTGATCGGCGAATATCTCTCCGTCTCGCCGGTGATCTATGTGGATCAGGGTGCCCGCGTCACCGTGATGGTCGACCGCGATCTGGAGATCTTCTGATCATGGCGGCCAGCTATCTGCAAAGCTCAATGGACAAGATCCCCGAGGCGCGTGATCCAAAGCTTATCGAGCTTTGCGTCAATCCTGATGGTTCGCTTTGGGCGGAGTTTCAGGGGGATCATTTTATGCAGCCGATCAGTCGGCAACTCTCCCCCAATGAGATTAAAGATCTGGGCAATCAGATTGCCTCAAGCGCAAACACCACCCTCAGCCAGAGCAAACCAATCGTCTCGGTCAGCATCACCTACCGAGACCGCCCGATCCGTGCGCAGGTCATCCAGCCCCCGGCGGTTGATGGCGGTTACACGATTTCCCTGCGGTTCTTTGCGGATCTGCCATTGGAGCAGATCAAACTGTCCTACCTGTTCGGCCAAGAACGCAGCAATGAAGGCGCAAGACGCAAACGCAATGCCGAGCTGCGCGATGTCGTGGCCACCGGAGACATCGACGCCGCGATCAAGTTCTGCGTCACCCACAGGCTCAACATGATCGTGTCTGGCGGCACCTCGACCGGCAAGACCGTCACGGCGCGCAAGATCCTTTCCTTTGTCCCTACTGACGAGCGCATCATCACCATCGAAGAAGCGGCTGAGCTGCGCCCTAGCCAACCCAATGTCGTCACGCTGATGTCTGACCGCGATGAAGCCACCCGCAGCGCTGATGTCCTGCTAACCTCTACCCTGCGCATGCGGCCGGACCGCATCGTTCTGGGTGAAGTGCGCGGCAAAGAGGCCATGACCTTCCTTGAGGCGATCAACACCGGCCATGGTGGCTCTCTCACCACGCTGCATGCTGAAACCCCGCAACTGGCAGTCCAGCGCCTCGCCATCGCCGCCCTGAAAACCGACGTGCCTATGACTTATCAGGACATGAACGACTACATCACCCGCTCGATAGATGTGATCATCCAAGCCGGTCGCCATGAAGGCGCGCGCGGCATTACCGAATTCTACCTGCCGATTGATCCGGCCCATTCAAAGGAAACAGCCCATGTTTGAATACAGGATTGAACAGATCAACACTGCCAGGACAAAGCCACCAAAGATTGAAGCGCAGCTGACTGCCCTTGGTCAGGATGGCTGGGAGCTGGTCTCCGTTGTGCCGGATTTCGACGGCGAACATATCCTGAAGACCTTCCTGAAACGGCGCACCAGAGCGAGCGCCTAAACGCAATCCGAGGAGGATCCAATGGGCGTCGTCACCTGGATGGTTGAGACAACCGACAACTTTCTGGACGACGCGGCCCAGACCACTTTTGGTAACGTCGCCGGTCAGCTCGGGGGCGTCGCCCTCAAACTCATGTTGATCTCCCTCTTTGCGATGAATTGGGTCCAATTCAACGCGGTGGCCAGCGCACTGATCAACGGGCTCGACCAGCTCGCGGGCGGCATGGTGGCGGGGCTTGGCGGCGGCGGAGCAGGCGCATCCTACTTTGCCGGGGCCTTCGACAATCTCATCGAAGAATTCGGCGACTACCTGAACGCGGCCGGTGACAACATGCACTGGATGGCCGGGGCTCTCATCGGCGCGATCGGCGCATTCCTCCTTGGTGTGATCGGCGCGCTCTGCGGCCTGGTCCTGATCTTCGCTAAGATCATGCTGGCCTTCATGATCGGCATCGCCCCAATCATGATCGCGCTGTCTCTGTTCGATGTCAGCAAGGACTATTTCCACCGCTGGCTGTCCAGCACGGTGTCCTACGCGCTCTACCCTCTCGTGATAGCGGGGGTATTTTCCACCGTCGTCGGCATGTCACGCTCGCTGATGGCCGAACTCGGAGATCCGTCCGGCGCAAGCAACATCGGCGCGCTTGTGCCCTTCTTCATGATGATGTTCCTCGCAGGCGGCATGATCATCGCCACCCCGCTCATCGTCCGCTCAATCTCCGGCAACTTCATGATGGCCGGACCGCCAAGCATTCCCGGTCCCGGCGGGTTCGCCAAAGGCTTGATCGGCACCAGAGGGTCGCGGGCACGGGCACGTTTTGGGACAAGGACGAATACGGAGATCGCAGGGGCCGGGATACGGCAGGCGGGCGGTGCGACCGTTTCGATGGTGCAGAAAGTTGCGGAACGGGCAAAGAGATTGGAATAGAGCATCGCAAAACGAACTATATACGCTGTATTTGCACGACAGCTCGGCCGGTGTCAGATCTTTGCAGATCACCGCACATGTAGCCTTGGCCTTGAATGTTATCTCTGTCACGCGCCAGCCCAGTGGCACATACGACGATATGCCGCCGCCGCTCTATCCACACGCACGGCCGGGATCGGTTCATTCAGCGCCATACGGAACGCTTTTGACAATTCCGAACCACGTCCCAATCGCTGCTCGACATAGCTCAGGGCTTCGTTAAGCTCTGGATCATCCCTGACATCACGTTCAGCGCATTTCTGCACCGCATCACCAATGACAGACAGCACATCGCGCAACTCTTCCGTGGTCAGCCGCGTCTCTGACCAATCGCC
>PDWI01005196.1_pt1 | contig 16918 bp, 12 predicted proteins | sample 1430891 | NCBI WGS metagenome assembly PDWI01 (sample SAMN01162508, study PRJNA174530) | Oral metagenome, whole genome shotgun sequencing project. | biome: Marine environment; feature: Marine mammal; material: Swab sample of the gingival sulcus; isolation source: swab sample of gingival sulcus...
TTTCGAGCTTGAGGATGTCAAGAAGCGACTTTCGGAAAGCAAAGCCATTGCCTTGCAGGATAATCCTCATCAAAATGAATACCCGATGCCCCTTAAATGTAAAAACGACAATCGTGTATTTGTAGGGCGTATCCGCAAAGATTTATTTTTGGAAAACACTCTTAATATGTGGATTGTTGCAGATAATTTACGAAAAGGAGCGGCTACAAACACTGTCCAAATCGCTGAATATATCGTGGCTCAAGGCTGGGTTAGGTAAACTGTTATTTATCAAAAATCTAAATCTTTAAATCGAACTCAGGTTATTACATGTTCAATACATCTTTTTGACACAAAGTAATACGTTTGCCCTAAAGCCTCTCTTTCTCCATTTGTCTAAATGCAGAAAATGAAATATCTTTATCGTTTGGGTAACCCCTGTTTATATTTACACATAAATCAATCATATTCAGGTAATTACAATATTTTAAACAGATGAACAGATCCATTCTGATATTATTGAGAGACAATAAGATAATTTAAACACCATCTCATATTTCAGTCTTGGTCACAAATTTTAAACAGATGAAAAAAGTTTACATTATTACACTTTTAACGTTGTTAATAAGCATCTTAGCAACAGGTCAGAACTTAGTTGTAAATGGGAATCTAGAGTCTTGGGACGACGCCAATAATCCTAGCTCTTGGACTACAAAGCAGAACATTACAAAAGATAGCCTCTATGTTCATGAGGGAAACTATTCTGCCTCTCAAACATCACCAAGTAGTTCCAACAAAAAACTCAACCAGCTTATAGAAGGGATTGTTCCGGGGCATACTTACCAAATCTCATTTTGGTATTTAGACAACAGCGATTCGGCAAAAACACGCTTATGGTCTTCTTGGAAAGACGATAATGACGACTGGGTTAACGACCACGACAATGTGTTGCATTGGAGCAATTATACAGAAGATAATGCTGAGTGGCAACAATTCTCTACCGAGTTGGTGGCTCCGTCTAACGCTTCCAAATTTAACTTCGAGGTAAGAACCTACAAACAAAGCGGTAATAGTGGCGGAAAAATCTATTTCGACGAGTTTATTATTGAAGATATAACATCTGCCAGCCCTATCATTGCCATAACAAGTCCGGAAGATGCTTATCTAACAAGCTCTACCTCGCTTGAAATTGAGTTTAATATTTTAAATTTCAATGTGGCTGAATCCGGCTCTGGAGACGGACATATCACTTACGCTTTAGACGGTAACGAAACTCAGAAATACGACACGAATCCAATTTCCTTAAACAACTTAACAGTGGGAGAACATCAGTTTATCATCAAACTAGTAGATGATGCTAACGAAGATTTATCCCCAAGCGTTGCAGATACTTTAAACTTTGAAGTGTTTAGCAGTGAAGGCGTTAATCTTCTTCTTAATGGAAATGTAGAGTTATGGGCAGATGCCAGCACCTTAAACGACTGGGACAAAGCGGAAAATGTGACCCAAGAAAGCGACAATGTTTACGAAGGCAGTTATTCTGCAAAACAAACCGTTGACGGTACTAAAGATTTAATGCAAGACATTAATATTGTACCCGGACATATTTACGAGGTCAAATATTACTATTACGATAACGACACCAATGCTAAAACACGTATTTACGGAGGTTTCCGAAACAATGAAGGTTGGACAGGAAGCGATGTATTTCGCCCAAGTAGTTTTTCTGCAAATCAAGATGCTTGGGTAGAGTTTTACGCAATAGAGACGGCTCCCGAAGATGCAAGTACATTTAGGCTTGAAGTAAGAGCATATAACGAAGGAAATGGCGGTGGCTCTGTCTTTTACGACGGTTTTTCTATTAGAGATTTAACCGACCCAGGAACACCTCAACCGTCCATAACCATTAGCTCTCCTCAAAACAATTACCAAACCGGAGAAACCGCTTTCGACATTACATTTTATGTTGCAAATTTTGAAGTGTCAGAAGTTGGCTCAGGCGACGGACATATTGCTTACGCTTTAGACAGTAACGAAACTCAGAAATATAACACTGATGCTATTGCTTTGACAGATTTAAGCATTGGCGAGCATCAATTTATCATCAAATTGGTAAATGATGCTAACGAAGATTTATCCCCAAGCGTTGCAGACACCTTAAATTTTGAAATTTTAGATAATGTTTCTCCTCAAGCTACCATTGCAATTACAACGCCACAGAATAATTACCATACCACAGAAACCGCTTTCGATATTGAATTTAATGTTGAAAATTTCAATGTAGCAGAAGTTGGCTCGGGCGATGGGCATATTGCTTACGCTATAGACGGTAACGAAACTCAGAAATACAACACTGATGCTATTGCTTTAACTGATTTAGGCATTGGAGAACATCAATTCATCATCAAATTAGTAGATGATGCTAACGAAGATTTATCTCCAAATGTTGCGGACACTCTAAACTTTACAATCCTTGAGAATGTTGCCGGAGGTAATATGCTTATAAATGGCGATGTAGAATCATGGACAGCTACTAACAGCTTAGACAGCTGGTCTAAAACCGAAAACATCGTACAAGAAAGTGCGAATGTTCACGGAGGAAATTATTCTGCAAAACAAACCGCTGACGGAGTTAAAGATTTAAGTCAAGACATTACCATTATACCGGGACATACTTACGAAGTTAAATATTACTATTACGACAATGACCCTAATGCCAAAACACGTATTTATGGCGGTTTCCGTAACGAAAATGGCTGGGTCGGTAGCGATGTATTTCGCCTTAATAGCTATTCGGGAGACCAAGATGCTTGGGTGGAATTTTCTACTATAGAAACAGCCCCCGAAGATGCAAATTTATTTAGGTTTGAAGTAAGAGTCTATAATGAAGGCGAAGGTGGAGGCTCTGTCTTTTACGACGATTTTTCGCTTATTGACTTAACACTTGTAGGATGTTCTCCTATTAATTCATCCTCTGTAAAAGTATATCCTAACCCGGCTAAAAACACGGTAAGAATCGAAGGCGAAAGTATTTCTGAAATTCAAATTTTAGATATTAATTCTACTGTTCTTAAAATGATTACAGAATATAATGATATTCAATCTATAGATATAAGTAACTTAAAACAAGGCATCTACCTGATTAAAATAAAGAAACTTAACGAAGTAAGTGTTTCTAGACTAATCAAGTTATAAGCAAAAGAAGCTGTTCAATATTGTGTTGAACAGCCTCTTTTCTATTTATACCCTATGAAAATAGCTTATACTGACGCTAATTATCTGATTCTGTGAGCAAATATTATCCCGAATTCACGTTATACTAATGCTAATTATCGGATTCTTTTAATTCGTTCTTCTTTAAGAGTTTCTATCTCACGAATCAATTGATACACATCTTTTCCTTTTAAATCTTTAAGCAAAACATTTACTTTCGCTCCTTCCTTAGAAGATATTTTTAAAGCTTTCTTAAAAGTTGTCACAAACAGAATTGACATCACCACCGTTTTAATAATGAAGACTCTAAAACGAGGATTATCGTAAACAAAATCTCCTATCAGCCAGGCAAATAAAGCCGCTACAAAAAGAATTAAGAAAATCCATTTTATCTGTTTATGCACCTCAAAAGAGCTTATCATCTCCAAAGGTATCTTCACGTATCTATAAGAACCTCCTGCTTTTTTGGTAAGCCCTATCACACTCGTGTTCGTTAGAATAAAATTACTTTTAATAGATTGATAAACAAGGCTTTCTCCATCAATCAAAACATCATCTAGATTTATATAATTCTTTTTTTTCGCCAATATCCCTACCTTTTTAGACTCGCAAAAATAGAGTTTAAATTCGGTAGTATCCAAAAAAATACATACTTTTGAGCCGTTTTTTTTTAATCAGATTACATATTCATTCTTCTATTAAGAACGTTTGATGATTGAAAAAAATAATCAGAAATAGTTTTTTAATACATAAATCGTATTTTAAATATCCTAAACTAACATTTGCAATAATGCTCGATATAGACAATAAACTGATAAGCTTAGATGTTATAGAAAAACCATTTTGTTGCGACCTCGAAAAATGCAAAGGGCAATGCTGTGTTTACGGAGATAGCGGTGCTCCCTTAGAAGATAAGGAGGTTGAACTTATAAAGGAAAACTTTGACATCATCAAGCAGTTTATGACTAATAAAGGCATTGAAAGTATTGAAGAACAGGGCTTTTCTACAATTGATAAGGATAATGACTTAGTCACTCCCCTTATCAATAATCAGGCTTGTGCATATATTCATTACGATGGCGAAATGGCTTTTTGTGCTATCGAAAAAGCTTATTTGGAGGGCTTAATAGATTTTAGAAAGCCTATTTCTTGTCACTTATATCCCATCAGGACAAAAAGTTACAAAACATTTACCGCTATCAATTACGATAAATGGGAGATTTGTAAACCTGCTATCAAAAAAGGCAAAAAAGAAAATATGCCAATTTACCTCTTTTTAGAGGAGCCTATCAGAAGAAAATACGGCGATGATTTTTTTGAAAAGCTAAAATACGCTGCCGAAAATTTAAATATATCGTAAATCATGAGAACTTTTTTTATCTCCTTAATATTACTGATTTCAATTTCTGTTAACGCTCAAAAAAAAGACGAAACTAATCGTAGAAAAATTGAGCATCAGAGCCTTTTCGGAATTAATATCAGTCCTATTTTTCCGGGTAATTTTATACGAAACACAGATATAGAATACGCTAGCGACACCATCAATTATCAGATAAATTTACAAAACTCCATGTCTTTTGGAGCCGAAATAAGATATTATTTCACCTATCGTTTTGCAATGGTTACCGGCATTCAGTTTACTAGAAGAAATATTAAAACGGATTATAGTAGTCAATATCCGGCTCTAAGTAAAGGTATCGATACAACATTTAGCAAAGACCTTAAATTTATTGCTTACGAAATACCGATTCACGCTTTGGGCTATGTCAGACTCTCCAACAAAGTTTACATGAGTATTGCCGGAGGTTTTAACCTAAACTTCTACCCTACTCATATTAAAGTAGATAATGTATATATGCAAAGAGTTGGAACAAAAATAGGACGTAAATCCTGGCAATTTTTCCAATTGGGATATACCGCCAATGTAGGCTGGGAATACCGTACTAAAAACAGTGGTATTTTTTACCTCGGAGCCTCCTATCAAGCTCGTTTCGACAAAATGGCTCGTATTGCATTTTACGAGGGTATTACCATTCACAGACCTCAATTAGACCACAGTATCAGTGGAGATTATTTTTCTATCAACCTAAAATATTTCTTCCCTTATAACGAGAAAAACAAAAATGTGAACTAATAAAACTCTCTAACGTACAAAGTTGAAAGTTGAAAGTTGAAAGTTGAAAGTTGAAAGTTCCAAGTTGAAAGTTGAAAGTTCCATAACGGAAACTCCCCAACAACCAACAACAGACAACATTTAAACTTCAAAACATTGCGACTTTCAACCTTATGAACTTTCGACTTATTTAGTTCATTTCGGGTCTGTAGAAATTGTTTGGATGAAGAATTGTTAATTATTCTTATTTGTTAGAATTATTAAAATCATTTTCCTTTGAAATAACTTGGAAGATTGTACTTTTATCTTCCTTTTAAAAATTATTGACATATTATTAAATAAAAATTCAGATGAAATCAGATATTGAAATAGCACAAGAAGCTACATTACTACCTATCAAGAAGATAGCCTCAAAATTAGGCATTGATGAGGATACTTTAGAGCCTTATGGACATAAAAAAGCAAAGCTACCTCTTTCTTTAATAGACGAAGACAAACTTAAAAACTCGAAGTTAGTTTTGGTAACAGCCATTACGCCAACTCCTGCCGGAGAAGGAAAAACAACCACTTCAATCGGGTTAACCATGGGATTGAACCGTCTGGGAAAAGATGCAACAGTGGTAATTCGCGAACCTTCTTTAGGTCCTGTTTTTGGAATTAAGGGAGGAGCTGCCGGAGGAGGAATGTCGCAGGTCGTTCCTATGGAAGATATAAACTTGCATTTTACCGGAGACTTAGCGGCGGTAGAAAAAGCTCATAATCTGTTAGTTGCTTTGGTAGATAACGCTTTACAGCACAAAAATGACGAATTACAGTTAGATGCTCGTACCATTACTTTAAAACGCGTAATGGACATGAACGACAGAGCTTTACGTGATATCGTTATCGGATTGGGAGGAAAAACGCAAGGAGTTCCTCGCGAAACAGGATTTAATATTACAGCAGCTTCCGAAGTGATGGCAGTGCTTTGCTTGGCTAAGGATTTGGAAGATTTAAAGAAACGCTTAGGAAATATATTGATAGGATATACTTTCGATGGAGAAGCTGTTTTTTCAAGAGATATTAATGCTCAAGGAGCAATGACTGCTTTGTTGAAGGATGCTCTAATGCCTAACTTGGTTCAAACTTTAGAGGGAACACCCGCTATCATACACGGGGGACCTTTTGCTAATATTGCACAGGGAACCAATAGTGTAGTGGCAACCAAAGTAGGAATGTCTTTGAGCGATTATGTAGTTACTGAGGCTGGTTTTGCCAGTGACTTGGGTATGGAAAAATTCTTCGATATTAAGTGTAGAACAGGAGGCTTAGAACCTTCTTCGGTTGTGCTTGTAGCCACTATCAGAGCTTTAAAATATCATGGAGGGGCTAAGTTAGCCGAGCTTACACAAGAAGATTTATCTAGTTTAGAGAAAGGCTTTGAAAACCTAGACAAGCATATTGAAAACGTTCAGAAGTTCGGTTATCAACCGATTATTGCTATTAACCAATTTGCAACAGATACCGATAAAGAAATAGCCTTGTTGGAGGCTTATTGCGAGAAAAAAGGCGTAACTGTTTCCTTGAACCAAAGTTGGGAAAAAGGAGGTGCCGGAGCAGAAGATTTAGCCAATAAAGTAATAAAATCAGTAGAAAATTATAATAATACATTTAAGTTATTATACGATTCTAAAGCTTCATTTAACGAAAAAATAACAACTGTTGCCAAAGAAATGTACGGTGCTGATGATGTTGTTATTTTGAGAAGTGCACAGAAGAAGTTGGATAAGTATTACGAGTTAGGAATGGGCGACTTTAGTGTTTGTATCGCTAAAACGCAGAAGTCTTTGTCCGATAACGACAAGTTAAAGGGAAGACCTACCGGATTTAAGATTACTATTCGAGATGTGGAAATCGCAGCCGGAGCAGGATTTGTAATTCCTATTGCCGGAAGTATTATGCGTATGCCGGGATTACCCAAAGTTCCATCTTCAGAAAAGATAGATGTGGATGCTCAAGGTAATATCTCAGGACTTTTTTAAAAATAGAAAAGCAAAAACATCAAGACCTCAAAGTTTTACGAACTTTGGGGTCTTGTTTTTATCATAAGCTAAAATCCATAAGGTTTTTAAGCATAAAGTATTGTTTTCATTTTTCTTTTTACTTACCTTAGCCCGGAAAATTTGACATTTATAACTACATAACTTAGAATCAATGGAAAATGATATAAAGAAGAATATACTAGAGACTATTAAGCAGAAATCTGAAACAAAACAGATTGTTTACGATTATTCTTTAGAGGTGTTTAATCAGCTTAAAGAAGAGCTTCAGTCAATTGTTAATGAAATGAATAAAGCCCTTGAGGGTTCTGACGAACGAGTATTCTTACAATATAAAGACAGAGGTATTTTTGAAGCGGAAATAAAGGTTGCCGGAGATTTAATTATCTTCAATATGCATTCTAATGTATTTGAGTTTGAACGTTCTCATAATATTTGGCAGACCTCTTATGTTAAAAACAGTAAGCTTAATTCACTTTGTGGTGTTATTAGCGTATATAATTTTTTGGCAGATTCTTTTAAATACAATCGCATGGATGATTTAGGCTATTTGATAGCCCGACTTTTTATTAATAAAGATTTATTCTTTTTTGTAGAAGGGAAACATCAAATGGGCTTTTATCATAACTATTTTGGAAATGTAAAAATAGATCGAGAAAAAATTCGAGAGATGATTTTCAATTGTATTCAATATTCTTTAGAGTTAGATTTGTTAGTGCCTCCGTATAGGCACGTTGCAGAAGTTTCTGTTGCTCAAATGAAAGAACGTATCAATAAATCGAAAACAAGTACCGGAAAAAGACTGGGCTTTCATTTTTATTCCGATAAAGAAAAGGTCAAATAACATAAGTTGAGTTTAATATTTTTACAGAATCAGCACTAAAGAATATATTTCAATCATTTGGCTTACATTGTCTTGCCAATTATAACGTTTTAAGACGCTTTGTCTGGCGTTATTGCCCATTTGCTTTCTTAAATCTTGATTCAAAACCAATTTCTCTATGGCTGATTCTACTTTTTGATTATCTTCAGCATCTACGACAAAACCTGTCACTTGGTCTTCTACAACCTCTGGAAGCCCACCCACATCACTTACGACCACAGGCAACTCACAAGCTCCTGCCTCTATTACGGATACACCAAAACTTTCGCTTCTGGATAGAGCCACAAAAACATTCAGCATATTGTAATAATCTACAATTTCCGAGTATGGAACGTGACTTATAAACGTAGTTTGATCTTGAATTCCTAAACCTTTGACTTGTTGTTTAAGCATATCTTCTAAAGAACCACTCCCCACAATCATCAACTTTAAAGGAAGTTTAGGATGTTTTTGTACCAACTTATAAAAAGCATCTATTAATCGGTCAATGCCATATACCGGTTCCAAAGATTTAACAGTCCCAATTACAATATCATCAGGTTTGAATAGACTTTTTCCTTTTTGTACCTTTAAAACGTTTGTGTCGATACCAAAAGGAGTGACTTCTATGGCTTTGTTGGTGTATAATGCAGTTTCCTTCGCCATTGCCTCAGATGTAGATAGAATCTTATCAGCTTTGCTTAGATTGTATCTAAACAATTGTTTATGTAAAAATGATGTTTTAGGAAATTCGTAAACATCACTTCCCCAAACAGATAAAATAAACGGGCGAAAGCCGGATAAGGCTCCCAGAAGTCCGTAACTGGTAGCATAATGAGCATGTAAAATATCAGGTTTAAAGGCTCGGATAGATTTTTTAATTAAAGGTAAGGCTTTTAAATACTGAACTTTAGATAGGGCTTGATGCTTATAATTGACCAATTGTTGGAGGCTTTGAACGGTAAGGTGTTCTACTCCCTCAAATTCTTGATGATTAAGCTGTCCTAAGCCCAATAAAAAGATTTCAATTTTGCGATTGGCTAAAGCCTTTGCCCAACGAATTGTATGGATAGAATTAATATCAGCTAATAAAAATATTTTGATAGTCTTTTCCATATTTTACGCCATTAGTTTTTCTAAAAGAGATGTTTTGTCGCGTTCTAAAATATTTTCTCTAATAAACTCTTTATCCACATTCTTTTGGGTTGGCTGGCTCTCTGAATAAAGAAAATCTTTAAAATATCTTGAAAAAGGATTCGGAGATTCAAAGTAATTGAAAATAGGCGTTTGGCATAAAATATACTCGAATACTTTAGTCCCAAAGTCGTAATTTGTATCTCGGATAAGACTAATAGCTATGTCTGAAGATAAAATAGCCTGATACATCTCTTGTTTAGGCATTCTATCGCATAATTTAAAAGAAATAGTTTGGTAATTTTTAGATTGAATATAATCATTTACCCAAGCGTTCGAGGCTTGATTAGCTCCTAATATATTTAGGTTGATATGTCGATTTGGAAATTGAACGCTCAGTTGTTGTAATATTCGTTTGACCTTATCCTGTCCATATTCAGAAAATTGCCCTGTGCAAATGACATTAAGATTATCAGTGTTTTTATGCTCTTTAACATGCTGTTTAGCCTCTTGAATATATTGATAATTTTCTTGAGATACTCCATTTAAAATTAACAATAGAGTTTTACCACTTACTTTTTCTAAATGCGTTTTTAATCCGGGTGTGCAAGTGATACTAAAAGCAGAACGCTTAATAGCGAAACGCTCTATCATTCTTGCAAATTTAGCTTTGAGAGGCGTTGGTTTGCTGGTTCCACCATATCCTGTTTGCATCGCGATAGACCATCCGTCTCTGATGTCTAAAATCATTTTCTTTTTAAAAAAGAAGAATAACAACCACGCTCTAAATGGAGGCATGGAGATAAAAAGGTAATCAATAGCATTTTTTTTACAAAAAAATATCAATTTTAAAATGGCGAATATCCCCACGGGCATAGCCTGTGTTTGTACATCAAGCCCATTGTTTTTATAGAAATTTTTAAAAGCCGCGATTCGTTCATAAGACGGTTGTCCGGCTTTAATTCCTTGAGGTTCTAAAAATAGTAACTTGGTCATTGTTTACATTTTATAATCGCCTATATCTTTTATCTTTTTAGCGGGTACACCTCCAATTACACAGTTCCCTTCCTCAAAACTTTTACTGACTACCGCACCTGCTGCGACAACGGTGTGAGCTCCTAATGTAACTCCCGGCAAAATTACGCAGTTGGCAGACAACCAACAATTGTCGTTTATTCTGATAGGTTTGTCGGAGCTATGTTTTGCGAAATCATCTAGATGATGTCCTGCCGACACTATTTTAACACCGGGAGCTATAATGACGTTTTTTCCAAACGAGATGCCGTTCATCGCTTGTATGTAGCAACCCGGCATCAGTCCCGGACATACTTTTTTATCTTCCAAAATTATTTTGTCGGAAGAACTTACGATAGAAGCCCAATGTACAGGCCATTTTACTTTCGCGTTTACTCTTACCACTCTCTGAAAAAAAGCATATACCAGTACTTTGTTGAGTCCTAAAAAATTAACATACTCTTCTTTGTAAAATAAAGTGCAGAATTTGAGAAATATTTTTCTGATATATCCTTTCATAGATTTGTTTAGTAAATATTTTATAACCAGATATTTAAAATATATCTTGATGCTCCTATACCTGCTATCACCAACACATATTTAAAGGTATGCAAAGATAATGATTTTAAATTTTGTTGCGTAAGCATAAAAATACGCCTTAGCGTAAGTAGGTAAACCACCACACCCGATAAAGCTAAAAGGCTTAATGTAACAAAGATATCATTATAAATTAACCCTCCGACAATAACGCTTGACACTCGCAATACAAACAGGGCTATATTTATTTTGAGTAAAATATCTTGCCTATCGAGAGATAATAAAATGGTAGATAATGGCGAGGCTATAAATGCTAATAACAACCAAGGGGATAAGATTTGCGTATATATACCGGCATCTATCCATTCTTTACCGAACACAAAACCAAAGATATAATCAGCATAAAATGCTAAAATAGAAAATGGAATAACAGCCAATAGCAACAATTTTTTGTAAGTGCTATACACTAAATTCTTAAATTCAATAGGCCGGTCTTTTATGTAAGCAGAAGATTGATAAAAAACTTGACTGATAGAAGAACCTATCAAAGAAGAGGGGGTTGTTATTATTTTAAAGGCAAAGGCATACAGACCGACAATAGCTACTGAAAATTGGTCAGCTATCAGTAAAACAGGAATCTGTGTCGCAGAAACATTAAAAAGTATAGACCAGAGGTCGTATTTAGGAAATCGACTATAAGTTTTTGCAAGGCTTATTATTTTTCTCTTATTAATGCTGTTAATCAAAGTTTTATCTTTGATAATATTGTTTAAAAGACGCATATTTGCAGACAGCTGAGAAATAATTTGTCCGCTAATAAGCCCTGTAGCTCCTTTTTTTATAAAGCCAACACTAAGTTGAATGGAAGCTAAAACAATAGCACGTAGCACATTAGCTTTAGCGAGGTCTTTATAATTCTTTTGCCTGTTATTAAAATAGTTTAAAAGATTAAATAAGCCTATAAAAAAAACGGTGATAGGAACAAAGTATAGCCAAAAACTGATACCTTCATCATCAAGAAGATTAACTATAGAATTGTGAAATACAAGTACAATAACTGTTAGTAAAAGGCTTACAGAACTTAGGATAATAAAACCTAAGGCAAAAATATTGATAGCATCTTCATCCTTTTTGGGTTGCATAATTGCAAGCTCATACCTTCCGCTGGAAATCGAGCCCAATATGGAGATGACAGCCACAAAAATAGCCAATACTCCAAAATCACTTTGGGTATATAATCTTGCTAAAATAGGACTAATAGCCAAAGGAATCGCTTGTGCAATGGTTGTCCCTGTCATTAGGGTCAACACGTTTTTGGCAAAGTCTGACTGGGGCAATATGTTTCTTACTTTCAAATTGATAATGGTACTTCTAAGGTTTACAAAGATAAGCTTTTGAAAGATGTTGATCGTATTTTAGACAGCCGCTTTTTCATCTTGTTTACTAAAATACAACACTATTGCTAAAAATATCAAAAGCATACCGCTCATAGCGTAGGAGAGCCCTTTCATTGCTAAAATAAAGTCCGATTTTAAATACCAAATGACAATAAAAGGCACCACCATATAAAAGAACGAAAACCATAACAAAGCCCCTTGTCGATTTACAACAATAAAATAACTGGAAATAGGCGATGTTATCAAATTAAGATAGAGCCAAGGCGTTAATATAGAGCCTATTTGTCCTGCTAAAACCCAATCTTCCCCAAACACAAAAGCAAATAATTCAGGAGCAAAAAAGAACAGAATCGAAAAAGGGACAAATCCAATCAAAAAGGAACGTTTAATACTCTTTTTTAGAAAGGCATAATGTAAATGATGCTCCATACTCGATAGTTGCTGAAAAGAAACTTGCGAAAATGCTCCATTGATTAAGCCTAGAGGGGCTTGAAGAACCCTCCAAGCCAAAGCGTATTGTCCCAAAACTGCCGAACTAAACAAGTGAATCAGAACAATGCTTATTCCATTCAAGCGAATGGTGTCGAACAAAGCTGTGGGGGCATTTAACAAAGGCATTTTTTTATGCTTCTTCATTAAACTAACAGACTGTATATTCGTGCATTTTATTTCTTGTCGGGTGGTTTTAAAAAGGTACAAAAAGCTTAATACTTGCCCTAACAAAAAGCCGATAATCAAGCCCAAAACACCGTTTAAGAAGAAACCTATTATAATCTGAGAGACGATAACTCCTCCCCCTTGCAATATTCGGCTCTTACTGATGTCTTTGTACTGTTTTTTTCGGTTCAAATACATCTGAACAATGCCTATCTGAATGTAAACATAGACTACCAAACCAATCAAATAAAACCATTGTTTGATAGAGCTTGTTTTGGTTATTTCCGTCAAAGGGTTTATAAAAAAAGTGATTAATAAGGTTATAACAAGCATCATCGCAAAAGAAATACGTCTCGATAGACAAACTAAGGACTTCGACTCTTCATCTTTTTTAGACGAAACAATAGTAAAGTCGTACCTTAAAGCTGCGATGGTGCTTAAACCCAAAACCAGTGAAGAAAACACCGAAAACAATCCCAAGTCCTCATCGGTATAAACCCTTGTTAAAACAGGACTTAACAAAATAGGAATCGCTTGTGCAATGGTTGTCCCTGTCATTAGGGTCAGCACATTCTTAGCAAAATCCGATTTAGGCAATATGTTTTTAAATTTCAAATTGATAATAATCCTTTCTGATGCATTTTTTTGCAAAAGTAATCTAAATAACGTGAATTCGGGATAAGGTTTCCCTCACAGAAATTCGCAAATATTTTAGATTTGTGCTGAAAATTAAAAGCTAATAGCGGGTTATGGCTCTTGATTTTCAGTGCAAAGATGACTCTGTGAGCAAAGATTATTCCAAACTCACGTTAAGTATTTAGAAAAATAATCGGCTGAATACATAACACATAATTTTGACATTTTGTATTGAAAATCAAGAGTTGTTGTTTTTTTGTAAAGATTTAATTATCATTATATTTTTAAGGAAAAGGAATTTGAATAAATGAAAAAGACAAAGGTTTCCGTATTTTGGTTTAGAAGAGATTTAAGAATTGAAGATAATCACGCTCTCTTTAGGGCTCTTAAAAGTAATTATCCGGTTTTGCCCATTTTTATTTTTGACACCAATATCATTCAAGAATTAGAGTCAGATGATGCACGAATCTCTTTTATATATGAGCGTATTACAGCTTTGAATAATCATCTTAAAACAAAATCAAGTGCTCTTTTAGTCATCAAAGATAAACCGGAAGATGCTTGGATACAAATTCTTAACACATACGATGTAAAAGAACTGTATTTTAACGAAGATTATGAGCCTTACGCTATCAATAGAGATAATAGTGTCGAAAAACAATTGACAGAATTAGGGCTTAAAGTCAATATTTTTAAGGATCAAGTTGTTTTTGCAAAAGATGATGTTCTTAAAGCAGACGGAACGCCGTACACCATATACACACCTTATAAAAATAAGTGGATTCAAACACTTAACAATATTGATATTCCTCATTTTGAGTCTGAAACAATAAACAATTTTTTAAAACAAAAACTTAGACTCCCCACTTTATCGGAACTAGGGTTTTACCAATCGGACATTAAAGTCTTGAACTATAACTTAGATAACTTGGAAGAATACGAGTCTCTGCGTAATATTCCATTTCTAGATAACACAAGTCATCTTTCTCCGCATCTTCGTTTTGGAACGCTGAGTATCAGGCAAATTGTAGAAAAAGTTTTAAGATATCCATCCTTTTTAAACGAATTGATTTGGCGTGAGTTTTTTATGCAGATTTTATATCATTTTCCAAGGGTGGTTAATAATAACTTTAGGCGTAAATACGATAATATTATTTGGAGAAATAAGGAAGAAGAGTTTGAGAAGTGGAAAAATGGAGAGACGGGTTACCCTATAGTGGATGCCGGAATGAGAGAACTAAATACCACAGGGTATATGCACAATCGGGTTAGAATGATTACGTCCGGGTTTTTATGCAAACATTTATTGATAGATTGGAAATGGGGAGAGGCTTATTTTGCAGAAAAATTGTTGGACTATGAATTGGCTTCTAACAATGGCAATTGGCAATGGGCTGCCGGAACCGGTTGCGATGCAGCTCCGTATTTTAGAGTGTTTAACCCTACAGAACAAGTCAAGAAGTTTGACAAAGACTTACGCTATATTAGAAAATGGATACCTGAATTGGATACGCTTAATTATCCATCTCCCATCGTTGAGCATAAAATGGCTAGGGAAAGAGCTATAAAAACATATAAAGAGGGAATAATATACTCGGGGAATTAAAAATAAGAAGCTGCCAATTTTTTGACAGCTTCCACTTTTTATGATGGCATTACAATTATAACCTTACGATTATAAGAGTCTTTTTAATACATGATTTATTCTCGTATCAACTTTAAAGTCTTTACGCCTGTTGTAGTTACAATCATTAATTGATATACACCTTGCTTAATATTGCCGGTGTTAACTCTAAAATTCTCATTGCTTAGAATCTTACCTTCCGAAACAATTGCACCGTTTATCGAAATAATCTTGTAGCTTGCATTTTCAGCCTTATCAATATAGATATAGTCCGAACAAGGATTTGGATAACAAGTAATGTTCATCGCGTCGATATTTTCTATATCGGTTATCATATCTACGGTTACAGGAATCTCAAAATTCACACTCAGTCCGTTGCTTGTCGCTTGAATGTTAAGAGTGGTATTTCCGTGATTTCCTTCTGTGCGTGTTACGGTAAGTGTACTGTCAGTAATGTCAAAGTCTGCAACATCTGTGTTACTTCCGCTTACTATTGAGAATACAATTTCAGAATCCTCATTATCGGGGTCTGTAACTAAGTCTAATAAATTGACAGTAGCTTCGTTATCAGACTCTAATAAATGCACCGATGTTGTGTTTGTAACGATAGGTGCTTGGTCAGTAACAACGGGAGCATCATCATTGAAATTATCCATACAGAAATAAGCAGGTGTTACTAATCCTCCTGTATTATGCTTACTTCCTTCTATGGAAAAACGAATTTTAGAAACTTCTCCTAAAACACTTAAATCGAAATACTGCCAATCGGTAATCACATAGTCTTGTGTATTATCCTCAAAACGGTAATCAGCTAAATAGAAATATGTAGTATCACTCGCTTCATTATCTTCGTTATATCCAACAGCTCTTATTCTAAAATAATCAGGCTCATTACCACTTGCTCCACCAAAGGCAGAACCAAGAGCATCACCATTTATGATGACTTGATATGTCCATGCATTATTGGTTACATAAACCCCCTTTACAGTTTCTGTAGCACTTCCTGTTTCAGGGAAAATCTCACTTTGATAATAATTTGGAAAGGCAACACAATAGTTGTCAGAGCCATTGTAACCACCTCCTGTAATTGCGGTATATTGAGCATCCATTCCTTCTGCAGAGATGTCTTTTCTATTTGATACTTGAAACCCTCCCCAAAAATATGATTCTGAGAAGTTGTAAAAACGCCAAGTTTTATCTGTAAAGTAATTGTCTCCGGTCTGAGGAGCTTCCCAAATGCTGTCTGTGCCTAAAGTCATCTCTTCGAAATCGGCAACCAAAGGCTCTATAACCACAGCGGTGGCATTGACCTCAATAGTCATCTCTACAGATTTTCCGTTACTGTTCGCTTTAAGAACGAAAGTCTCGCCAATGAATGCATTAGGTGTTTGACGCTCTATTGCTAAGCTCATGCCATTAAGCGTGGTGGTATATTTACTGGATGTATTAATCAACTCGTAAGTCATATCAGCATCCTCGTTGTCGGGGTCTGTAAATGCACCCGTAATATCCACGGTAATGGTTTGTGGATAAGCATCAAAATTTTGAGCCTCAATCTGGTTCTGAATGATAGGAGCTTGGTCGGTGCTTATCATCTTAGCATAAACTTTTTGTGTAATGGTATCTCCATTGCTTGATGCTTGTAACTGTACCCACTCCGATAAAGCTTCAACAGAAGATAATCGAGTTACGTTTAGAATAGAATCGTTAAGG
>PDWI01005198.1_pt1 | contig 16915 bp, 16 predicted proteins | sample 1430891 | NCBI WGS metagenome assembly PDWI01 (sample SAMN01162508, study PRJNA174530) | Oral metagenome, whole genome shotgun sequencing project. | biome: Marine environment; feature: Marine mammal; material: Swab sample of the gingival sulcus; isolation source: swab sample of gingival sulcus...
TCCTCCTCCTCGGCCGAGCAGTAGACCACACCCTCCGGGCTAAAGTCCACCTTACCACCGGAGACCTTACGGTAGGGGGTCTCGATGAAGCCCAAGGGGTTAATACGGGCAAAAACGCAGAGCGAGCTAATCAGACCGATATTCGGACCCTCAGGGGTCTCAATCGGACACAGACGCCCGTAGTGCGTATAGTGCACGTCTCGAACCTCAAAGCCAGCACGCTCACGCGACAGACCACCCGGACCAAGGGCAGAAAGCCTACGCTTATGCGTCATCTCCGCCAGCGGGTTGGTCTGATCCATGAACTGCGACAGCTGGTTCGTCCCGAAGAAGGAGTTTATAACCGCAGAGAGCGTCTTGGCATTGATCAGCTCTATCGGCGAGAACACCTCGCTATCGCGCACGTTCATCCGCTCACGAATGGTACGAGCCATGCGGATAAGCCCCAGGTTGAACTGGTTGGCCAGCTGCTCCCCCACGGTACGCACACGACGGTTGCTCAGGTGGTCAATATCATCTACATCTGCCTTGGAGTTCTTAAGCTCTATCAGGTACTTGATGATCTGGATGATGTCCTCCCTGGTCAGCACCCGAACGCTCTCGTCCGTATCCAGACGCAGCTTACGATTTATCTTGAAACGACCCACGCTCCCCAGGTCGTAGCGCTTCTCCGAGAAGAAGAGCTTGTCGATTACATCGCGGGCCGTGGCATCATCCGGTGGCTCCGAGTTACGTAGCAGCCTGTAGATATGCGTAACGGCCTCCTTGGTGTTGTTGGTGGGGTCCTTCGCCAGCGTATCATGGATAATCTTGTACTCCGAGGCCGCGCTGCTATCCTTATGCAGAAGGATGGTATCAATCCCAGAATCCTTGATTATATCGATGGTGTCCTCATCGAGCACAACCCCACGATCCACCAGCTGCTCAAAGCGAGAGGTAGAAACCACCTCCCCGGTCTCATCATCTACGAAGTCCTCTGTCCAGGTGCGCGAGAGCTTGCCCGCCAGCACCCGACCCACATAGTCGTCCAGATTAACGTCATTGACGTTAATCTCCTCAGCCAGATCGTATATATTCAGGATATCACTGTCAAGGTCGTAACCTATCGCACGGAGGAGAGTGGTAACCGGCAGCTTCTTACGGCGGTCGATGTACGCATACATGACATTGTTAATGTCAGTTGCGAACTCTATCCAGCTACCGCGGAAAGGAATAATCCGCGCCGAATAGAGCTTCGTGCCGTTATTGTGCGTACTCTGCGCAAAGAACACGCCGGGCGAACGGTGCAGCTGCGACACGACAACGCGCTCCGCCCCATTGATAACAAAGGTGCCACGAGGAGTCATATCCGGAATACTCCCCAGGTACACCTCCTGAACCTGCGTGTCAAAATCCTCATGCTCCTTGTCGTTGCAAGACAAGCGGAGCTTTGCCTTCAGCGGCACGCTATAGGTCAAGCCACGCTCGATACACTCCTCTATCGTGTAGCGAGACGGGTCGATGCTATAGTCCAAAAACTCAAGCTCGAAATTGTTCCGAGTGTCTGAAATCGGGAAGTTATCCTTGAAGACCCTATACAAACCCTCTTGCGTACGCTCCTCCGGCGTAGTCCAAAGGCTAAAAAAAGAACGAAAGCTCTGCACCTGAATCTCCAGGAAATCCGGGTACTCAAACTGCGCCTTCGCTCGTGCGAATGTTATGCGTTGATCCTGCTGTGCCTGCGACATGGGGCTAATCCTTATGAACTTTATAAGACCAAATCTGGGAATACTAACAAACGAAAGGAAGCACTCACCCTAAATCCATAGAGTGAGCGCAACCAATCAATTGCTTAATCGACGTACAGGAGCTCTAATCCTAATACGCCATGGCAATGATACCTAAACCTAGGCCATTGCCCTACGGTCCTACTTAAGCTCAATCTCTGCCCCTACTTCCTCGAATTGGCTCTTGATAGATTCAGCCTCCTCCTTGGAAACGCCTTCCTTAATCGGCTTCGGAGCACCGTCTACAAGCTCCTTAGCCTCCTTAAGGCCAACACCTACCAGCTCCTTAACGAGCTTTACCACCTGAAGCTTCGTACCACCTGCCGAGGTGAGAATTACATCAAAGGTGGACTTCTCCTCAGCAGCACCCTCACCACCAGCGGCGGGAGCGGCTACGGCTACTGCAGCTGCTGCGGGCTCGATACCATACTCCTCCTTCAGGATCTCAGCCAGCTCGTTTACTTCCTTCACCGTAAGGCTTACCAACTCTTCTGCAAATTTCTTCAGATCTGCCATCGCTATATCAACTTTATTAACTTCTAAACCAAAATGTATTCTACAACTACTTCTCTTCTCGTTCGCCCAGCGTCTTCAGCAGACCAGTCAGAGTCTGACCGCCCGACTGCAGGGCCGAAATAACATTCTTCGCCGGCGACTGGAGCAGAGCAACAACATCTGCAATAAGCTCCTCACGGCTCTTGAGGGTCGCTAGCGTATCAAGCTGGTTGTCGCCAACATAAACGCTCTCCTCAACGTAGGCTGCCTTCAAAATGGGCTTCTCATGCGACTTGCGGAAGTCCTTCACCAGACGCGCAGGCACATTACCCACCTGGGTAAAGAAAACGGCCGTCTCGCCCTTCAGAACATCATTCAGCTCCTCGCATACCGACTCCTGATCGTTGGCTACAAGCGCACGCTTAAAAAGCGTATTCTTCACCACGCGCAGCTCTACACCACCCTCAAAGCACTTCCGACGCAAATCGGAAGTATCAGCAGCATTCAGACCACCCAAATCCACCAGGTAGAAATGGGGATACTCCTGCAGCTTTTCCGTCAAACTAGCAACTACTTGCGACTTTTCTTCCTTCGTCATCTTACGCTCTCCTCTTTACTAGTTCAACGATTGTAGATCCAAATTCACACCGGGGCTCATCGTCGACGACAGGTACACGCTCTTGATATACGTCCCCTTCAGCGCACTAGGCTTCAGGCGGTTTACCGTAAGCATGAACTCACGAATGTTCTCAACCAAAGCCTCTGCGCCGAACGATACTCGACCTACAGAAACATGCAGGATACCGTACTTATCCACACGGAAGTCTATCTTACCCTGCTTTATCTCACCGATGGCCTTGCCTATCTCCATCGTTACCGTACCGCTCTTGGGGTTCGGCATCAGGCCACGAGGACCAAGAATACGGCCAATCTGACCAACCTTACCCATGGCCTGCGGCATGGTTACTACAACGTCGAAATCAGTCCAACCACCCTTGATCTTCTCTACGAGGTCGTCCATCCCGACAAAATCTGCACCTGCAGCCTTGGCCTCTTCCTCCTTCTCAGGAGTTACCAGCGCCAAAACCCGAACGCTACGCCCCGTGCCATGCGGCAGGGTTACCACGCCACGAACCATCTCGTTCGCCTTACGCGGATCAACGCCCAAGCGCACATCGATATCGACAGACGCATCGAACTTCGTATACGACATCTTCTTCACCAAGTCTGCAGCCTCAGCAAGGCTATAAGCCTTGTTGGGGTCTACCATGGCGAGTGCCTCCTTACGCTTCTTGCTTACCTTCATTTCAGCCCTCTCCTTTATTAACCTGGGAACTCGCCCTTAATCGTTATGCCCATGCTACGAGCAGTACCTGCCACCAAACGCATCGCCGACTCAACCGTAAAGCAGTTCAAATCGGGCATCTTGTCCTGAGCTATCTCACGAACCTGATCCCAAGTCAAACTACCCACCTTGCGACGGTTAGGCTCCGCCGAACCGCTCTTGAGCTTCAAAGCCTCCTTCAGCTGCGCCGCAACCGGAGGAGTCTTCACGATGAAGTCAAAAGACTTATCGGCGTAAACCGTTATGACCACAGGTAACAGCTTGCCGGCCAAGGGCTGAGTACGGGCATTAAACTGCTTGCAGAACTCCATGATGTTCACCCCCTTCGAACCCAGAGCGGGACCGACGGGAGGGGCCGGGTTGGCCGCACCACCACGAATCTGTAGCTTAATGAACCCTGCTACTTCCTTTGACATATCTATTCCCTTTATTCTACTGTTACTCCTTCTCTACCTGCATGAAGCCCAGCTCCAGAGGGGTCTTACGCTCGAAGATCTTCACGATCACAGTCAACTTCTTCTTGTCCTCGTTCACCTCAGAAACGATACCACTAAAAGTGTTGAACGGACCATCAACCACGCGTACTACATCCCCAATGGAAAAGGGAACCTCCATCGACTCCCCATCCTCGGAAAGCTCGTCCATCTTACCCAATAGACGGTTAACCTCGGCGGGAGACAACGGCGCAGGCTCACCCGACGGGTCATTCAAAAAGCCCAGAACATCAGGGGCCGCAGTCAGAAAATGCGGAATCTCACCCGTCAGCAAGGCCTCTACGAATACATAACCCGGAAAAAAGACCCGCTCCTTACTCACCTTCTTCCCATTGCGAATCTGATACACCTTCTCCATCGGCACGAGAACCGTAGGAACATAATCCTCGTAATGAAGGCGAGCAACCTCATTCTCGAAGTACTGGCAAACCTTTCGCTCCCTACCACCTATCGCACGAAGAACATACCAACGCATATGTTCCTTCCTCTCCTCCGCCATATGTAAAAAAGTGTATTATATATTAGAGCAGGCGATAGACCCAGTCCATCAAATGCTCAAACGAAAGATCCATTACCAGAACCACTAGCGCTATCAGTAGGGAAGCGATCATTACTACCATAGCACTATTCTGCAGCTCCTTCCAAGTGGGCCAAGAAACCTTGTACACCATCTCGTCGTAGATCTCACGTAGGTAAGCTTTTACTCTCATTGACTCAACGTCTTTTTGCACGGGAGGAGCGACTCGAACGCCCGACACCTAGTTTTGGAGACTAGTGCTCTACCAACTGAGCTACACCCGTAAAGAATCCCGCGCTGACCAAGCCAGCGCGGGACTAGCTAAACTCTTAATCCAGCAGCTCGATAACCTGACCTGCACCTACCGTACGGCCACCCTCGCGGATTGCAAAGCGAAGACCTACGTTCACAGCCACAGGGTAAATCAGCTCTACCGTAATCGTAACGTTGTCACCAGGCATCACCATCTCCGAACCCTCGGGAAGCGTGATCTCACCCGTAACATCAAGCGTACGCAGGTAGAACTGCGGACGGTACTTGTTGTGGAAAGGCGTATGACGACCACCCTCTTCCTTCTTCAGCACGTAAACCTCTGCCTTGAACTTCGTATGGGGAGTAATCGTGCCAATCTTCGCCAGCACCTGACCACGCTTGATCTCCGTCTTCTCTATACCGCGGAGCAGCAGACCCACGTTGTCACCAGCCTCACCCTCATCGAGGATCTTACGGAACATCTCTACACCAGTAACCACCGTCTTCTTGTGGTTTGCGCCCAGACCCACAATCTCCACCTCATCACCAGTGTGGATGATACCCGTCTCAATACGACCCGTAGCAACCGTACCACGGCCAGTAATCGAGAATACATCCTCAACCGGCATAAGGAAAGGCTTCTCATTCTCACGGGGAGGAATCGGAATGTACTCATCCACCGCATCCATCAGCTCCATAACCTTGTCAGCCCACTCAGGCTCACCGTTCAGCGCACCAAGAGCAGAACCGCGAATCACCGGCGCATTCTGACCATCAAAGTTGTAGAAATCCAGCAGGTCGCGAACCTCCATCTCTACCAGCTCCAGCATCTCCGGATCATCAACAAGGTCGCACTTGTTCATGAACACGACAATCTTCGGCACGTTCACCTGGCGAGCCAGCAGAATGTGCTCACGAGTCTGGGGCATAGGACCATCAGTAGCAGCAACCACGATGATAGCACCGTCCATCTGCGCAGCACCCGTTACCATGTTCTTCACGTAGTCAGCGTGACCCGGGCAGTCAACGTGCGCATAGTGACGGCTAGCCGTCTGATACTCCACGTGCGCCGTATTGATGGTAATACCACGCTCCTTCTCCTCCGGTGCGTTGTCGATGGAGTCGAACGAACGGGTTTCGGACAGACCCTTGTCTGCCAGTACCTTCGTTATCGCCGCCGTCAAAGTGGTCTTACCGTGGTCCACGTGACCAATTGTACCAATATTCACGTGGGGTTTTGACCTATCAAATTTCTCTTTTGCCATGATCCCTCTATATTTATTTATCCGAACTATCCGCCCCTCATTCACCCCACACAAGAGCCGATGACGAGATTTGAACTCGTGACCTCATCCTTACCAAGGATGCGCTCTACCCCTGAGCTACATCGGCGACAACCAGAGCGGGAGACGAGACTCGAACCCGCGACCCTCAGCTTGGAAGGCTGATGCTCTACCAACTGAGCTACTCCCGCAATCGACGCACCAATAAAATCAACTGAATTGTGGGGAGAGCAGGATTCGAACCTACGAAGTCGTACGACAGCAGATTTACAGTCTGCCCCAGTTGGCCACTTTGGTATCTCCCCAAGAAAAACAATCAAAGAACTCTACGAGCCGATGGAGGGATTCGAACCCACGACCTGCTGATTACAAATCAGCTGCTCTGACCAGCTGCGCTACATCGGCTTGCATCCCTCTCCCGACCGAAACGCCACAACCCTCTCCTGAATTCGGACGCAAAAGTATGCATTATCAATCTAACTACCAAATATAATCCGAAAAATATCGAACGAATAAATGGTAACCAACTGACTACCTGCGCTTAATCTCTTTGCTTACCCTTGCGCTTCATCAGCTGGCGACGCACAGCCTCCACCGCCTCGTCCGTCGCCTCCTCAAAGCTTGCGCCCGGCTTCTCCGCAAAGAGAACATCCCCCCGCAGCTGCAGCTTCACCTCGGCAACCTTGCGCTCCTCCTGGTCATTCCCCAGCTTCAGGTACACATCAGCACTCTCTATATCATCATCGAAGCGAACCAGCTTGCTCACCTTAGCCTCTACAAAATCCCGCAGATTTCCGGCCATCGAAAAGCCCACTGCATGAATACCTATCTCCATACCAAAATCCTATTTTATGCCTCCCCCTCGGCCCTACCCCCCGGTTTATCATTACGGCTGCGCGGATGCGAACCCCGGTACGCAGCCTTCAGCAATCCGATGTCCGTGTGCGTATACACCTGCGTCGACTTCAACGTCGCATGGCCGAGCAGCGCCTTTATCGTGCTGATATCCGCACCCTCCTCGAGCATATGCGTCGCAAAGCTATGGCGAAGCGCATGCGGCCCGCTGCAGCTCCCGCCAGTCAACCGCGCGTAGTGCGCATTGACCCGGCGGTACACATCCCCACCGCCCAGCACACGTCCATCCTCTCGCACAAATATAGCAGCTTTAGACGAAACCCCAGCACCAAAGGTCAACTCTACCCGCTCCCGAAACGCCTCAAGCTCCGCTACCAGCTCCGGGATCAGCGGGATGATACGCTCCTTATTCCCCTTCCCCAGCACCCGAACACTCGCCTGCGCCAGATCCACATCCCCCCAGCGCAAGCCCACCAGCTCCGCACGCCGGACACCCAGCCCGTAGAGCGACAGCAGTATCAGCCGGTCCAGATGCCCCTCGTAGTCATCCGTATAGTTCTCCCGCGCCAGCAACCGCTGCACCTCCTCCTGCCGGAAGTACGACGGTAGGGGGCGATCCACCCGCATACGCGACACCGAGGACACCGGATTGAACTCCAGCCCCTGCGACAGCCGTACGTACTCATAGAAGCTACGCAGCGACGACAGGCACCTATTCACCGAACGGCTCGACATCCCCCCCTGCGACAGGCGCATAGCCCACATACGCACATCCCGAGAGCTCACCCCCAGCACGCACGCATCCACCTCCTCCCCCGGATACACCTCATCGAAGAAACGACGAACATCACGCCCATAAGCAACTACAGTACGAAGCGAATACCTCCGCTCGTACTGTAGATAATCCCTATAGCTATCTAGCACATCCACAGGACGCACCCCAGCATCAAGGAACCCGCGCAGCTATCAACGCATGGCCCCCCAAGAAACCGTAGACCCCTACTGCTCCTTATCCTGCATCTGCTGCACGTAGCGAGCATGCAGAATCTCCTCGCGGCGAACCACCGACGGCTTCGTAAAGAACCTACGACGGCGAATCTCACGCATCGTACCCGTACGGTCAAACTTACGCTTAAAACGCTTCAAGGGGCGGTCTATCTGCTCCCCCTCCTTCACTGGTATGATAATCATTGTCTATCCTTTATATTCGACTACATTCCCTAGAATAAGCGCACAAAGGTAAGCACTTATCCACAATTCCAAAAATATTACCACCCTTTTACGGGATATTATTCTTATACACCTGGTATTCCGCCGCGAACGTCATCCCCTCCTTACCCCCGAGGTCCTTCCATTTCTTATGGATATCGTCAATCCTATGCTCATGCGAAGGGTGCGTGCTCATGAACTCCGGCGGCTGGCCAGACCCCTCCGACTCCATCTTCTCAAAGAAGCCCGCCACCCCCCGAGCATCGTACTCCGTATGGTAGAGATAGCTTACCGAGCAAGCATCCGCCTCGCTCTCATCATTGCGGCTGAACTTTAGCGCCGCCAGCGCATTACCTCCCTGCACAGCTACCCCCGCCAAATCCGCCGCCATGCCCGGCAGGTACGCATTCGAGAGCCCCAGCACCACCTGCACCAGCAGGTCCATCCCGTAGCGCTTAGTCAGCTGCGAGGTGCTATGCCGCATATCAGCATGCGCCATCTCATGGCCCATAACCCCCGCCACCTGATCCCAGCTATCCAGGTACTTCAAGAGCCCCGTGTAGAAGTAGATGTAGCCGCCCGGCGCACAAAAAGCGTTCAGCGTCTCCTGGTCGATCACGTACACCTTCCACTCGAAGTCATCCGCATGCTTCAGCTGACCACTCTGCTTAATCTGATCCCGAACCCTCTCCAGCCCCTCGTACACCGGCACCCACACCCCCTCCCGTGGAACCACCGGGTACTGCTGTGGATCATTATCTATCTGCGCAGACAAGTCCCTACCCAGCTTCCTGTCATCATCGAGCGAGAAGGCATTGAACTTCCCATCCTGGCATCCCGAGAAGGTCAGCCCTACCACCATCACCAGCGGCGCCAAACCGCGAAACAAACGCATCATTCGCATAGCCAAATCTCCTTTTTAGTTCCCCCTCCCCACTACCTACCAACGCTTGTCCGTACGACGCTCCTCCTCCTCGAGCAACCGATCAATGATCGCACGCAGCTCCTGCTCCGTCGCCGGGCGCGACACCAGACGGCCGTGCACATCGTACACGTAAAGCTCAGGCGTACCCTGAAAATCCAGCGCCTCCTCCAGCCCAACCGTCGAATCCCGCAAAGTAAATCCATTATCCCAACCCCAGCCCCTACTCTTCACGTAGGCCGCATCCATCCCCCCTTCGCCCCGGTCCAAGCAGACGCACGACACCCGCATGAAACGCTTATCCAGCCCCTGCCACATATCGTAAAGTCTCGGCAGCATCGCCTGGCAATGCGCGCACCACACGCTCCAGAGCACCACCAACGTATAGCGACTCTTAGGGTTTACCACCGAGGTGGCCTCCCCATCCAAATCCTGCATGCCCAGCGCCAGCGCCGCCAGCCCCTCCACGGGGGCGGAGCGCCCCACCTGCCCCGGCAAACCCGCCACGGGGCCGAAGCGCATGCTGTCTACAGCCGCAGAAACAAGGGGAAAGCTCGAACCCGAGAACAGGTAGGAGAACTGCCCACGGATGGACACGGCCACATCCGCATCCATCCGCCGCGCTCCCAGGCTACGGATCGCCCGCAGGAAGGCCGCACGCTGCTCCTCATGCGTCAGCAGGGTATCGCGCTGCGCCAGCAGGTAGTCCGTTGCACGCCGTCGTAGCAAACGGCTACCCGCCGCAAGCGGATTCACCAGCACCTCCCCCGGAAACCAATCCCTATCCTTCCCCCCAGCCACCGGGCGCATTAGCTCCAGCAGCGAGCGCAGGCGCACATCCTTGGCTTTCCCCTCGAGCGACAGCAGAGTCGAATCTAGCAGATGCTCCTCCGCCTCCAGCATGTCCCCCATCGCCCGGCAGGCTTCCTCACCGCTACCGCAATATCCCTCAAGATCATCCTTCGCCTTCGCAAAGGCCCGGTAGCGGGAGTACGCTGCGTAGCCCGATAGGTACACCATGGCCTCGTCCGCCCCCTCCACCTCAACGCCATCAAGCGGCAGACGCCCATCGATACCCACCCACACCCGTCGCTTCGGCTTCAGCAGCAGCAGGGGGATTGCTGCCACCCCCTCCAGCAGCAGACCGTAGAGCCCCGGCTGGAAATCCGGAATGGAGAAATGGTAGCAACCATCCTCCTCCATGTAGGCCGTGTCAATCAGGCTCTGGGGGATGTCCACCTGCCGCAGCAGCACCATAGGGCTGGGAACCTGCGCATCCAGCCGCACCCGTAGCTTCACATCCCGCGCCGACACCACCGACACGCTGAGCAGCAGTAGCTGCACCAGAAAAAGCCCTAAGATGCGCGACCTGACCATACTTCCAAACCTTACTATTTCAAATGCCAACTGGCCCCATCCGCCGTATCCTGCACCTCAACCCCACTCGCCTTCAGCTCATCGCGGATACGGTCCGACGTGGCGTAATCCTTACTCGCACGGGCGCTCGCACGGTACTCCAGCACGAAGCTCATCGCCGTTTCCAGCGCCCTATCGCTCCCGGCAGCCTCTGCACCACCCGTCAGGCCCAGCACCCCGAACACCATCCGGTGGAACAGCTCCCGCAAGCGCTGCAAATCCTCCTCCACCAGCGAGGCCTCGCCGCGCCCCAGCATCCCGATAAGCTTCGCCCCCTCAAAGAGCTTTGCAATCAGCACCGGCGTATTCAGGTCGTCAAGCAGCGGCGCCCAGCATGCCTCCTCGAACTCCTCCACGCTGAAGGTCGACTCCTTGCCCGCCGACAGCCTATCCAACTCCCGCACCGAGAGCAGCAGCCGCTCCAAGCCCTTCTCCGCCGCCTGCAGCGCCGCATTGCTGAAGTCCAGCGTAGAGCGGTAGTGCGCCTGCAGCACGAAGAAGCGGATAGTCATCGGCCCATAGGCCTGCTCCAGCTTCGCATGCTTCCCCTCAAACAGCTCCTCCAGCGTAATGAAGTTACCCAGGGACTTGCCCATCTTCTGCCCCTCAATCGTAATCAGGTTGTTGTGCATCCAGTACTTCACCACCCGATGCCCCAGCGATGCCTGATTCTGCGCTATCTCGCATTCATGGTGCGGGAACATCAAGTCTAGCCCCCCGCCGTGAATATCGAACTCATCGCCCAGATACTTACGCCCCATAGCCGAGCACTCCAGGTGCCAGCCCGGGAAACCCTCGCCCCACGGCGACGGCCAGCGCATGATGTGGCTCTCATCCGCCCGCTTCCACAGGGCGAAATCCAGCGGGTTGCGCTTCTCGCTCTGCCCATCCAGCGCCCGCGTATTGGCCAGCATATCCTCCACCACCCGACCCGAGAGCGCACCGTAGTGGTACTTCGCATCGTACTTCTCTATATCGAAGTACACCGACCCCTCGCTCACGTACGCATACCCCTTCTCCAGCAGCTGCTCTATCAGCGCTATCTGCTCGATGATATGCCCCGTTGCATGCGGCTCAATGCTCGGCGGCAGCACGTTCAGCAGGCGCATGGCCTCCTCGTAGCGCAGCTTATAGTGGTGCGCCACCTCCATCGGCTCAAGCGACTCCAGCCGCGCCTTCTTCTGGATCTTGTCCTCCCCCTCGTCCGCATCGTGCTCCAGATGGCCAACATCCGTGATGTTGCGCACGTACCGAACCTTATAGCCCAGCTCGCGCAGCACGCGGAACAGCACATCGAAGGTAATGGACGGCCGCGCATGCCCCAGATGCGGATCCCCATACACCGTGGGCCCACAGACGTACATCCCCACGTGCGGGGCATGCAGGGGTTCGAAGACCTCCTTGCGGCGGGAGTAGGTATTGTAAATCTGCAACTCTCTCATGGCCATGCTATATTACGGACAATTATAGATAAAACGAACTTACCGGTTGGCAAAGGTAATACTTTTCTACGTATGCAAGCCCGGCCGTCAAACGCAAGAGCATCGCATGTGCCACAGCCCCACCCCACCCCCACCCAGCCTCCCGCTCCGAATTCTCCCTAGCGCAAATTCGGAGCGGCGGCCCACCCAAGACGAAGATATCTGCCCACCATGCAACCCTTCCGGCAAAAGTACGTATCCCCTAGTAGTATCGCACATGTACCACCAAACACCACCAAAGCCATGGCGAAAATCACCCCCGTGCGCCCGAAGTACTGGAGCAAGCACGAACCCGTTTTGTACGTAGTAGCAGAGGAGAGAATGTACGTCCGGGACAGAGCGGAGAAGATTCGTAATCCGCGGACGGAGCGACAGCAGGCGAATCGGCATAAGCTATCCGTCGCTAGCCGCTTCCTGGCTCAGATGCAGCCGATGGTAGCCAGGGGCTTTAGAGCGACGATGACCCAGAGGCCAGGATGGGAATCGAGGAGGGTGGGGGCCTACCATGTAGCAATGGGTGCCCTGCTGAAGTCGGGGATGAGGAGGGGAAAGGACGGATGGCAGATTGATTTCCAGCACGTCAAGCTCTCGGAGGGGAATAGCCTTGAGGGCTTTCCCATGGAAATAAAGAGAAGTGGGCGGGAGGTGAACATCAGCTTTCCGAAGGGGCTACCGAAGGGGACTAAGCGGGTACGAGTGGCTATCCACTCGGCGCGGAAGGGCAGAACAGCGCACGTGGCTTTCGATGCACCGAGGAAGGGAGAAACGGTCAGGGTAACCATCCCGAAATGGGCGGCCAGCGGAGAGCTACATGCATACTATACCGTGGACGTCAAGGGGAAATCACGATGGGCAAGCCTATACGTGTACGTGCCGAAGGGGCGCGGGGCTAGCAGGAGAAGCAGGGCCTTTACCGTGACTACGCTACCACCATCGCAAGCGGCAAACCATGACGGTACGGGCAAGCAGAGCCGAAGCGACGAGGAGGGCAGAACAAGGGGCGGGAGCGGGAGCTACCCGCCGGGGGGCTGGGGAGCAGACCGGGACAAAGGATTAAGCAGAAAAGAGTAACTTTGCTGCGTTTACTCAGAAAAGACGTAGCACCCCATGAGCATATCCAAGGCCGCGAAGAACCGTATAGCCATCACCGTGATGGCCGTGCTGACCCTCTTCCTCATCGTTTCCTTCGTGGGGGGGGCCTACCTGCTCAAGGTGGGTGTTGGCGCCCCGAGCGAGGAGAACCGTAGCTATCAGGGTTCGCTGGAACGGATGGCGAAGGACTACCCGGGCATAATGCCATGGTACGACAGCCTGATGGCCTGCAACGCCATGGGGGAGCTGACGATGCTCAACCGTGACTCGGTGCAACTCCACTCGGTCTACATCCCGGCTCGAGATACAACACGTGCCACAGCCCTGATAGTACATGGCTACTCCGACACGCCGATGGACATGCTGCAGATAGCCTACCTCTACCACCACGACCTGGGCTACAACGTATTCCTCCCGGACCTATTTGCGCACGGCAAGAGCCAGGGCGACCACGTGCAGATGGGCTTCCGGGACCGGCTGGATGTACTGGAATGGATACCCATTGCGGACTCTCTATTCGGTGGAGGAACGGTGATGGTTGTGCATGGAATATCGATGGGTGGTGCTACGACTATGGGGGTAGCCGGGGAGGATACCCCGCCGATGGTCAAATGCTTTGTGGAGGACTGCGGTTTCACCTCGGTGTGGGATGAGTTCCGCCATAAGCTAAAGGAAATGTATGGCCTTCCCCCCTTCCCCCTGCTCTACACGGCCGACATCCTCTGCCAATGGAAGTACGGGTGGAGCTTCCACGAGGCCTCGCCCGTGGAGGCAGTGCGGCGGGCCAAGCTGCCGATGCTGTTCATCCACGGGGATGCAGATAGATACGTTCCGAGCTGGATGCACCGGCCGCTCTACGAGGCATGCACCAGCCCCAAGGGCATATTCGTAGCCAAGGGGAGCAAGCATGGTAAGGCCTACCGGGATCACCCCGGGGAGTATACGCAGGTGGTGCGGGATTTCCTTGCGCCATACATAAACACAGAGAAATAAGGGCTACCTTTGGGCCGATTCGGCTTAGGGCCAGAGGTTGAAGCAATACCCTAGCCCGTAGCGGGTACATAAGCAGCGCATGCGCGCACAAACAGAAGTATGAAAGCATTTTTCCAAACCGTTCTGGCCGTAATCGTCGGCTTTTTCCTAGTGCAAATCCTCTTGGTGCTACTCTTGGTGGCAATGGTGGGGGGGATAGTGGCCTCTATGGAGGAAGAGCCCCCCGCGCCGGTGGAGGAGAGTACGGTGCTATGCCTAGATCTGCAGCATCCCATCGTCGACCGAGTTGTAGAGAAACCCCTGGACATGCTCCGGGAGCTGGACTCGTCGGAGCCCGAGCCGCTGGGGCTGTACGATGTTCTGGAGGCCATCTCCAAGGCCAAGGAGGATGGGCGCGTGGTTGGCATCGTACTGCAGGCGAGCGGGGGGCGCGTGCCGCTGAGCATCGCCGGGGAGCTACGCGAGGAGCTGGCGGCATTCCGCGAGTCGGGCAAATTCGTCTACGCCTACTCGGATGGCTACAGCGCCGCCGACTACTACCTCGCCTCGGTGGCGGATTCGGTATTCATCCACCCGATGGGCTCCTTCCAGTGGAAGGGTTTTACGAGCACTGTCCCCTACCTGAAGGATGCGTGCGCGCAGTTCGGGATAGAGCCGCAGGTTATCCGGCATGGTAAGTACAAATCGGCAGTGGAGCCCTTCCTCGATAGCCAGATGAGCGAGGCGAACCGCCAGCAAATAACCAAGTTCCTTGGCTCGATGTGGGGCAACCTGGTGGACGAGGTATCTGCGAGCCGCCGCATCTCCACGGAGGCGCTGAATCGCTACGCCGATAAGCTGGTCTTCCTACTACCCGAGAAGGCACTGGAGAAAGGGCTGGTAGATGCCCTGATGTATGAGGACCAGCTGGATTCTGTAGTATGCGTTGCTGAGGGGAAGGCCTACGATGAGCGACCGAGCGTTACGAAGATGACTGACTACGTGGCCGGGATGCAGCTGGATAAGGCCATTGATTTCGATGCCGAAAAGATTGCCGTGGTATACGCACAGGGGGACATCAAGGATGGCAAGGAGGTGCGGGAAGAGATCGGGGGTGCTGGCTTCGCACGGGTGTTTGACAAGCTGCGTGAGGACGAGGCAGTGAAGGCGGTGGTGCTACGCATCAACTCGCCCGGTGGGTCGGCGCTGGCTTCGGAAAAGATGTACCGCTCGCTGGCACGGCTGAAGGCGAAGAAGCCGGTGGTGGTCTCGATGGGTGCCTACGCAGCCTCTGGGGGCTACTACATGGCGGCGCCCGCCGACCGAATCATCGCCTCTCCCTTCACCATAACGGGGAGCATCGGGGTGTTCGGCATGTACCTAACCTTCGGTAAGCTGACCAAGGAGAAGCTACACATCAACATGGAGACCGTGTCGACCAATGCGCACTCCGACCTGGGTTCGCTCTTCCGTCCGCTGGATGCGAAGGAGCGGGAGGTGATACAAAACTCCATCGAGCACACCTACGATGTGTTCCTTCGCCGGGTGGCGAGCGGGCGCGACATGACGGTAGGGAGGGTGGATGAAATTGCCCAGGGCCGCGTATGGACCGGGGAGGATGCCAAGCCACTGGGGCTGGTAGATGAGCTAGGGGGACTTCGCGATGCAATCGCAGCAGCGGCAGAGGCGGCGGAACTCGAGAACTACCGGCTAAGCACGTACCCACGCATCAAGCAGGAACCCTACGAGAAGATCATGGAGATGTTCCTCAAGACGAAGACCTCACTACTGGAGCATTACATACCGGGCGTGAGCGAGGAGGAGGCCTTCCGCCAGGGCGTGGAGATGCTAGTTAGCAAGCGGGGCATACGCGCCGAGCTGCCAGTAAGGTACGAGGTGAAGTAAACCTCCCGGCGCAGGAGCAAGCATATAGACAGCTGGCGGTGGGGCTACTAGAGCGAAGAGAAAGTCTCGGAGAAAAGGCGGGGCGCTCCGTGCTGGGAATGCTGCTGGTGCCGCTCTCGCTGCTGGTGGGGGGGCTAGTTTGGGTTCTACTGCTGCTCCCCTCGCTAATCTACGGTGCAGTCGTCTGGGTGCGGGGTAAGCTCTACGACCTGGGAGTACTGAAGAGCCACAGCGTAGCCCTACCAACGATAGGCGTCGGCAATCTGGCCGTGGGAGGGACGGGCAAGTCGCCGATGGTGGGAGAGCTGGTGGAGATGCTGCGGGCGGAACATAGCCCAGCGGTACTAAGCCGTGGGTACGGACGACGAACCAAGGGCTTCCGGGAGGTGCTCGAGACCAGCACGGCGGAGGAGGTGGGAGACGAACCCCTACAGCTAAAGCTACGCTACCCTTGGCTCTGCGTGGTGGTCTGCGAGGACCGGGTGGAGGGGTGCGAGACCATCCATGAGCGTTTCCCCTCGGTGGATGTCGTCGTACTGGACGATGCCTACCAGCACAGGCGGTTGCGCGTAGGGCTGGAGCTGCTGCTCACGTCCTACACCAGGCTCTACACGCGCGATTGGCCCATGCCCCTGGGGCGACTGCGCGACCTAGGCAACCAGGCCAAGCGGGCAAAGGCGGTTATCCTAAGCAAATGCCCCGCAGATCTGGGAGAGGCGGCACGGCAAGAGCTGGGCGAGGAGCTTGCGGATACGGGACAGCTATTCGCCTGCTCGCGGATAGCCTACGGTACGCCCCGCCCGCTCTACCCAGGGATGGAGCTTGCAACACCAGCTGACGGGAGTGCAGTCTCTATCATCACGGCCATAGCCAACCCCCGGCCGCTATGGGAGTACGTAGCGGAGAAGTGG
>PDWI01005200.1_pt1 | contig 16913 bp, 15 predicted proteins | sample 1430891 | NCBI WGS metagenome assembly PDWI01 (sample SAMN01162508, study PRJNA174530) | Oral metagenome, whole genome shotgun sequencing project. | biome: Marine environment; feature: Marine mammal; material: Swab sample of the gingival sulcus; isolation source: swab sample of gingival sulcus...
CGTTCTATCAGATTTTGGCAAATAGAAAAGTTGCATTGGTGCTCCTACTCCATTGATAACAACATATTCCTTGCTAATTACACCAATTTCATTATCTCCATCGGAAATAATCTGAATGTTGCTTTTTTCAAACTCACTATCTTGCAGTTGAGTGATTTTAACTTGTGCAGACAAATCTACCATTCCACACATAACTAACACGATAAAGGTAATACCTTTTAAGAAGTAATTTTTCTTCATAATTTAATTAAATTTATTTATAATATTCTTAATAAGTTTGCAAATATAAGAAAAATAAGCATAATTATTTTATTTTGACACAAAAAAATAACTCTTTTTTGTTTTTCACATCAAATTAGTTTTTTGAGAAATTTAGAATAAAAAAAAGAGATTACCTAATAAAAAATCATAGACAATCTCTCTTTTTCTAAACTCTTATTTTAAATCCTTTATTTATCCTTCACAACTTTTACAAGCAACAAGATTGGTTAACAAATCTTTTGAAACCGATGCACTGCGTTGATAATACAACGTTTTCACACCCAGTTTCCACGCTTCTATAATCAACTTATTAACCTCTCTAACAGGTAAATCTGGTGGAATATTTAAGTTCAAACTTTGAGATTGGTCAATGTATTTTTGCCTTTGTCCAGCTAACTGAATGATTTCTAATTGGCTAAGTTCCCTGAACGTTTTGAAAACCTCTTTTTCATTATCAGAAAGTTCTTCCAAATGTTGGACAGAACCTTTATTTAGCATTATGTTTCGCCACGTCTCTTCGTTATTTATTCCTTTTTCTTCCAATAAATTTCTTAAATATTTATTTTTACGAATAAAATTACCTTTCGCTAATCCTGCTTTGTAATAATTTGAAGAAAACGGCTCAATTCCCGGTGAAACTTGACCCAAAATCGCTGATGATGATGTTGTAGGTGCTATTGCAAGGGTTGTCGTGTTACGACGATGTTCGCTTCTGTCAATTTTACTCTCTTTGAAAATAGGTGCAGAACCAAGTAAATTAGCCAATTCCCTACTCGCTTGTTCTGATTGTTCTTTTAATTGTTTGAAAATTTTCACATTCTCCGTTTTTGATTCCATTCCTTCAAAAGGAATCATTTTGCTTTGCAAATAAGAGTGCCAACCCAAAACTCCCAGACCCAAAGCACGATGTCTTATAGAAAAATTATGAGCCGATTTTAAGTAATAATTATCTTTTGTTTTATCTATAAATTCAGTCATTACACCGTCCAAAAAGTAGATAGCATATTTTACAGCGTCAGTATCTTTCCACTCGTCATAAAGTTCTAAATTCATTGAAGATAAACAACAAACGAATGACTCTTTTTCATTTGAAGGCAATGCTATTTCTGAACAAAGATTAGAGGAATTTATCATACAACCCAAATCTTTATAAATTTCAGGTTTGTTTCTGTTGATATTATCGGTAAAGAAAATATAAGGCAACCCTTTTTGTTGTCTGCTTTCCAAAACTTTTGCCCAAATATTCCGTTTTGCAGTATCTCCATCTATCATTTCTTGCATCCAATAATCTGAAACACAAACGGCATAAAATAGATTTTGAATAGGATTACCAATATCTTTTATTTGCAAAAATTCCAAAATATCTGGGTGGTCAATATCCAAATAAGCAGCAAACGAGCCTCTTCTTGTTGAACCTTGACTAACCACATTCATAGAGGTATCAAAAAGTTGCATAAAACTCACAGAACCAGAACTTTCTCCATTATCTGTAATGGCTGCACCTCGTCCACGAAGTTCTCCAAAATATCCTGATGTACCGCCACCGATTTTGGTTTGCATAATCACTTCGCCTAATTTGTGCGTAATTCCCTCAATGCTATCAGGAATATGAACGTTGAAACAAGAAATCGGCAATCCTCTTTTTGTTCCCATATTTGACCAAATAGGAGAAGACAAACTCATCCAACCTCTTTCTACCAACTCCTTAAATTTGGTCTGAAATTCCGTGTACTTATTCACATCAAATCTTTCGTTCAACTGCATCACCAAATTTTTCGCGGCTGCTGCTGTAACTCTATCCACTGCATCTTCTACGGTTTCTCCTCTCAACAAATAGCCTCTGTTAAGTACCTGCTCTGACTCTTCATTGAGCCACCAATATTTTTCTCTCATTGCTATGTATTTTTTATATCTTTTAATTTTTAAAATAATCAATCGGATTTAGGTAAAACATCTTTTTCCACCCTTGTACACTTTTATCTGCTCTCCAAACATAAGGCACAGGAGTAAAAATAGAATAGTGTAAATGGCAAGGTTTACCTTTTGCATTTCCTGTATTTCCAACCGTACCTATTATCGTTTTTTTATTAACAAAAGAAAAAGCACTTGTTTTTATTTCATTCAAATGAGCGTAATAATGAACTCGCCATTTAGCACTTAAAATGAGAACAAAATTACCTCCAATAGGCACTTCACCTGCCAGTAAAACCAATCCTGATGTAGCTGGGATAACACTTGTTCCCTTTTTTGCAAAAATATCAACACCTTTGTGCGTTACAGAATGACCCCAAGGATATGCCCAAAAAGATTTTGAATTATAACTTGAACTATTTGCTCCCATAACTGGTATTTCAATATTTTGAGGAATAAAAAAGCCAAGAATAAACAGTAAAATTAAAAACAGAAATATTTTTTTCAAAATTGTCATTCTATATATTAAATTTTGTGCATTTTTCCAAATCACCCACTAACACCTTATTTATATGTGTTAATCTCACATTTTTATCAACGGCCTCGAACTGTTGTGCCTTTTTCAAAGCGTAGTCTATTTTGTAACCAACCGACAAACAGACACGATGACCACTTGCCAAGCCCATACCCATATACAAAACAGAGCCTACTTGAAAATCGTCTGAATTGTTAAACTCTACCTCTTTTATAAATTCGTTAGTCATTAGAACAAATCATCACTTGTTATACTTTTATCGTGTTTTGTATAGTCCACAGGACGTTTTGCGAAGAAATCATCTAAGGTATTAGCCAAAGTCTCTTCATCGTACCACGCCATTTTAGAATACTGCTCTTCGGTAATATTGTACAATGGTTCTAACCCTATTTCCACCAAAGAATCATCAATTCTGCGTTTCATAAAGTTCAAGACATCTTCTTTTGTGTAAAACTCTAATTCACCTTCTTCAAAAATCCAATCCAAAAGATTTTCTTCGTACTTAATGTATTTTTTAACCTCTTCTCTTAACTTCTGCATATCCTCATCAGAAATATGACCTTCACTTTTAAGAACATTTATCAAAAACATTCCTGCTTCTGCGTGAACTTGCTCATCTGCCGAAGTCCAATTGATGATATTGGCGACATTTTTCATATAACCTTTGAAACGGCTAAATGCCAATATATTAGCAAATTGACTAAATAGAGATGAATTTTCAATAACGATAGTGAAAAAGAGCAACTTATTGACTATCGGCACATTATTCAACGACTCTTCAATTAAATCTAATTTTTCTTTAAAAACAGGAACTTCTAACAAATCATTGAAATCGTCCGTATAACCCAACACTTCCAAAAGACGAGAATATGCCTCTGAATGACGGAATTCGCACTCTGCAAAGGTAGAACCTAATCCATTTATTTCAGGTTTTGGAAAATGCTTGTACAAATCACCCCAAAAAGTTTTCACGGCAACCTCCACCTGAGCAATGCCCAGCAAACTTCTACGCAAAATCTCTTTCTCTTTTTGTGAAAGTTTCGTTTTAAAATCTTGAACATCGGCAGTAAAATCAACCTCTTTATGAACCCAAAAAGTTTGATTCATAAGTTCAGTAAACTGCAACACATCTGGATACTCAAAAGGTTTGTAATTTGTTCTTTTTTGAAAAATATTTGCCATTATAAAAATGATATTAAATTTATTTTTGAAAATTTTTATCAGAAAAAAAAATAAAAAAGTTTTCTTTTTTGAAAAATTTTTATTCGTTTGACAATAAAGTAATTAGGATTTCACAAAATCCATAAAAACTTTATTACCAAAGGATTAAAAAACAAAAACAAAAATCTAAAAAACTTATCTGATGACAAAAATAGTCAAAATAAATTTACCAGCAAATAAATAAAAAATAAATTTTAAAAATATTTTTCAACAAAAACTAACTTGCCCAACCCTCTCTATCTAAATTACGGTAATTGATGGCTTCTGCTAAATGTGAAGGTAAAATTTGAGCCGAATTATCCAAATCGGCGATGGTGCGAGAGACTTTCAAAATTCTATCGTAAGCACGAGCCGAAAGGTTGAGTTTTTGCATTGCATTTTTCAAAAGGGCAGTTCCCTCTTTGTCCAGTTTTGCATATTTTCGCAACATTTTAGAACTCATTTGAGCGTTGCTGTGTACTCCCTCAATATCCTTAAATCGTTCGGCTTGAATTTCACGTGCCTTTACAACTCGTTCTCGTACAACTTCGCTTGGCTCACCCTCTTTCAGTTCAGAAAGTTTTTCAAAAGGAACAGGAACTATTTCAATATGAATATCTATTCTATCCAACAGAGGACCTGAAATTTTGCTCAAATATCGTTGTACAACACCACCAGAGCAGACACATTGAGTAGTAGGGTGGTTGTAATATCCACACGGACAAGGATTCATAGACGCCACAAGCATAATACTTGCAGGATAATCAACGGTAAATTTTGCTCGTGAAATTGTGATTTTTCTATCCTCCAAAGGCTGACGCATAACCTCCAAAACGGTTCGCTTAAATTCTGGCAATTCATCTAAAAACAGCACTCCATTGTGTGCCAATGAAATTTCACCCGGCTGTGGATACGAACCTCCACCCACAAGAGCAATGTCAGAAATCGTATGATGAGGACTACGAAATGGTCGTGTTGTGATAAGAGAAGTGTTTCCGTCAAGATTTCCAACAACAGAATGAATTTTAGTTGTTTCCAATGATTCGTGAAGGGTCAAAGGAGGCAAAATAGTTGGTATTCGTTTAGCTAACATTGACTTACCCGCTCCCGGAGGTCCTACCATTATGATGTTATGCCCACCTGCTGCCGACACTTCTAATGCTCTTTTTACACTTTCTTGTCCTTTTACATCTGAAAAATCAATATCAGAAAAATTTAATTGATTATAAAACTCTTCACGAGTATTAACAATAGTTGGTTCTAACTCTTTTTCACCTTTCAAAAAATCAATAACATCGGTAATATTTTCTACTCCGTAAACCTCCAAATCATTAACAACAGCCGCCTCACGTGCATTTTGTTTGGGTAAAATAAATCCTTTGAATTTTTCTTCTCGTGCTTTTATAGCAATGGGCAAAACACCCTTTATAGGTTGTAGGCTACCATCAAGCGATAGTTCACCCATTATGATATAGTTTTCTAATTTGTCATTTGGAATAATTTCTGCACCAGCCAAAACACCGATAGCCAAAGGTAAATCATACGCCGAACCCTCTTTACGAATATCGGCAGGTGCCATATTGACAACTATTTGCTTTCGTGGAATATCGTAACCAGTGTATTTTAACGAAGAAACAATACGCTCGTAACTCTCTTTGACAGCATTATCGGGTAAACCAACAATCATAAAACGAAAACCTTTACTGATGTTCACTTCAATCGTAATCATCGTTGCGTTGATACCCTGAACTGCCGAACCAAATGTTTTTACTAACATATTTTTTACTTTTTATTAGAAATAAATGACAAACTCATTTTAAGATTTAATATTAACCGGATTATCAAACAGATTGACACCGCCTTTTACACCAAAATCCAAAGTCATTACAGAGTAAGCGATAGAGATATTCTCTTTCTCAAAGCGTTTTTTTATACGAATAATCGTTTCGTTCATCGCCGACAAATAATCTATCTGCCTATTAAAACGTATCCAAAAACGAGTTTCAAAATTATAGGCAGAACTTCCAATGCTTGTAAAATAGAAATCAATCGGTTCGTTTTTTAAGACAGCCTTTATTTTTTTTATCTCATCTAAGGTAACCTCTTTTACCAATTCTAAATCATCTCCATAAGATACTCCTGTCTGAAAAACAACTCTTCGTTTTCTAAATGTTGAGTAGTTAGTAAATGTATTGCTATAAATGATTTGATTAGGAACAAAAACCTCTTGCCCGTTCACCGTCTTTATAGAAGTTGTAATCCACCCAATGTGTCTGACTAATCCATAATGACTGGCAATTTCTACCCAATCTCCCTCCTTAAACGGTCGTTCTACGTTGAGAAGAAAACCCGCAAAAGTATTGGAAGCAATATCCTTAAAAGCAAAACCAGCAACAATACCCAAAATTCCAGCACCAGTAAGTATTCTATTTAACGTATCTTCCCAACCTAAAATCTCTAAAACAAGAAAAACTCCAATAGCTAAAACCAAAAAATAGATTATCGATGAGATTATACGAGCAACACTGGACTGTTTTTTAAATACTCTTGAATAAAACCTTAAACTCAGTCTTTTAAAAAACTTTGCCAAGAAATAAAAGACCAAAAAGACCAATATTGCTAATAGTATTTTAGGAGATTCTTCCCAAAAAAACATTTTACATTTACTGAAAAACGACTCTACTCTATGCATAATAACCACCCTTATTTGTCATAACTATAATTCAATTTATGTCCCATACGCTCTTTTTTTGTTTTCATATAAAACTTATTGTATTGATTTGGCTTTATTTCCAAAGGAACGTTTTCTACAATAGAAAGTCCGTAGGCTTCCAAGCCTATCCTTTTCTTTGGATTGTTGGTCATTAAACGGATTTTAGAAACACCCAATTCACGCAAAATCTGAGCACCAACTCCATATTCTCGCTCATCAGCCTGAAAACCAAGATGAAGATTTGCATCTACGGTATCCATTCCTTCTTCTTGTAATTTATAGGCTTTCATCTTATTCATAAGCCCAATACCTCGTCCTTCTTGGTTCATATAGACAATCACGCCTTTTCCTTCTTTTTCAATGAGTTGCATCGCTTTGTGCAATTGGTCGCCACATTCACAACGTTGTGAACCGAAAATATCTCCTGTCATACACGAAGAATGAACACGCACCAAAACTTCTTCGTCTTTTTCCCACTCTCCTTTTATCAGTGCCAAATGCTCCATTCCATTGGAAGTTTGTTGAAATGGTATCAAGTGGAACTGACCGTATTCAGTAGGCATATTTACCTCCACACCTTTTTTCACAAGCGTTTCTCTTTCCAAACGGTAGGCTATTAAATCAGCAATAGAGATAATTTTTAAATCAAATTCTTTGGCTATTTCAAGCAACTGCGGAAGCCTTGCCATTGTGCCATCTTCATTCATAATTTCTATCAATGCACCAACAGGCTCTAAACCTGCTAAACGCATCAAATCAACAGTTGCTTCGGTATGCCCAGCACGTCTTAATACTCCTTTGCTTTTGGCACGAAGCGGAAAAATATGACCTGGACGCCCAAATGTTTCTGGATAGGATTTTGGATCGGCAAGAGCATTGAAAGTTGCGGCTCTATCAGCCGTAGAAACTCCTGTTGTACAGCCCTCCAATTTATCTACACTAACGGTAAAAGGCGTTGAATGAATAGAAGTATTAACACTTGCTTGTAGCTCTAATCCCAACTCATCACATCTTTCTTCTGGAATAGATGCACACAAAACACCACGACCATTTTTCAACATAAAGTTAATCATATCGGGCGTTATTTTTTCTGCTGAACAGATGAAATCTCCCTCGTTTTCACGGTCTTCATCATCTACTACAATAACAAATTTTCCATTTTTTATATCTTCAATAGCTTCATCTATTGTGTTTAATTTTACTTCCATATCTCTATTTTTTATATCTTTTTATTCTATGATTTATTCTGTTTTTTATTTTCTCAAACAAGAGAACGTACGCTTCACTTCTAAATAAACTTGCATCTGTAACGGCTTTCCACGTTAAAAATATACCCAAAGGGAAAAGTACAAAACTACTCAGCCACATTCCTTTATAGGCTACCCAAAAACCTTCACGAGCCATTTTATAACCTGTTGTATCAATGATGTAGTAAACAATAAAGAGAAGAACTGAAATTACAATAGGAAATCCTAAACCTCCTTTTTTAACAATCGCACCCAGCGGAGCACCAATAAAAAAGAAGATTAAACAAGCCATCGAGAGTGTAAATTTACGATGCCACTCTGCTTGATGTCTGCGTTTATTATAAGAAGATTCCTCTAACATTGATTTGTTGTAGTCCACTCTGTCTTTCATACTTTGAGCCTCACGCTTAGCATTCACAACAGCATCTTTCATCTCCTCAGGAGTTAACGAAAGAAAAAGAGAATCAGGGTGATAGCAAACGCCTTTTTTCCTTTTGTAAATATCCAATTTTTGAAGAGTCGTATCAGTAGAAAGCTCCCAGTAGTTATTGGATAACGGTTGCTTATTTATCAGTTTTTTAGCCTGTTTTCTGGCACGAGCAACTTCCAGTTTTGACAAAGAATCAATGCTTTGTCCAAGTTCTATAAAATTTTTACTAATATGCTCATCTTTTAATATAGATTCATCAAAACGGTTGAATTCGGTATCAAAAGAGATAAGAACTTTTTTACTCTTAAACGTTTCACGCCTATAAGGGATATTTTCTTGTTGTCGTCCATTGGAAGATGTGTTCAGGTTTTCAAAACCTTCGCCATCGTATAGTGTTAATTGCAAATATTTATTATCAGCCGTAAACTCCACTTTTCCAGAATCTGCTACCGTTACATTTGCATTTTCAAATCCTTTGGTAAAATCATAAATTTTAATTTTTTCTAAAAGTTTACGTTTCTGATTTTTCTTTTGAACATAAAGACTATATCCGCCTATTCCATTATAAAACTCTCCTTCGGGAATTTGAAATTCGGGTGATTTTTCCCTTAAAGAAATTATCAGCGTCCATAATTTCATTTGCGAAGCAGGTAAAACATTATTTGAAAAGAAAAAAGCACCTACGGACATCATCACAACAAAAATCATCAACCCAGACATCACTCTAAAAAGCGAAATTCCAGCAGACTTCATCGCCGTCAATTCAAAATGCTCTCCAAAACTACCGAAAGTCATCAGCGAAGCCAAAAGAATAGCCAAAGGCAATGCCTGAGGTATTGTTTCGATGATTGCATACATAAAAAACTCCAACAAAACACCAAACCCAATTCCTTTTCCAATCAAATCGTCCATACGCCTAAAAACCGAGAGCATAAGCAATATGATAATGCAAATGAAAAGAGTCATTATAAAATATGACAGAAAAGTTTTGATTATGTATTGGTCTATTTTTTTTATCTTAAACATCTGTTTTTCGGGTTTATTCCACAAATTTACTAAAAAATGTTTTATCTATTGTCTTTTAATGAAAATATTTTACAAAATCTCCTCCTGTTTTATACTTTTTATGGAAATAATAAAAACAAGTATCGTTACAATAAACGCCAATGTATCGGAAATTGGCAATGACGCCCAAACACCATTCAGCTCAAAAAAACGTGGCACAAAAGTAAGAAGAGGTATTAAAAACAGCACCTGCCTTGTTAGACTTAAAAGTATGGCAAGTTTTGCCCTACCAACCGATTGAAAAAAGTTAGAAATAACAATCTGAGAGCCAACAAGCGGGAACATTACTACTGAAATTTTAAGAGCAACAACAGCGATATTTTTCAACTCTTCATCGGTTGTAAAAAACCGAATAACCCACTCGGGAAAAAAGAAGCAAACAACAAATCCGAGTGTTGTAACTGCCGTTGCAATCGTTATTGTTCTTTTTAAAGTACTGAATACTCGTCCGATATTTTTAGCACCATAACTAAACCCTAAGATAGGTTGAGCACCTTGATTTAACCCTATGATTATCATTATTATAACAAGGCTTATGCTATTAACAATTCCCAAAGCACCAACGGCTAAATCTCCACCATATTTAAGAAGCTGAAAATTAAGCAACATAACAACCACACTTCCTGCTATTTGCATTGAAAAAGGAGCAACACCAATACTTAAAATTGATTTAACAATATGCCTTTCCAATGTAAAATATTTTTTCTTAAAACGTATCTGTTTCTCTTTTCCCATAAAGTGAGAAAGAACCCAAATAGATGCCACAAAATAGGAAATAACCGTTGCGTAAGCTGCACCTGCGATACCCATATCAAAAACAAAAATAAAAAGAGCATCTAACACCACATTTATTAAAGAACTGATTATCATTGTGTACATCGCTTTCATCGGATAGCCACTGGAACGCATAATATTGTTGAAATTATACATTAAAAATGAAAAAATAGAGGTTGGAATAATTATCTGCATATACTCAACAGCATATTCCAACGTATTATCACTTCCACCCAAAATAATCAAAATATCTTTCAAGAAAAGCATTGAAATGGTTATAAAAAGAGCAGAAACGATAAGCGTTAGAACAAAGGCATTGCCCAAAATTTTCTCTGCTTTTTCAATCTCTTTTTCTCCTAACCGAATAGACAAACGAGCCGATGCACCAATTCCTATCAACATACTAAAAGCAGTCATAATGCTAATAAAAGGAAAGGTCAGAGTTAATCCTGAAATAGCCATCGCACCCACTCCTAAACCGATAAAAATTCTATCTACGATATTGTAAAAAGCCATAACAATCGTCCCTGTAATGGCAGGAAGAGAATACTTCCAAAGCAGTTTTCCGATAGGGTCTGTTCCTAAATTATTTTCTTTGTTTTGTAATTTTTGTTCCACTTATAAAATTTATTTTTATATTTTTTAAACACCGAAGGAATTCCAAAAGTCGTCATTGCGACCGTAGGGAAGCAATCTAAAAAAATAAGATATTGCTTATGAGATTACTTCAAAATTGAAATTTTTTCGTAATGACGCATATTTGTTTTTTAAGATACTTTCAAATTTAACTGACAAAAATACGATTATTTTTTCGTTTTCAAGGAAAATTCTCTGCCTTTCTTCATTTTTTTGCAAGGATATTATTTTTCCGTCTAACAAAAAACACTCAAATATAATTCTTTTTGTATCTTTGTTTTTTAAAACTTAATATATAATAATATGAAAAAACATTTACTACTTTTATTTGCACTATTTTTAGTGAGTGTAAATATCAATGCACAGGAGCCGTGTGGCTTTGACAAAATTCAAAAAGAGTTAGAGCGTCAAAATCCAAACTTCAAATTACAAAAAGAAAAGGCAGAAGAGAGATTGCGTATAAAAATGCAATCCACATCTTTTCAGCAAAGAGTAAAACAGCTTTCTCAAAATGGAAAATATACGGGTAAGATTTTCCAAGTCCCTATCGTTGTTCACGTGCTTGAAAACCGTACGGGCAGAGGAAGTACGGGAGTTGCTAATCATAAGCAATTAACTGATGCTCAAATTCAAAAATGGATAGACAATACAAATAAGATGTTTGCTGGAACGTACCAAAGCCCTTATGACCCAAATAAAAGTTTCTTTCCTGCTGGTGATGGCATTGATGAGTCTGCCGTCATTCCTTTTAAGTTGGTTTTAGCCAAAAGAGACCAAAACTGCCAAAAAACAACTGGAATTATTAGGTACAACTGCACCCTACCCAATTACATTAAATACGGAGTTAAAACAGATGGTGAAAAAGGTATTAGCAAAGACGAAATGAAAAAAATTGCACCACTGTGGAATACAAACAATTATTATAATATCTATATCGTTACAGGGCTTGATGGTAACTTTTTTCAAACAGGATTGAAGGGATATGCCTATCCTCCATCAAATATGGAATATTATGCAGTAATGAAAGCATTTGTGGTAACCCAAAAAGATGATACTGTACTGGCACACGAATTTGGACACGGTTTGGGCTTAGAACACACTTTTAAAGGAGCAAATGAACACGGAGGACAATGCACAAAATCAACTGGTGATTGTACAAAAGACGACGATAAGGTCTGTGATACAGAGCGTTGCCGAAGTGCTTACGATATGAACCCTGTTCCAACAAACCAACAAATTAACCCTTGCACAGGTAAAAATTATCAAGGAGTACAATATAATGTAATGAATTATGGACGTAGAAGAGTAAAATTTACCAAAGGGCAACGAACTCGTGCTTTGGCTATTTTTATGGAAAACAGAAGAAGTTTAACAACCTCTTTGGCTGGAACACCTGTTGATGAAAACGCAGAAGTAACAGTTGCAGATTGTAATTTTACTGGTATAAAAGTTCCAGACAATTACAACATAGGACCTACAAAGGTTGTTTTAGGAACAATAAATAACAAAAGCGAAGGATACGTTACTTGGAGACCAGAATATTACGTGGATTACACAACTCGTACTTGCTTGAATTCAGCCTTATCAACAGACATTCCATTTGACACAGAAAGCCAACTCAAAGTTTCTATTGTGGGTAGCGACCAATATATTAAAGCGTGGATAGATTATAACGATAATGGAAAGTTTGAAACGACCGAAGTGGTTGCAGATAAGCCAAATGCAAAAGCAAATGAGGAGCATACTTTTTCTTTTACACCACCAAACGATGCGGTTGTTGGGAAGTTTTTGAGAATGAGAATTGTTGCAGATTTTAGCAATCCAAGTCCTTGTGGAGAGTTAGAGTTTGGTCAAGCGGAAGATTATTTAGTAAAAATCAAGAAAAATACAGGTATTGATAGTAAGAAAAATCAAGCAGAGAATAATTTTATCTATTACGATAGCAAAAACAATCAATTACAATTATTAGATAATTCTACTTTTGGAGAATATAAAATCTATGATATGTTGGGTAGAGAAGTTTTTCAAGGAAATTCAAATAGCAATGTTATTTCACTAAACAAATCATTCGTTAAAGGAGTTTATATATTAAAATTCAAACAAAAAGAAAAAACTTTTTCATTTAAGTTTTTAAAATAGAAAATCTAAATATTTATATCCAATAGTCCTTGTGGTAAATCAAGGACTATTTTTTTATTCTGCTGGTCAACCTGTACAAAAAAATCCTCAACTATCGGAATGTAAATAATCTCTTTGTTTTCTTTTTCAAGAATAAATAGAGCATTTTCTGTTGTCGTATCTATCTCTTTTACAGTGCCAATATACTGATTTTCTGTGTTAAAAATCTCAAAAGAAGTAAATGAAACGACCGACTTTTCCGTCTCTTTATTTAAGTGAGAAAATTCATTAGAAAGATACATTTTTGTACCCACCAACCTTTCACGCTTATTTTCAGTATCAACATTTTTTAGTGTAAAAACGCCACTATCCACTCCAAAAAGGCGAATAGAGTCGATAAAAAAAGGGACAAAAATAGCATCAACTTCCAAAACGACATAATCTATCTCATCGTTATCTAAAATATCACTTTCACACTCAAAAAAGAGTTCTTGTTTTGCTCCGTGAATTTTAGCAATCCTACCTATTGAAAATATTTCTGATGATAATATCATTTTTACAACTTGATTTCTGCTCTAATCATCTCTGCAATACTGCTCATCTGCTCTTGTGAAAGTTCCAATTTAGGATTGGTAAAATTCATTTCTGATTCTTTGTTTATTGGTATCAAATGAATATGAGTATGAGGCACTTCCATACCAATAACTGCCACTCCAACTCTTTTACAATCAGTCGCTTTTTTTATTCCTTTGGCTACTTTTTTAGCAAAAATCATCAAATTGGAATACGTTTCATCGTCCAAATTAAAAAGATAATCTTCTTCCGTTTTCTTTGGAATAACAAGCGTATGTCCTTTTGTTAGTGGGCTAATATCCAAAAAAGCATAAAAATCATCATTTTCGGCTATCGTATAACTTGGAATTTCCTTGTTGGCTATTTTTGTAAAAATCGTAGGCATAGTTTTTTATATAGAAATTTCTACAACTTCAAATTCAATCACTCCCGAAGGAACAGAAACACTCGCTTTTTCACCCACTTTTTTACCCAAAAGACCTTTCGCAATCGGTGTACCAACAGAGAGTTTTCCCTCTTTTAAGTTAGCTTCACTTTCTGAAACAATAACGTAATTTAGAATCTGTCCTGTTTTGGTATTTTTTATCTTAACACGATTTAAAATCTGCACTTCATCAGTGTTTATTTTACTTGCATCAATCAACCTTGCAGAACTCAAAACACCTTTTAACTCAGCAATTTTCATCTCCAAAAGCCCTTGTGCCTCTTTGGCTGCATCGTACTCCGCATTTTCCGAAAGGTCGCCTTTATCTCTCGCTTCTGCTATTTGTTGAGAAATTGCAGGACGTTGAACGGTTTCCATTTCGTGAATTTCATCTTTTAACTTTTGGTAGCCCTCGGCTGTCATATAATTTACTGCCATTTTTATTTTTTTATATGGGTTAAATAATAAATAAAGAAGAGACTTTCTAAAAAGATTACAAATGCGTCATTACGAAAAATTTTTAATTTTGAAGTAATCTTTACATTTAGATTACTTCGCTACGCTCGTAATGACGACCTTTTTAGACAACCTCTGCTTAAAATTGTATCACAAATATATTGCCAATTTTATAAATTTCTATCTCTTTTCAGGTTAAATATATTTTCTTTTTAGTATTTCGTTATAAATAACCGCTTTTTTTATCTCTTTTAGATTATTCAGTTTTAGTTCAGAAGCGATAGAATTTCTACTGCTTATCTCGCTCTCTTTTATTTTGTTAAAAAAGTTTCTTTTTTTATTAGAAAAATGATTTTTTAATCTTAATTTTTCATAATTAGTCGTCGTTTCATAACTTAAAGGAGTTCTTTTTTCTTCTTCTACCTCTTCAAAAAAGTTGATAACTTTTTCTTCCTCCAACTTCTTCTCTACTCTTCTTTGGTGCCTTTCCACTTCTCTAAGTTCCTCAGCAACATCTTGCTTCCAAGTTTCAATAGGATTAAACGTAGGCATTGCCGACCCTCTTTTTTTCTGCTCTTTCTTTTTGGTTTTTAAGAAAAATTGAGAAAAAAAGATTGCACCTATAAACAAAAGATATAATATGTCGCCGAAACTTGCCATTCTTTTTTTTATTTACACTGCAATATTACAAATCTTTTTTGACTTGACAAAATAAAAGGTCAAAGAAAAAGAAAATAGGAAACTTCACAGCCTCCTATTATCTTAACATTTTAACCTAAACCTTAATTATGAAAAAATTATCTATTTATTCACACTGCAAAGGTAACATTTTTATTCTGTTTCACAAATAAAAATGACATTTTTTATCTTAAAAAAGCTTAAAGACTTGACTTGTTCTATTTTTATTTAAAAAATTAAACCGTATCTTTGTAAAAATTATTATTATAAAATGGAAAAAATTATGGATAACAAAAATGTCGTAACAACAGACTGTAAATCTGCACTGAACGACAAAAAATTATTTATTGAGACGTATGGTTGTCAGATGAATTCAGCTGATAGCGAGGTGGTTGCTTCTATTATGGAAATGGACGGTTATTCAACTACAGACAACATTGAAGATGCCGATGCTATTTTAATGAACACTTGTTCGATAAGAGACAACGCCGAAGTTAGAGTGGTGAACCGATTGAATTATTTGAACTCTTTTAAGAAAAAAAATAAAAATTTGGTCGTGGGTGTAATTGGCTGTATGGCAGAAAGGGTAAAAGACAATCTTATTGATAATCACAACGTTGATTTGGTCGTAGGTCCTGACGCTTACTTGGATTTACCGAACCTAATGGGACACGTTCAAAAAGGAGAAAGAGCCATCAATGTAGAACTATCAAAGACAGAAACATACAAAGATGTGATGCCTTCACGTATTGGAAATCCTATCTCGGGCTATATCTCAATTATGCGTGGCTGTAATAATTTTTGTACCTACTGTATTGTACCTTACACTCGTGGACGTGAAAGAAGTCGTGATGTTGAGAGTATTTTGAACGAATTAAAAGATTTACAAAACAAGAGATTTAAAGAAGTTACTCTTTTGGGTCAAAATGTAAATTCTTACCTTGTGGAAAAAGACGGAAAAAAAGTGGATTTTTCAGAACTTTTGCGTTTAGTGGCAGAACAAGCACCTGAAATTCGTTTCCGTTTCACCTCACCACACCCAAAAGATATGAGCGATGAAACGATTAAAACCATTGCTAAATATCCTAATTTATGTAAATCAATTCACTTGCCTGTGCAGTCAGGAAGCAATCGTATTTTGAAACTGATGAACAGAAAATACACTCGTGAGTGGTATTTGGATAGGGTTCGTGTAATAAAAGAGTTGCTACCAGAGGCGACTATCGGAACAGATGTTTTTTGTGGATTTCACGATGAAACCGAAGAAGACCATCAGCAAACGTTGGATTTAATGCGTGAAGTTCATTTTGATATGGCATTTATGTTCAAATATTCGGAACGCCCAGGTACATATGCTGCCAAAAAACTGAAAGATAACATTTCGGAAGAAGTAAAAGTCAGACGTTTGAATGAAATTATTGATTTACAAAAAGAACTTTCTCACCAAAGTAATAAAAAAGATATTGGAAGAGAGTTTGAAGTGTTGGTAGAAGGCTTTTCAAAACGTTCTCGTGATGATTTTTACGGTAGAACTTCGCAAAACAAAGTCGTTATTTTTCCACGAAAAGGAAGAAGAATTGGCGAAACAATAAAAGTGAAAATAGAAAAAGTTTCTTCCGCTACTCTAATCGGTTCAGTAGTAGAATAAAATAATATCTTCAAAATATCAAGAAACAAAAAAAGACCACCTTTTTCAAGGTAGTCTTTTTTATTTTTTGCAAAAAAACGATTACGCTTTTTTAACAATTCTTTCTTTGATTCTCGCACGTTTACCTGTTCTTTCACGCAAGTAGTAAAGTTTTGCACGACGAACTTTTCCGTAACGATTAACTACGATACTTTCCAAAAATGGAGAATCCATTGGGAAAATACGCTCAACACCAATACCGTTT
>PDWI01005203.1_pt1 | contig 16909 bp, 13 predicted proteins | sample 1430891 | NCBI WGS metagenome assembly PDWI01 (sample SAMN01162508, study PRJNA174530) | Oral metagenome, whole genome shotgun sequencing project. | biome: Marine environment; feature: Marine mammal; material: Swab sample of the gingival sulcus; isolation source: swab sample of gingival sulcus...
ATTTAACCCTAAATTATTTGCTTTTTAAGACAGTACCTTCAAAGACTTGAAGGGGTGGCAGTGAGGGAGTAAAGCGACCGAACTGACGGGGTAGTATGATTCTTTTATGAGGCTACTATGAAAGGGGAAAAGAGGCTGAGCTTCCGTTGTCGGTCGCACCGACTTAAGAGTTGCAGTACTCGGTCGTTGAGCGTGTCGAAACGCACCGCTATGGGAAATAAATGGGTCTGCGACTCCGCTGTCAGTCGCACTGAATATCAATACCCCCTCCGCCTCGCAAGCTCGGCACTTCCCACCAAGGGAGGAATTTCATTTTACTCCATAAGCAGTTCGCTTTGACAGGCTTAACGACCAAATATAGGCTATTCAAAGCTCCCGTGCAGAACTCTATCAAATAAAGGGGAGAAGTTAGCCTGTATTCTTATTATAAAATTAGGTTTAAGGTTAATCACGGAAAGGAACTTTTCTCTAACTAAATAAGCTCTTAAAAGAATCTTTAATGAGTTTATTTTGATGAGTTTGCTCCGTATCTCTATATAATTAAGGGTTTCATTCTTATTTTTTTTACGTATCTTTGTAGCGTTTTGTGTTAGTTTAATCTTTTAACCTTGCACATAATACCGAAAAATTTATTTCAAACTAAAAAAAACAGAAAATGAAGAAATTCTATCTCTTTATGATGCTTATGCTAACGGCTCTTACTTCGGCTTTTGCACAAGCACCTACTTTTACAGCAGAGGGAGCTTCCGAAGCTGATACTCACTGGTATTATATTCAATTTGAGCGAACTCAGAAAGTTCTTGAGGCTCAGGCAGATGGCAATAACGCTCGTTTGGCTTATCCAACGGCAGACGAGAGCCAAGACAATGCTATGCTATGGAAGTTAGTCGGCTCTCAGACTGACTTTAAGCTAATCAGTAAGACTGGTCTAACTTTAGCAATCAATAAATCAAGCAATCGTCACTATATGACAGAGCTTAGCGATACGAAGGCTTTATCGTTCAAGTTAGTAGATAGAGACGGTTTCTATCTTATCAAAGATAACAATGCTGGTCTGCCTGCTAATCGCTCTTGGAATATGGCAAGTGGTTACACACAACTTGGTTATTACAACGACGGAGACCCAAGTAACTACTTGACTTTTGTGCCAAAGGACGAAATGACTGATTATACAGCTTTGCCAGAGATTCATAGTGAATATGATGCAAATGCTTCGGTATGGTATCAGATTATGTTCTTGAATGCTACAAGAAGAGGTTTCCAACAAACAGTAGTAACAGCTTCTGGAGAAGGTAACAAGTGCTTGCAAAAGCTTCCTATCACAGACCTTCAGGATAGCAACATCAATAGTCAGCTGTGGCAATTCGTTGGAGCTGACAAAGAGCACGTCAAACTTATCAATAAGAATGGTCAGTACGCTTATCTGCAAAATACAGGTAATCAACGTATTGGAGCGTCTAAGACTGAAACAAACCAAGAGTTTATCTTGCGTAAGTTTGCTCCTCTTCATAAGTTCGAGAAAATCTGGCAGTTAATCGTAAGTGGACACCAAGTTAATGCACACGATCGCTCTCTAAACCCTTCAGGTGGCGTATCGCCAAATGGAGATGTTGGTCAATGGAATGATAACGCCGATGATGGAGCTTTGGCATTTATTCCTGTAACGGTTCCTGTTCTTAAGAAGGAAGCTATTCAAGGTATTAAGTGGATTAACTTTATTACAGATGGCACGAAAGCAGACTCTAAGCCAATGACTTTGGAATTGGTTGGTGCAACTGATGGTGCTTTGTTCAAAACACTAAATAGCGAAAAAGGTTATTTCAAAAAAGGCTTCACTAACACAGAATATACGCTTAGAGCTACTGCCCTTGCTGGTTATAAGGTTCTTGGTTTTGTTTTAGATGGTCAGTTTGTAGCAGGTACTGAACTTACTTTCCAAGCAACAGAAGACCTTACGTCTCGTCTTCAGATTAAGTACGCTAAGGTTGAGCAAGTTAAGGTAACACTTGCACAAAAAACTGAAACACCAGGGGGACGTCTTCGTTTTACTTCGTCGGATTTGTACTTTGCCTATGAGCATAATTTCCCAAAAGGCTCTGAGGTTACATTGATTACAGACACAGAGGACGGTTACGAACTTAAAGAAGTACTTGTAAACGGCACAAATATCTACGTTAAAGGACAAGAAATTAAGTTCACTGTTAATGAAGCTACAAAGGTTAAGCCAGTTTACGAGAAGCTTGTTGTTGTCAAAGATTTCTACCTTTATGTAACACCAATGGAAGGTGGCGAAGTTAAGGTAAAAGACTATACAGGCGAGTATGTCAAGAAGACAGACCACTACCTTGTTAAGCTTCAAGACGACAAAGAATATACATTGGAAGTAACACCTGCAGATGGTTATGCTGTTGAGTCTATCCCTGTTCGTGGTGTCGGTGATATCAAGGAGACAATGCGTTTCACTCCAACAGCAACAGACACTTACCTTGAAGTGAAGTTCAAGCAAGAAAACGTTAAGAAGCCTATTCAAGGTATTAAGTGGATTAACTTTATTACAGATGGTACAAAAGCAGACTCTAAGCCAATGGATTTGACTTTGGTCGGAGCTACTGATGGTGCTCAATTCAAGGCTATGAATAGCGAAAAAGGTTATTTCAGAAATGGCTTTACCAATACTGAATATAAGCTTAAAGCAACAGCTCTTTCAGGTTATACCGTTCTTGGCTTTGTTTTAGATGGCAAGTTCATTGCTGGAACGGAGCTTACTTTCAAAGCAACAGAAGACCTTACGTCTCGTCTTCAGATTAAGTACGCTAAGGTTGAGCAAGTTAAGGTAACACTCGCTCAAAAGACTGAAACCCCTGGGGGACGTCTTCGCTTTACTTTGACAGACCTTTATTCTGCTTATGAGCATAATTTCCCAAAAGGCTCTGAAGTTACATTGATTACAGATACAGAGGACGGTTACGAACTTAAAGAAGTACTTGTAAACGGTACAAATATCTACGTTAAGGGACAAGAAATTAAGTTCACTGTTAATGAAGCTACAAAGGTTAAGCCAGTTTACGAGAAGCTTGTTGTTGTCAAGGATTTTTACCTTTATGTAACACCAATGGAAGGTGGCGAAGTTAAGGTGAAAGACTATACAGGCGAGTATGTCAAGAAGACAGACCACTACCTTGTTAAGCTTCAAGACGACAAAGAATATACCTTGGAAGTAACACCTGCAGAAGGTTATGCTATTGAGTCTATCCCTGTTCGTGGTGTCGGTGATATCAAGGAGACAATGCGTTTCACTCCAACAGCAACAGATACTTATCTTGAAGTGAAATTTAAGCAGGTTGTTGTGAAGAAAGAGATTACGATTCCTACTGCGAAGAATGGTACTGTAACGCTTGAAGGCGTTAAATCTGGCGATAAGCTTGCAGTTGGTACTGAGGTTATGATTACGGCTACTCCTGAAGAAGGTTACGAACTTGAGTCTATTACTGTTGGCGGTAAAGATGTAACAGAAGCGAAGAAGTTCGTGGTAGGCGACGACAATACTATCGTTGTTAAGTTTAAGAAGAAAACAGCTATTGAGGATATTGAGGGTGTTAGCTATCAAGTCTTCCCTAATCCTGCTGTAGATTTCGTTGAGCTTCGTGGATTTACTCCTGATACAGAAGTTCGTTTGATTACATTGACAGGTCAAGTTGTTCGTGTAACAAAGACTTCTTTTGACGGAAGTGCAAGACTTAACGTTAGCGACTTGCCTAAGGGACTTTATTTGATTCGTTCAGAGAAAAGCGTCATTAAGCTACAAGTTATCTAATAAGCTTTAGATAAGATAAACAAAAATAGGCGAGCCGTTTGGCTCGCCTATTTTTATTTTGTCTATTAATAAGGACGCTTGGCATAATAGCCAAATTACGTCCTTGACCTTACTGCTCTATATCTGCAGGCATAATGCAAGCACAGAAAGCAGGAACAAGGTTTCTATCGCCGAAGCCGTTATCTACACGAGCTACGTTTAGCCAGAACTTATTCTCCTTCAGATAAGCAAGCGGATAAGCTGCTTTGCTACGAGGATAGCTGTGTGTCCATTCGTCAGCTACGATTTCGTATTCTGGGTGAGGGGCATTCTTCAGAACATTGTCCTCTGCATCTACTTTGCCTTCCTTAACCTCTTGGATTTCTGACCAAATGCAGTCCATCACTTCAAGGAAGCGATCAATCTCTGCTTTACTTTCGCTCTCCGTTGGTTCAATCATCAAAGTGCCGTGTACAGGGAAAGAAAGCGTTGGAGCGTGATAGCCGAAGTCCATTAAACGCTTAGCAATGTCGCTCTCATCAACGCCTGTCGTGTTTCTTAGCGTACGGCAGTCCAAAATAAGTTCGTGTCCTACACGCCCTGTCGCTCCTGTGTAAACGATGCCATAAGTGTCTTTTAGGCGTGTCGCCATATAGTTAGCATTCAGAATAGCTGTACGTGTCGATAGCTCCAAACCTTTTGTGCCAAGCAAACGGATATAAGCATAGCTTACCACATCAACGCCAGCACTACCATAAGGAGAAGAAGCTACGACGTTGTCCTTGTCGCTAATGTCTTGGAAGATACTATGTGTTGGCAAGAATGGTTCAAGAGCTGGCGTTGCACAGATAGGACCACTACCTGGACCTCCTCCTCCGTGAGGGATAGCGAAAGTCTTATGCAGGTTCAAGTGGCAAACGTCTGCACCGATGAACCCTGGGTTGGTTAGTCCGACTTGAGCATTCATATTCGCTCCGTCCATATAAACCAAAGCACCGCAGTCGTGGATACGCTTACAAAGGTCAATGATATTCGTCTCAAAGATACCGTGCGTACTTGGATAAGTAATCATCATTGCTGCGAGGTTGTCTTTATGCTCTTCCGACTTCTTCATAAAGTCTTCCCAATCAACGTTTCCTTGTTCATCGCAAGCCACAATCACGCACTTATATCCACATTGAGCTGCCGAAGCTGGATTTGTGCCGTGTGCCGAAGCTGGTAGTAAGACTTTCGAGCGATGTCCTTGCCCATTGGCTTGATGATAAGAACGAATAGCCTTCAGTCCAGCATATTCGCCTGCAGCACCTGAGTTAGGTTGTAGAGAAACAGCTGGCAGTCCTGTAATCGTACCAAGCAACTTCTTAAGGTTTTCAAGCAATTCAAGTGTTCCCTCTACTTGCTCTGCAGGAGCATAAGGGTGAATGTTGCAGAAAGCAGGGTTGCTCAGTGGCATTACTTCGCTTGCAGCGTTCAGCTTCATTGTACACGAACCAAGCGAAATCATTGAATGAGCAAGCGAAATATCCTTGCGTTCCAAACGCTTCATATAACGCATCATCTCTGTCTCTGTGTGATATTTGTTGAAAACATCATAAGCCAAGAACTGAGAAGTGCGAAGGAAATCACGATTGATAGAAATACCTGTTTCGCCTACTTCGTCATTGAAGTTGCTGTCTTTGCCCAAAGCTCCAGCGAAGATGTAGCAAAGCACGCCGAGGTCTGTCTCGAGCGTTGTCTCATCAAGGCTTAGCTGTACGAGGTTTTCTTCTTGAGGATAGTAGAAGTTTACACGACACTCTTCGGCAATTTCTTTGAGCTTATCTCGGTCAAGCCCTTGAGGTAGCTCAAGCAGAAGCGTATCGAAGTAGTCTGCGTGGCGAACTTTGTAGCCAAGCTCTGCAACTTTCTTCGCTATAAATCCTGTATAAGCGTGGATACGGCGAGCGATATTCTTCAGCCCTTCAGCTCCATGATAGGCAGCATAGAAAGAAGTCATCGTAGCAAGCAAGGCCTGTGCTGTACAGATGTTACTTGTTGCACGCTCACGCTTGATATGTTGCTCACGAGTTTGCAAAGCCAGACGATAGGCTTCTTTGCCCATTCTATCCTTACTCAAACCGATGATACGCCCAGGGATTGTACGCTTGTACTCCATACGGCAAGCAAAAAATCCTGCAGAAGGACCTCCGAAATACATTGGGATACCAAAGCGTTGTGAAGAACCGAAGCAAATATCTGCGTCCCATTCCCCCGGAGGTGTCAGCATTACTAAGCTCATCAAGTCGGCAGCTACTGCCACCAATGCCCCTACGCTATGTACTTTTTCTACAAAAGCTTTGTAATCCGAAACAAGTCCTTCGCTATTAGGGTATTGGATAATAGCACCGAAGAAGCTCTCATCAAGTTCGGCTGTTTTGTAGTCGCCTACGACGATGTCCATTCCTTGAGAGATACCACGTGTCTTAATAACGTTGATAGTGCTTGCGAAGACTTTTTCATCTACAAAGAGGCGGTTTGCACCTGCTTTCGCCTTAGCTCGTGGACGCTCGTTGAACATCAACATCGCTGCTTCGGCTGCTGCCGTTGCTTCGTCCAGCAAAGAGCAGTTTGCCAAAGGCAAAGCTGTTAGGTCTGTAATAACACTTTGGAAGTTGAATAGGGCTTCCAAACGACCTTGTGAAATCTCTGCTTGATAAGGAGTGTAAGAGGTGTACCAAACAGGGTTCTCAAGCACATTGCGGATCACAACGGGAGGTGTAACGCAGTCGTACCAACCTTGTCCGATGTATGAAGTGAAAACTTCGTTCTTCGAAGCAAGATCTTGGATATGCTCTGCGAACTCACGCTCTGTCATTGCCTCTGGCAAGTCAAGAGGCTCTTTCAAGCGAATGTTTTCAGGTAATGTTTGTGCAATCAGCTCATCAATAGACTTCACGCCTATGGTTTTGAGCATTTCTTTTGCATCGTGTTCATTGCTTCCCACGTGTCTGAGAGAAAAATCGTTTGTATTCATATTTCTTTTTTATTAAAGTAAATAGGGATTGTTCATTGCTTCTTGTTCAATCGTCGTCGGACCTCCGTGACCGGGGTAAACGATTGTATCCTTGGGTAAGGACATTAGGTTCTGACGAATGGTGCTTACAAGCTGATTGTAATTGCCACCCCAAAGGTCTGTTCGTCCGATACCTCCGTTGAAGAGCGTATCGCCAACGATGACAAAGTTGGCTGATTGGCAATAGAAAACCACGTGTCCGGGGGAATGCCCAGGGACATCACGCACTTCAATCGTTGTATTACCAAAGCTTAGTCTGTCGCCCTGTGAGATTGGGTCGTAACGCTCAAGAGGGACATCTTCGTATTTCAAGCCTGACATACCGAAGAGCGGTACTTGTTCGCTTGGCGAAGGCATCTCAAACTCATTCAGATTGGCATATAGCTTGATATCCGGCCACTGACGTACCGCCCAAGCATTGCCCCAAGCGTGGTCAAAATGCAGGTGTGTATTCAGCAGAAGCTTTGGCTTTAAGTTGTTTTCTGTGCAGAAATCCAAGAGTCTTTGCTCTTCTACAGCGTTCATACAGCCACAATCCACGATGGCTGTTTCCCCTGTTTCGTCGTAAATCACAGCGGTATTGACTTGCACTGTATTGAAAGCAAATATCTTTACTTGCGTCATATATTTTTTGTTGTTAGACAATTCTTTTTTAGAGAGGTAGATAAACGGCTTTTTTCGTCTTGAAGAACTCTTCCTCAAAGCGTGGGTAGAGGTCTAAGATTTCCACCTTAGACTTATACTTCTGCGTTTCGCTCGTAAGATCTCCCCCTTTGAGGCAAACCAATCCGTTAGGTAAGCCATTCTTTTGCTCCTTACTAATCAGATGCTTAACGAGTGGTACGAGTTCGTCCAACCGCATAACGGCACGGCTTACCACGAAATCAAAGGTTTCACCTTTGATACCTTCGCCTCTTGCGTGTAAGGTTCTCACATTCTTCAGCCCTATGCTGTCAGCTACCGCCTGAGCGACTTTGACTTTCTTGCCGATACTATCCACCAAAAGGAAGTCAACCTCAGGGAACATTATCGCCAGTGGTATGCTTGGGAAACCGCCACCACAGCCGAAGTCCAAAAGCTTAGAGCCGTCCTTGAAACGCAACATCTGCGTAATGCCGAGGGCGTGCAGGACGTGATGACAATATAGTTCGTCTATATCCTTACGAGAGATGACATTGATTTTGGCATTCCAATCACGATACAAGCCGTCAAGCATCGCAAACTGACGCTCTTGCTCCGCCGTGATATTTGGGAAATACTTCTTGATGATACTTACGTCGCTCATTACTTTCTTGCTCTTAGGATACGTGCTATCGGACTGTTTTCTTTGACCAAAGCCTTAATCAATTCGTAAGGAATCTCCAATACTGGTGTACCCATTGCATAAGCTCCGATTTCGTAGTGGTTAAACTGATAAATCAGACTATGCTCTGTTAGATAAAAATTACCATTAGGCTTAACGGTCTCCATAGACTGCCACATTGGTTCTTCTGAATCGTAGGTGTCGTACTCCTTCTTCATTTTCTCAATCAAAAGCTTTGTGAAGACTTGTTGGAAGCTATCCATATTAGCTTCATCAAAGAGGTCAGACTCCGTGATAATATCTTTCTTGGCTCTGTCGTAAACCAAATAGAAATAGTTATCCATTCCGTGAGCTCCCCCCATATAAGCATAGTTGTAATACTGAATAGATACAACGATAGAGTCTGCATACATCAGACTATTTTCTTCAAAGAAATTGTAGTCTGGCGAATACTCATCTTCGGCAACTTCCCTTGGCGTATTGGCTTGGGCAGAATCAAGCTCTACGATCTTTAAAGCTCTGTCATTCTCATCAATAAAAGAGTAGCATTCTTGCTCAAGCAGTTCCTTTGGCGACAAGCCCTCAATACTATCCCCAAACATTCTGTTCAGCACCAAACGATATAGGCTGGTGTCATTTTTAGGGTACAAGAATTTGAGTTGAATATCATAGCGGATACTGTCTTCGTTGATAGACAAGACTTTATCTATAGCAATGGAATCCCAAGTAATCTGACTACTATCGATAGTTTTCTTTGCTCCTCCCATACAAGAGCTTATAAATAAAAGACTTAAGACTCCAACGAGTCCCTTTTTAATTAAATCTCGTGTTAACATTTTATTATCTGTTATATTGTTCATACGTAATAACAAATATACGATATTTTTTAATGCTATCATCTTTTATTAGGGCAAGCTTATCAAAATCTCCGAAGCTTAATTCTGAAGGCTTAATCCTTAACACTTAATTAGCAAAATACCACAAATCCGAACACTCGCAGGGTGTTTTATCCAACACGCTCTCTATTAATAAGATACAAACCCTCATTTTAAGGTCAAAAAATTACTGGGAAAACTCATTTGAGTTTTCCCGAACATTTCTAAAAGTTTTCCCAAAAACTTTTTTGACTTTTCCCAATCACTTTCCGAACTTATCCAAATACCACAAATCGGAACCGCCTCCCGGCGAGGGTCAAAATGCGGAAGCATTTTGGTGTTTTTAGTTTATTTGCAACACATAAAAGGGTCTGCGACCCCGCTGTCGGTCGCACCGACTTAAGAGTTGAATCAATTCCCATCCGTGGTAGAGCTTTGCATCATTAACTTTTCTGTTATTTTGACTTTTAATTCTCCCTTTGAAGGGAGTACCCCGAGTTAAAAACGAGGGGGGAGGGATGAGTAAGTAAATTGTCATAACAAAATAAACAACAGGTATTTATCTATTAGTTCATCCCTCCCCAGCCTTTGGCTGGGACTCCCTTCAAAGGGAGAATTAGTATTGTCTTTGTAAATAAAAAAACTCTCGTGCAAAGCTCTACCGTGGGAGGGGTGGACTTGTCGCTTGCGACAAGGACGAGGTGGGGCGGTTTTAATGAAGGACTGATAATTATGAAGCGTGCTTGTTGCAAATACGGAGAACTATTACTAACCGCCTTCAAAGACTTGACGGGGTGGCAGTGAGAGATTAGGGCAACTAAACTGATGGGGTAGTATGACCTTTTTTAAGGATAAGTATCCTTGATTTTTTGTATCTTTGTGATGAGTAAAACCTATAAAAAACGAAATTGATGAATTTATCTAAAATTAGGAATATCGTAATTACCGTAGCAACTATTATAGGAACTGTTGTAGGGGTATTAAGTTATCTTAATCAATCTCAAAAGAATAATCCAACCATTGAGATAAAAAGTGTTACTCTTGATAAATTAACGGACTTGCCAAAGGTTGATGGATTAAACGCTGAATATCGATATAAAGATAGTCTTGTATATTCTTTATGGAAACTCAATTATGAAATAAAAAATATAGGAAATAGGAGTGTTATTGGTAAGGGGAATAATAAGGATTTAATTAATAATGCTATTACATTTTATTTTCCTAAAAATTATAACATTTTAGAGTTTAAATGTTCTCAAGATTCTCTTCCATTTAATTTTACCACAAATAACAATGAACTAAAGATGGAGTTCTTGCAATGGAAAGCTAATGAATCCTTTGATATTACCTTTTATATTGAAGAACTTACTGATAATCAAGAACCAATACTAAGACTTGATGACAGAGAGATTAGAGATGGGAATGTTAAATATACTTCAATTCAAATACAAGAAGAGAATCAAAAGAAACAACCGATATTTTCCTATTTACCTCTGTTTATTCAAGATTTCTTATGGTGGCTTGTTGTTGTATTTTCTGTTATACTTATATTAGGAGGAATTGCCGTATTTATAGATTATCTTATTAAGAAAAAGAAGTATTTAAGTTGGTGGAACTCTAATGAAGAGACTTATAAAGAATGGGTAAAAAACCTTATAGATAATAATAAATTAGACAAATACCATAAACCTTCTACACTACCAAATAAATTGTGGGGAGAATATCCTCATAATAAACCATTAGAAATCCCAGATAATAATATTGTAATAGGGGTTCTTACTATGATAATTATATTTGGAGTACCGCTATTGATTCTGATAAAAATATAAGCAATGAAGACAGATACATTATTACAACACGATAGACAACATCTTTGGCACCCTTATACTTCAACGATAGATCCTCTACCCGTTTACCCTGTAGAGCGTGCCGAAGGTGTGCATATTTTCCTCAAAGACGGCAAGAAGCTCATTGACGGAATGAGCAGTTGGTGGGCAGCTTTGCACGGCTACAACCATCCACGCCTTAACGAAGCCTTACGCCGTCAGAGTGAGAAGATGAGCCATATTATGTTTGGCGGTTTTACGCACGAGCCTGCCGTAGAGCTTTCTATGGAGCTACAGAAGATTTTGCCACAAGGCTTGGATACTATTTTCTTAGCAGACTCGGGTTCGGTAGCAGTGGAAGTTGCCCTCAAGATGGCGATACAATATCATTCGGCACGAGAGGGAGCTGGGAAGCGTTTCCGCTTTGCTACGCTCTCGCAAGGTTATCACGGCGACACGTGGCACGCAATGAGCGTCTGCGACCCTCGTACAGGAATGCACAGCCTTTTCTCTGGTTCGCTCCCGCAACAGCATTTCTTACCTCGTCCAAGCTCTCGCTTCGGTGGGGAGTGGCACGAAAGCGACTTGACTCCACTCAAAGACTTACTTAAGAAGCACGGCAGTGAGCTGGCGGCTTTCATTCTTGAACCTATTGTACAAGGGGCAGGCGGAATGTATTTCTACCACAGCGAATACCTCAAGCAAGCGAAAGCTCTTTGTCAGGAGTACGGCGTTTTGCTGATTTGTGATGAGATTGCTACAGGTTTTGGTCGTACAGGCAAGCTTTTTGCTTCGGAATATGCGGGGATTGTACCAGACATAATGTGCATTGGTAAAGCTTTGACAGGAGGCTATATGACCTTGTCGGCGAGTATTACGAGCAAAGAAATTGCAGATATTATCTGTTCGAGTGAGGCTGGTTGCTTTATGCACGGACCTACTTTTATGGGTAATCCTTTGGCTTGTGCCGTGGCAACGGAGTCGGTTCGTCTGCTAATGGAGAGTGATTGGCAGACAAAGGTGAAGCATATTGAGGCTGTACTGAAGGAAGAACTTGCTCCTGCTCAAGCCTTGGATAGTGTTGCCGAAGTGCGTGTCTTGGGAGCAATTGGTGTCCTTGAGATGAAAGAGCCTGTGAATATGGCTTATCTGCAGAAAGCTTTTGTTGAGGCTGGTATTTGGGTGCGTCCTTTCGGTAAGCTGGTTTATTTGATGCCTCCTTTTATCATTGAAGATAAAGAGCTAACGACACTCTGCCGTCAGCTCCTTAATTGCTTGAAATAATAGACTATTTTAAACGAAAATCAACGGGTACGGAAAAGCGTTGATGCACAGGCTTACCCTTTATTTTCCCCGGCTTCCACTTGGGCATTGCTTTAACAAGGCGAATAGCTTCTTTGTCTAATTTAGGTACAAGACTTCTGATTACTTTGATTTGATGAATCGTTCCGTCCTTGGCAACAGTGAACTGAACGATGACACGTCCTTGAATACAAGAAGTTCTGTCAATTGGATAGCTTATATTATTTTCTAAATACTTGCGTAAAGCTTTTATCCCTCCAGGGAACTCACAGGATTCATCTACAATAGCATAGACAGGTTCTCCTTGAAAAGTTCCACAAATAAGCTCTACTATGGAGTCTCGCTTTGCTAAGGTTTTTGCCGTTTGATCCTGCGTAGAGACAGCTATCATCACAAGGACTGCCAAGCTAAAGAGTATTATTCTCATTATCGTTTTCATTGCTTTGTTGTATTTGTTCTTCAGTAAAGTTACAAAAAAAACGGATAGAGAGGTAAGTCTCTATCCGTAATATGTAATTATTAGTAAATATCTACTTAGCTTTTAAGCAAATCAACAAAGCGATCTACATAGCCTTGAATGAATTTAATCGTTCCTTCGTTGTTGATAACTTCAGAACCTTCATCAAAAAGATTATGAGAATTACCAATAAATGCTTGTGGTTGATCCAAGAATTGAGCATTGAAATAAGATAGAGCTAAACGGAGCGACTGCTGAGAGCTATAGCCACCCATCTTACCGATAGAGTGACTGATAATGCCGACAGGCTTACCCTTGAAAGCAACATCGTCGTTAGGCTTAGAGCAGATATCCACTACATTTTTCACGCAAGCAGGGAGCAAGCGGTTATTCTCCGCAGTAACAAAGAAGATACCATCTGAAGACTTGAGCGTTTCTCTAAAGTCCGTGTAAATTGAAGGTAGAGGTTTCTCCGTAACGCTTGGGTCATCGTAGTCGCAGTCATAGAGCGGAAGATCTCTAATCTCCACAATCTGCACGTCCCAGTCCGCAGGGAACATTGGCATAACATTTTTTGCAATTTTTCTTGCTACGGAAGCCTTTCGCAAGCTCCCGACGATCATACTAATCTTTTTAGACATAATTATTTTGTGTTTTTAAGTTTGTAAAAGTGTGTTACCACCCAAACAAGATAAGCATTTATTTTGATTCTTGTGAGCGGAGCTGCTTATTTTCACAAAATGAAGCCTGTGATGAGATTACAAAAGTGTTGTATAGAAACAAAATAGGCGTGCCATTGTGGCACGCCTATTCATTATTTTGCGAAGAAGCTTAGGCTTTTCTTACAAACTCTGACTTAAGAGCCATTGCACCGAAGCCGTCAATCTTACAATCAATGTTGTGGTCGCCTGCATCTGTTAGGCGAATGTTTTTCACTTTTGTGCCAGCCTTGATTGGCTTTGGAGCACCTTTGACAGGCAAATCCTTCACTACGATAACGCTATCGCCTGTTTGCAATTCGTTACCATTAGCATCAAAAACCTTACCTTCGTTGGCAAGCTCTGCCTCCAAATCCGCTTGATTCCATTCGTGGAAGCACTGCGAACAAATCGTTAGTCCACCATCTTCGTAGGTGTATTCCGAACTACACTTCGGACAAGTTACATTTTCTGTCATAATCTTATTATTTTAATTTCCTCGTGCAAAAATACTATTTTTTTGCGTAGCTTGTATAATTACTTGGAATTGCTTTTCTTTGTTAATCAGAAAATTAAAATAAAGAACGAAGGCTTTCCTAAGCCAAAATATAAGCATTAGATGAAACAAAATCCGATATTACAGACCTATACAACGCCTTTTGGGGCATATCCTTTTGATACGATTAAGAATGAGCATTATCGTGAGGCTTTTGAGCTTGCCATTGCAGAGAAAAGAGCTGAGATTGATGCGATTATCCACAATGACGAAGAGCCAAGCTTTGAGAATACGATCCTTGCTCTTGAGGACTGTGGCGAAAGTCTTGAGAAGGTGTGTGGCGTTTTCTTTAACCTACAGCACGCAGAGAGTAACGACGAGATAATGGCTATTTCGGAGGAAGTAATCCCTAAACTTTCGGAGCTTTCTACTTACGTTCTTTTGTCTAAACCACTCTTTGAGCGTATCAAAGCCGTATATGACAAGAGAGAGAGCCTCGCTCTTGATGAAGAAGAGGCTCGTATCTTGCAAAACTGCTACGAAGGTTTTGCCGAGAGTGGGGCTTTGCTTGACGAAACTGGTAAGAAAAGACTGGAAGAACTAAGCCAAAAGCTGAGCCGTCATAGCTTGCTTTACGGACAGAATACGCTCAAAGACCAAAAGCGTTTCCGTCTGCATATCACGAATGAAAAGGACGTTGAGGGAATGCCTGAGAGTAGCCTTAATTTGGCGAAGAGCTTAGCCAAGCAAGAGGACAAGGAGGGGTGGCTCTTTGACCTAAATGCCCCGTCTTACTTCCCCTTTATGCAACATTGCCCAAATAGCGAACTTAGAAAAGAGATGTATCTGGCTAAGATGAGCGTGGGGGCTAAAGGCGATGAGTTTGACAACAAAGAGCATATTATCGGCTTGGTTAATGGTCGCTTGGAAGAGGCTAAGCTTCTTTCTTATCCCACTTTTGCTCATTATGCTCTGCACAAACGTATGGCAAAGAATCCTGAGAACGTTTACAAACTGCTTGATGACTTGCTTGAGGCTTACAAGGGACGAGCTAAAGAAGAGATTGCAGAGATTGAGGCTTTTGCTCGTGAGCAAGGCTTTGAGGGAACGTTGCAAAGCTGGGACTGGAGCTATTGGGCAGAACGCTTTATGAAGGCGAATTACGAACTTGATGACGAAATGCTTCGTCCTTATTTCGAACTAAATAAAGTCATTGAAGCTGTCTTTGGTCTGGCTACAACGCTCTACGGCATTACTTTTGAGGAGCGAAAAGACATTCCTGTCTATCACGAAGATGTCAAAGTCTTTGAGGTGCACGATGAGAATGGCGAATATCTTGCTCTGCTTTATACGGATTTCTTCCCTCGTGCAGGTAAACAAAGTGGTGCGTGGATGAGCAGTTTCCAAGACCAATATCACGAAAAGGACGGAAGCGATCACCGACCACATATTGTGCTTGTGATGAACTTTACGCCTCCAACAGAGGAACGTCCAGCCTTGCTAACGGCAGGCGAAGTGAATACTTTCTTGCACGAGTTCGGACACTCGCTCCACGGAATGCTCTCTCGCTGTCGTTTCTCTTCCTTGAGTGGAACGAGCGTTACAAGAGATTTTGTGGAACTGCCCAGTCAGTTGATGGAGAACTGGCTCGGACAAGAGGAATGGTTGCGTAGCTTTGCCCTGCATTACGAGACAGGCGAACCCTTACCACAGGAATATATCGACCGAATGAAACGTGCGAAGCACTTCCTATCTGCTTATTCTTGTCTGCGTCAGTTGAGCTTCGGTTACCTTGATATGGCTTGGCATTCGCTTGAAGAACCTTTGGCAGAGGACACTGACCTCAAGGACTTTGAAGAGAGAGCTTGGCAGAAAGCCCTTCTATTGCCATCGTCTCCCAAAGGCACGATGATGAGTACTTCCTTTGGGCATATCTTCTCTGGTGGCTATAGTGCAGGATATTATGGTTATAAGTGGGCAGAAGTCTTGGACGCTGACGCATTCTCTGTCTTCAAAGAAAAGGGAATTTTCAATAAAGAAGTGGCAGAGCGTTTCCGCAAAGAAATCTTAGAGCAAGGCGACAAGCGAGATGCTGACGTGCTTTATCGTGCTTTCCGTGGGCAAGAACCAACGATTGATGCCCTCCTCAAGCGTGATGGCATCACGAAATAATATAGTCCTATAGCAAATAAAAAATGCTGTGCTTTCAAAAGCACAGCATTTTTTTGTGTTATTGAGTAAGAAATCTTTCTGAAGAGGGAGCTTATTCCTCTTCAGTCTTCTTGTGGTTGGGGAGAATAACTTCTTGAGTGATGACTGCTGAAATATAATTAATTTCGTATTTCTTTTTGCCAATCTTAACGAAGACATAGTATTCTCCGTCTTTAATTTTCCAACCTGTTACGATTGCTCTTTTTCCTGCAATCTTCTTGGCTTTCTTAGAAATTGTCAGATCGCTAATCCTGTCTAAGGCATCAGCTCCATAGCCAATAGAGCTTGCTGTCTCTGACACTTTAATAGCACTTAATAATGTATCAAAGCTGTTTGCGTTCAACCCAACGATCACAGCACCACTGGCAACAACTTGAGCAACGGCACCGACAAGTTTTGCATTGAGCCAGCCCTTTTTCTTCTGAATAAAAAGGAAATTGTCATTGCCATAAAGAGGAAGGTTAATCAGGATTGTATCTCCCTTTTGGACACTCCATTCTTTATCGACAAACTTAAGCACAAGTTTGCCATCAATTTCTTGAACCTTAGGTTGCGAAGCTTGCATTGCTTCAGCATACTGGCTGTAATCAACAGGAGTTTGAGCAAAACTATTTGTTGTAAATAGTGCTAATACAAGAATCAGTAATCTTAAATTTTTCATATTTATTTGTTATTAAATGATTGATATACGAGCTTGCTAAATAATAATGTCGTCAGGTAATTTCGAGAACAAAGATAGTAAAAAAGCGAAATATCAGACAAACTTTCCCTTCCTCTCTTTCAGAGGGCTGTCCCTTTTTATCCTTAGAAAACTCTTCATAAAAAAGTCATACTACCCCGTCAGTTCGGTCGCTTTACTCCCTCACTGCCACCCCTTCAAGTCTTTGAAGGTACTG